>Ga0137395_10000286_pt1 | contig 20080 bp, 18 predicted proteins | sample czobulk216metaG_FD_108283 | JGI IMG/M metagenome (GOLD analysis project Ga0137395, IMG submission 108283) | Vadose zone soil microbial communities from Angelo Coast Range Reserve, California, USA - czobulk2.16 metaG | ecosystem: Environmental > Terrestrial > Soil > Vadose zone | place: USA...
AGGTGTTCAGCTCCTTAATGGTCTGCTCATTGCAAATATGGCTAATCCTGGTATGCGTGCGACATTCTGGACACCCACCGCATCTAGTGGCATCATATTTGGTGGTACTGGATTTGCTACTGCCATTGCAGGCAATGGTGCGTGGTTGAGTAATGTTCCACTGGTGACGAATGTGATTACTCCTCTTCCGCAGAGCGCTTGGATCTCTTCCATTGCTACTGGTACGTTTACAAGCGGACTAGTTAAGCTTCGGGTTAGATACACGATCTATGGTAACATAACGTTCTAACGGATATTATCTATGTGGGGCTTCGGCCCCACTAGATATAGAAAGGAAAACAAATGGTTGATACTTCAAGACGTATTGATATGACTGGAAACGATGTTATCGTAAATTCTATTTCATTCTCTAACCCAGGTTCTATTCCAACAGGTGGAGCAGGGGGACAGATTGTTTTAGACACTAATGGTCAAACACCAGTTACTGTTGCAGGTACGTCAGCTACTATAACAGTAGCTCAAATGGCTACTGGTTTGATAATCTCTTCCAATGCCGTTGCAACTACACTAACTATAGATACAGCAGCAAACATGCTGGCATCTTTAGCTAATCTTTATTCAGGAGCAAATGCTACTACAGTCGGAGGAACAACTCTCGTCTTTGATGTGTCTTCTCATGGTGCTGCTGGCGTTACTGTTGCTGTAGGTACAGGTGGTACTCTTGCCTCTGGTTCTACTGGTGCAGTTGCTACAGGTACTCAGAAAACCTTCTGGTTACAGTTTACTAACGTTACTACCGCTCCTGCATATAACTTATATGCTTAAACAAAGAAAGTAAATATGGCTGAAATTATTAATCTTAACAATGTAGCTACATTTCAAAACGATACAACTGCAGTTAATGTCGTTAATACTAATAACGCAGCTATAACTACAGCTTTCAATGATGTTTTATCTAGAGTTGGAGTGAGTCCTAATCAGATGCTCTCCACTCTGGATATGAACAACAATCAAATAATTAATCTTCCCTTCCCAACTACTCTTAATTCTCCTGCTAGGTTACAGGATGTAACTAATGCACAGAATATAACAATTATTAATGCTATTACAGGTACGTCTGGGCACACTGTTCCATTTCTAGATGGAGTCAACACTTGGTCTGCTATACAGAATTTTAATGCAGGTGTATTAAGCACAATAACAAATCCTAGTGGTTTCTCCATAACAAATAACTTTAATTCTTTTTCAATTGCTACTGATAATCTAGACGCAAGTGGTGTAGGTAATGTAGCAAATGCTTTTAATATCTATTTAGGCTTTGGAGGTTCTACTACTAAAGGAGCTAGACAAGGTCTACTTGTAACAACTCAACTTACCAGCGCAACTTCAGCAACTAATACTAACAGAAGCTATGTGGGTGGTACATTTGTTAGTCAAGCTGTTTCCAGTGATGGAGGTGGCATAGGTACTGAAAAGGGTACACTGTTTGGTTTAAATCCAATAGTTATCTTAAATGCTGCTGCTACTAATATGGCTGCTGCTGTAGGAGGTGAAGTTAATACTTCAGTGGCTTCTGGAGCTACTGTACTAGATAAATACGGCTGGGCTATAACACAATTAAACAGTGATGTTGTCTCTGGTTCCAGAAATGACGCTGGTCTTTATTTCGCCAATCAAGCAGGTTCCGTAGGCTGGTTGAACGGCATTCAATTCGGAAATGGTATTGATCAATTTCCTGTAAAGAGTGCTGGTACACTTATTAAAACTAAAGGTGGAGCTACAGTTATCAATGGTATTGATTTCTCCGCGACTACATTTAGTGGCAATGCTATTGTAAGTAATGGGTTTACTCTAGGTCCCGTAGGAAGTATTTCCTTAGGTGGAGCTAGTGTTTCCCAGGGTCTTATAACACTCTTTGGTTCTGTTAGTGGCAGTACATTCCTACAGATTAATAATGTCGGTAATCTACTTACTATGTCTCAACCAATACAGATTGGTGTTATTGGAACTACAGCAGGTACTTTAAATCTCGCAGGTGCCGCAAGCGGCTCCGCTCAACTTAGTTCTTCTGCTACTGGTGGTACTCTTCAGTTAGGTGCTGGTAATCTTACTATTGATGCTAGTGGTAATCTAACAACTTCAGGTACTATGAAGATTGGTAGTACTATTGCTCCAGTATCTGGTGGCGATGCAAGTCACGCTTATTTATACGGAAGTGGTACGAACTTTGGTATTTACTTCGGTGCAGGTGCTCCCACTATAACAGCTGCTCAAGGTTCTATTTATCTCAATACTACAGGTTCTACTAATGTTACTAGAGCTTATATAAATACAACTGGTTCAACTACTTGGACAGCCATAAATACGGTAGCTTAATGGAACAAAAGATTAAAGCTTTACTAGGCGATTACGCATTCGCTATCGCTGCTCTACAAGCTCAAAATGAACAGTTAAAAGAGGAAATAAAGAAATTAAATGAAGACAAGCCAAAACGGCAGAAATCTGATTGAATCGTTTGAGGGTTTAATCCTTCAATCGTATGATGATTACAACGATCATATAGTACATGCCGGGGAGACAGTTCATGGAGTACTTACTATCGGCTATGGGCATACTAGCGCTGCTGGGCCTCCTATCGTATCTATTGGACAGACACTTACAAAAGACGAGGCCGATCGGATCCTCGCGTCAGATCTCGGACGAGTCGAAGGAGAAGTAAACAATCTGGTAAAGGTAATTCTTAATCAGAATCAATACGATGCTCTTGTTAGCTTTCATTTTAACACTGGTGCTCTTGGACATTCTTCGACGCTTGTTCTTCTTAATGAAGGGAAGTACGAAGAAGCCGCAGATCACTTATTACTGTATAACAAAGCAGGTGGGCGTGTCCTAGCTGGTCTTGTTCGGCGTAGACAGCAAGAGAAAACTCTGTTCTTGAAACCTGTGCAAACTCATGTTAAAACTATACCTTCTACTCCAACATCCGGTTGGAACACAATAGTAGATTACTATTGGAACTTAATTCTTAAATTCTTTAAAAGGAAATAAACAATGAATAGTATAATTAGCGTTCTTTCTACGCTAGTTGGTCCTACTCAACTTGGTGGTTGGGTACGCGCTGCAATAGCAGCTGCTGGTGGCTTTCTAGTCGCACATTATGGAATGCAGTACTGGAACGGCGATGCCGTTATCAGTGGGATTGGCGCTGCTGCTTCTGCCGTAGTTGTTGGTCTCTGGTCATCCTTGTCTAAGGTTACTACGACTACTACTCCTGCAACCTAATGCTCAGTTTCTTAGGTCTTCTTCTCCCTGGACTATTCCAGACAATTAATAGTGTTACTAATGCTATAGCTAATGAGAAGATTGCTCTTCTTAAAGCTACGACAGATCAGGAGAGAACAGCATCTCAAGAAAGAATAAATACTCTTGAAGCCAAGAGAGCTGCGTTGTTGGCTGATAGTCAACATAGTAGTCTAGATATGTGGGTGAGAGCTGGTTTTGCAGTTGGACCGGCTACCTACATTACCAAAATATTCCTATGGGATAAGGTGTTGAAGATGGGGATTACAGATCCAGTAACTGCTGAACAATGGCAAGTACTTATGGCTATCATTGGTTTCTATTTCTTATATTCAGGTGTAGTTACTGTAGCTAAAGTATTTAGAGGATAATATGGCCGAACAAACAGTTTTAGCTATGGTTCAAAACATCCTTTCGAGGATGTCAAGTGATGAAGTTAATTCGATAGGTGATACTACCGAGAGTCAACAGATTGCTCAGTTACTGCAGAATAAATATTATGATATTGTAGCTAGGGGTAGTTTGACTATAGATGAAACGTTATTTCAATTAACACCTTCAGATAATGCTAATAATCCAGTACAGATGGTTTTACCAGCTGGTGTATCCAGAATAGACTGGTTACAGTATTTTGATACTAATCCTTTAGATAATACACAGACGGATCAGTTTGGAGCGTTTTCTCATGATCTCAACATTGACTTGGTTTCTTCTGTTGCTTGGACCACTACTTCTACTTCTAATATTACTATACCCGTCCTCCCATCGGGTACTGTAACATTTACAGTAGCTTCAAGTACATTACCCGTAGTTCTTAATCAATTAGTAGAAGCTACTTCAAGTACTCATTTTATTCTAGGTCGTGTTTTAGCTTACACAGGAACTTCATTAACACTTAATATAACTAGTGCATCAGGTCCAGGAACGTTTAACAATTGGATTCTTTCTTCTACGAATCCTCCACGTGTACCTCCTGGGTATAAGTATGTAGAAATAGTACCTATTGATTATTTCTTAAATATAGTTAATAAACTAGATTTAACTCAGAACAACACATTTGCATATACCTTTAATGATAATTTAGCTACATTTCAGTTTAGATACCGAAATGATCGTACACCTCTGATGTGTACGGTAATTCAAAATAATTGGGTATTATTTGATTCATTCGATGCTACTCAAGATAGTACTTTACAAGCTAGTAAGACATTAGGTTTTGGACAAGTTGTTCCTGTTTTTCTATTACAAGATAACTTTATTCCTAAGCTAGATGATCAACAGTTTCCTCTTCTATTGAATGAAACCACATCTCTAGCATTTTATGAACTTAAACAAATGCCTCACGCGAAAGCCGATGAGGAGATTAAAAGGCAGTGGGCAGTTGCACAGAAAACTAAATCAAAAGCCAATAAGCCTTCCTATTTCGATCAGTTGTCTGATTTTGGGCGTGTGCCTAGGACTGGTGGTTATGGCGGTTACCCGCCTAATCTATGGATGAGAAATTCCATAGGTAATGCAGGCGGAGTTAATTCACCTTAATGCAATTAGAGTTTAAACTTAGACCTATTCCGGGCTGTAATCCTAAAGATTATAAAGGTCACGTAGACCCTCGTCTTCTTAATGGAGATAATAAACTATTAGCCGTGCAAGATATTACTCTATGGCACGCTAAATATACCGAAGGTGCAGTCCCGGCTGCACTTAGACAGAAATTCACTAGTTATAATCAATTCGTAAAGTATGTGACCAGTTACTTTAAAGGAAGAAGTATTGAAGTTGTAATAGAATAATGGCTCAACAACCTTCACCCGCAGTAGAAAATCATTTCATTGCTGGGTTAAAGACAGAATTTACCGGATTAAACTTCCCTGAAAACGCAGCTACTGATACTCAGAACTGCGTTTATACTTTGATTGGGGATGTGAATCGTCGTGGTGGGATTAACTATGAGTTGAATAACATAGGAGTTGTAATCAATGCTGCTAATGTTGCTAGATCGTCTTTTAAATGGTATAACGCTGGTGGAGACGGTTTAACTCAAATACTGGTTGAACAAATAGGTAATATCTTATACTTCTACAGATCAAGTTCAGCTACTCTAACTAGTCCTTTATCAACTACTTTATTACCTTCTACTGTAGTTATCAATGGATTTCAAGCCTCTGGCAATACAGCTGATATTTCTATAACAGAATGTCAATATGCAACGGGCAACGGATATTTATTTGTATTTCATCCTAATTGTGATTCATTCTTCTGTACTTATTCTAATGGAATAGTGACTGGAACAGTAGTGACATTACAGACAAGAGATTTTGTAGGTATTAATGAACCCGGTGTACCTGATAATTTAAGACCTAAGACTCTTTCTAATGAACATCTTTATAATTTAATTAATCAAGGATGGACTCAAGGATCTACTTGGACTGCAACAGGAACTGGGGATGGAACTGGTGCTATTCCTAAAGTAGGCCCTTTATATACTTTACATATTTCATCACAGGTTAATACTACATCTGTAACTAACGGAGCTGTAATTCAAGTTAATATACCTCAAGCTGCTAAAACGGGAGACAATAATAATAATTTGAATGGTGCTGTTAAACTTACAGGAACTGTTGTTAATTATGCATCTCCATTTACTACTATTCAAATAGCTGTGATATCGAATGATAATTCCGATTTAAATGCTATGGGTTTTTGGTCTGGAGGTAATTTCTTTAGTACACCTAATGAAACATTAACTATGTCTTTGGTTAGTGTAGGTTTTATTACTGGATGGTTTAATATATTAGCTAATTATCCGTCTAACTCAGATGTGTGGTGGCTATATAAGAATACATCACAAGTGTTTGATCCTGCCAATACATTTGCAAATGTTCAACAACAAGTAACAGCGGCTCCTAAAGGTTCATTTGTTTTCAATCCATTTATACAAGATCGTTCAGCTGTTTCTAGTTTAGCTAATCTGACAACTGTATCTACTAAACTTAGACCGTTGACTGGAACATTCTTTCAAGGCAGAGTATTTTACTCTGGTGTAAATGATTCTTTTCAAGCATCGGGAGATGAACCATTTTATACTTGGTCAGAGAATATTTATTTCTCTCAGATTATTACAAGTGCAAAGTCATTTGGCAAATGTTTTCAAGAGAATGATCCTACTAGTGAAAACTTATTTGATATATTACCATCTGACGGTGGACAGATTGTCATCCCTGGGTGTGGTGCCATATACAAACTATTTGCTTTAAGATTTGGTGTTCTTGTGTTTGCAGCTAATGGTATATGGTTTATAGCTGGTAGTACAGGTATTGGTTTTGCTGCTAATGATTATACCGTAACTAAGATCTCTAGTATTAGAGCAATATCTGGTCAATCATTTATTGATGTTCAGGGATATCCAATGTTTTGGAATGAAGAGGGAATTTATCATGTTACTCCAACTCAACAAGCAGGCTCGGCGCATAGTCCTGATATTCAATTAGATGTTAAGAATTTAACTCTAGGGACCATTTTAACTTACTATTCCAATTTTCCTATTATGAGTAAGAAGTATGCTAGAGGAGATTATCATGAACTAGATTATATAGTTCAATGGTGCTTTAGAAGTACTAATGAATCTGGGATAGGAAATAGATATAACTTCGATACTATCTTAAACTATAACATAGTAACTCAAGCCTTTTATCCTTATACTTTACCTACTAATAGTTTATCAGTTATTACGGATATTAAATATATACAGAACCCTGGTGGCACAAATAATCCTTCTCCTGTGTTTAAATATACAACAGCTGTAGGGCCTAATATTACATTCTCAGAAGAAGATGATTTTACTAGGTATAAAGATTTCTTCAATGAGAATAACGTAGGTTATAATTTCATTAGTTTCTTTATTACTGGATATAGACTAACTGGTAAAGCTTTAAACAAATTTCAATCTCCTTATGCTTATATATTCTCTAGAAATCCATCTAGTAATTCCTATTATATACAATCTATATGGGATTATGCAGGTAGTGGTTTATCAGGTAAATGGAGTGTAAAACAACAGCGAACTAATTCTCCTAATAACTTTACTAATATGTATCATAAGATACGCTTGAGAGGCCGAGGTTTGGCGATGCAAATAAAAGTAACATCGGTGGATGGAAAACCCTTTGATCTTATGGGTTGGGGAATCTTAAACGAAGTGAATACAGGAATATAATATGGGTGCTGGATTAGGGATGATTACACAAGGCGTAGGTCTCGGATTAGAGATTTACGGTGGCATTGAAGGTTCTAGAATTGCCAAACAAAAAGCTGAAGCTGAAATGCAGCAAGCTGCTGTTGAGAAGCAACTTAATAATGTAAAACGTGCAGCCATGGAAACTCAAAATCGTAGATCACAGATGGAACAAGTACGTCGAGGTCAAGTAGCTAGATCAATGGCATTAGAAACTGGTGCGGCTCAAGGTGCACAATTTGGTTCTGCAGAAGGTGGAGCAGCTGGATCTATTGGAGGTCAAATAGGAAGCAATATATTAGGTATGTCACAGAGTCTACAATTTGGTGAAAAAGCTTTTGATCTTCAAGATCAGATCTCTGACATTAAGATGACCGAAGCTAAACTAGGTGGTCAAGCAGCTATGTATCAAGGAATATCTTCTATTGGTGGTGGTTTGATGAGTATGGGAGGTTCAAAGTCTTTTGGTGGCTAACGACATCTCTTTTGAGCCTACTGAAGCTGATCCTGAACAGATTTCTTTTGATCCTATAGGTAAGACACCTCAACTCTCTGAGGCTGTCTCGGCCTCACGTGCTGCTAAAGCAACGATGGGATTACAGGGTAAAGTTCCTATTAATAATGATGCTCTTATGGAAGCTATACATGAGGGACATGAAGATCGTATTCGTGCTGATGTAGCATCTAAAATAGATGTTCAACGTAATCAGAACCGTCAACAATTGATTACTCAGAAGATAAATCAACAAGGATATATCACTCAAGATGATATTAATAATGTTGATTATAAGATGTTTAAAGATGATTTATTCAATGGAAAGATTGATCCTAAATCTATATTTGAGAATCATTTTGCCAGTGAGTATATAAAGAATCTTAATTGGCCAATGGGACAAGAAGGTCCTCATTGGTACAAGGATGCTGTTGCAGAAATACCAGAGCAAGTGCAACAGACAGCCGATGATGCTGTAAGCTATGTTAAACAATATGAATATATGCTCACTCGTTATCAAAATATACAAGCTAAGATAGAAGCTAGAACTCCTGTTCAGAGTATAGGTGCTTTTGCTTTAGGTCTTATTCCTTTTAGAGAACAGGTCCTGCAGAGAGGTAATATACCTTATTCTGGATTAGCAGCTACTACAGCGGGTGCATTGGAAGAACAAAGACTAGCTCTTGTTACTCAACCTACATGGGGATTATTTCAGAATAAATTTGATACTATTGTCGATAATCTAGAAGAACATGATTTAGATACAGCTTCTAGTTTTGTTGGAGCAATGTTAGGTCAATCTCCTGGTATGCAGTTAAAACGAACTATTGGGGATGTTCTCGATCTTTCTACTATACCTGCTGGTAAGATTGGTGTAAGTATAGTTCGTAAAGCTGTTCTTTATAATCAAATGAAAACTGCTTTTAAAGATACAGCTGCATCAATTCACACTGTAGGTACACAGCCTATTGAAGCTGCCGTTGCTGATGGTACAGGTAATCTTTCTAAAGCTGCGACGATTAATACTGCTGATGGTGTGATTCAACGCATTCAAGGTAGAGCTAATCCTGAGAAGGAAGCTATCGACGCTATGTCCTCTGCACTTAAGACTCAATCCAGTGCAGTGCGAAATACTCCCGGTCGTTCAGGTCAAGAGATATCCAATCGTATTGCTGAGAATATGGAATCGTTCGGTGCAAGTCTTTTAGATACTATTCAAAATATGATTAAAGTAGATCGCATATCTCCTGTATTAGCTGCTAGGAAAGCTGTCGATGCTATTAAAGAACGTATGCGTGGTATGTACGTTAGATTAGACAACCATATTCTAGACCAGAGTGAGATATACCACGATCCATTTACTAATGAATATCGTTCAGATACTAACTTCGGTCAGTACGATGGTACTTATTTTGTGTCAGAAGGACAAGCTAATGCATGGGCTTTACAGAAAGGATTGTCTGGTGGTAGAATAATAGAAACACCTGCATCAATAGTTGCTAAAACTGCTCGTAAAAAAGAATTAGAAAATATTATGGCTAGTCCTGAGTTTACTAGTAATAAAGCTATTTGGCGTAATAAAGATACTGATATTCCTGTTGAGATAGTATCATCTGAAGCACCAACTAAAGGTGCTGATGGCAAAATGTACCAAAGAGTTAGATTTGAAGGGGCAGACAAATATCTTCCTGCCGATGAATTAATATCTAAGGATGTTAAAATCGGAGGTAAAACAAAGTCTCAAATATTTGATGAATATGTTGCTTTAACTCTTCATGGTAAAGGTCCTAAACAAGCTGGAGCTGGTTGGTATTATTCTATGCCTCAACCTGTTAGAGAACGTGAAGTTAATTGGTTGAGAAATACTATTGATACAGCTAATACCGAAATTCCAGATTCCATGTTTCAAGCTTATACAGGATGGTTAGGTTGGGCTAGAACTCCAGAAGAAACGTTATCGGCTATTGATAACTGGAACCGTAAAGCTGTTATTTATGGTCAAGTTCTTCTTAAGAATTTGTATAAACAGAAAGCAGAGTCACTAAGTAAACTTTACTACGGTCTAGGGAAGATTAATAGATTAACACCTGTTGGTCGGAAAAGAGCAGATGAGTTTCAAAGAACTCTAGATGCTGCTATAGATCATTGGGATCCTGATATAGCAGTTGGCAATAGAACACCAATGAACAAAGGTTATTGGTTTAAGAATGTTCAGGAACTAGAGACTTTCTATCAATCTAATTGGTATCGCATACCTGATGCTATTGAGATACATGCTTACTTCGATGCTGTTCAAATGCATGATATGGATTGGGTAGTTAGAAATTTAGAATTACATAAGAAGATGTCTCAAGAAGGTGCGATGGAATATCGTATAATGCCTTCAGATCGTAATCCTTCTAATTTTATTCCCGGTATTAAAAGAGATGTGTTGCCTAGTGGTGACGATATCATTGCAGAAATGGGGTATAACAGAGGAGAAGAGACAGTTGGACCTGCTAGTAGATTTGGCGTGAACGCTAGAAAAGAAATAAATGATGCTATTAAATCCGGACAAAAACAATTAATTCAAGTTTGGAATGCTAATCATCTTCCTCTTAGTACATTCGGGGGAGCTGTTAAATCTACAGATCGTGTTCAATATATACTAGCAGATTCCGGAGTATTTCGGGAACGTCCTCTTTCTTTTAATCAGTTGCCTAGACGTGGTGGGGGACATGTTGATTACGATTTTAAACGGTCTATAAAACAAGCTATAATTCTTCCTCAGTTCAGTGGTAAAAGGGGTAAAGTATTTCAACACGTATATGTTGGTGATGCGACAGTAATGACACACAGTGGTCCTGAGATTGCTGGTAAAGCTGATCTTAAAATACTTAATGAAACTAGAGAACTTTTAAATCAAGGTAAAGATACTGAAGCTATGGCGTCATTATCTCGTACGGCTATTCCTTGGAAAGACTTTAAATCTTGGTTTAATCCTTCTGCTTATACGGATACAGCAGGTAATAAGGTTAAGATTCCTGCTAGATTTTCTATGAAAGAACCATTCTATCTTGTAGATAAAGATAAGAGAACTTTAGATATGATAGATAATGATATCGTAAAGAGACATACTAATCAAGCAACAGGTAAGACTACGTTTAAAGATGGAACTAGAGAAGGTTCCCCTGCTCAGCAATTTAATATTGAATATGCTCAGCAGAGAGATGCTTATGAATTAATGAATTTAACTCATAAAGGAACTAGATATAATCCTGCGTATGGGTACGGACCTGCAAATAGAATTGATCCGTTAACAACTCTTAATAGAGGTTTAAAGAGAATTATTAATAGTTCTTATATGGACGACTACAAAGCTACTGCCATAGGCAATTGGTTAGATCAAGCATATAAGATGGGGGTATTTGACGATAGTAAAGTTACTTTAAATCAAATACGTTCTTCTCCTTTCTACGTCTTTCATAACGCCAATACTTTGTATAAAAAAGGATTTGATAAAACTAGCGGAGATTATCATAAATTGGAGATCGCTCGTAGACAGACATTAGCTTTTGTAGGTGAATGGAGTCCTATTGATGCTTGGGTAAACAATGTACAATCTAAATTAGAGAATACAATATATGGAGGCGGGTTAGGTAGAGCAGCTATTGTTCCCTATTATGCCATTCCTGGTATTGTAAACGCAGGACGTTATCTCCGTGCTGCTGTATTCCATTCAACAATTGGTCTATTTAACTGGGTACAGTATCTAGTTCAAAATATGACTTACTCAACTATCTTTGGTATTGCTGGGCCTAATGCCGCATATCATGGATGGCTCGGCGCTACATTACATAACTTCGGTAGATTTGCTGGACTAGCTAATAAAGATGTAGGTGAGCTTTTAGATAGAATAGCTGGTCGTATGGGTGGTTGGAAACCAGGTGAACTCAGAGAAGCTAGAGATCTTCTAGGTAAAACTGGATTTGACTTCGTTGGTGGTGAACACGTAATGATGGATCATATGCTTCATCCAAAAGTATTTCAAAGTACATTTGGTAAATTCATAGATGCTGGTCAATTGTTCTTTAAAGCTGGTGAACGTCATGCGCGTTATGGGGCATGGTTTACGGCATATAAAGAATTTAGAAATGGAACTGGACCTTGGTTAGAGAGAGGCGCACAGACTGGTAATGTATCTAATATACAATTACTAGAGATACTTAATAGGGCTGATCTTCTTTCAGGTAATATGACGACTGCTTCTAAGTCTCTATTGCAAAAAGGACCTTTTGAATTTACTACTCAGTTTCTTAGTTATACACTTAGACTTTCAGAACAGATGACTGGTAAACGGTTAACTAGAACAGAAAAAGCTAGATTATTCGCTGTCAATGGTTTGTTATTTGGTATCCCCGCTGCTGCTGGATTAGGTGCCTTCCCATTTACAGATATGTTCAGACAACAAGCAATTCAACACAGATATGTTGTAGGCGAACATTGGTATACAGATGTTATAGCTAATGGTTTGCCTGCTTTCATAGGAGCTTTAATATCAGGATCAGGAGATCCTTCTGCAGGAACTTATTACAATATTGGGGATAGATTAGGTAATCCAGGATTAGATATAGCTAGAGAAGCTATGTATGGAGATAAACCATTTATACGTATTATGGCTGGAGCATCAGGTGGTGCTGTACTAGACGGTATGTATCAATTAAGTGGTTTTCTAAATACAATTAAATCATTTGTTGTAGATGGTGGTGAATCATTTCCATATACATATAATGATGTATTAGATGGAGCTAGAATTATTTACTCTGTCAATCATGCTTATGGTGGTTTCTTAGCTTGGAATACAGGACAGATACGTTCTAAAAAAGATGTTTATCTTGAACCCACTTCCCCACAGAATGCTATATGGCAAACTATAACTGGTCTTTCTTCTCAACAAGCTTCTGATTTTCAGAGATTTAAATATACTGAAGATACTGAGAAACAGATGCAACATCAAGCTTTAACTTTGTTTACTAAAGAATGGCAACGAGGATTACGGGCAGCTTCTGATAATGATTTTGATCAAGCGAATAAGTATTTTGCTAGGGCTAAAGGTATTCTTCAGGCAGCTAATTATCCAACATTTGAAATAGGAAATGCTATTGCATCAGCTTCTGACGATAAAGATTTAATAATGAAGATTAATTGGAATTATTATATGCGTAATTTACCAGAAGGTGAGGAAAGAACTCGAATGGAAGATTATGCAGCGCAACAACAAATTAGAAATAAGAGGATTCCTTAATGGCTACTATTGGTCCGCAGACTCCTGATCAAGTCAGCCCCACTCAAGACCCTAATTATTTTCATTGGGCTCATAGTGTAACTCCTATTGCTCCTGATGAGTCAGGAAAGATATTGGGAGAAACCATAGGTAAAGGATTAGCTGGAATAGGTAAAATAGCTGATAAAGCTGTGGAAACTCATATTGATGATGCTATTCATTCTGAGATTGATCCTGTAATGGATCAGACTAATCTAGAATTAGCTTCTAAGATTAATGCTCTTGGTAAAGGAACTATAGCTGATGAGTCAGGTAATCCGGCTAGTGTACCGGATCTTCTGAAGAAACCTGAATCAGAACGTACACCTACGGATATTCAAAATTTATCTACTATAGCTAATAATATACGTCAAGGTAAAGAACATGGTGTTTACGATGATACTTATTATAGAATGAAGATGGATTCTATTGCTAAAGACTATCGTTCTAGATTTCCAGGGTTTAGAGATTATATTGATGAGAAGATTAAAGGAGCTGAAGGTTCTACTGCCAATCAACTACGTGTATCTCAAATACAAACTCTTAATGATCTATTAGGTCAAAAGGATACTGAGAAGAATAAAATAGAAAGCTTTGCTCTAACTCATTCTGATCTTCCAGGTGTGAAGGATAAATATTTCCAATGGAAAGCTGATCCGTCCCCAACTAATCAACAGGCATTGGTTGGACATATTATGGATCAAAGGGTATTTAAGACTGAACAAGAACGCGCTATTCAACAGGTTGCTGTTGATGAAGCGGATCAAAAAAGGCAGAGAGATAACTTCACTCCGCAGGCAAATAAAGATATTTCTAATATAACATCTAATACTTGGGAAACAACTATTCCTGGAATGGATCCTAAATCTCCTTACAGTACGCCTCATAAAGCAATGGATATGGCAATTAAGATTCATACTGGACAGATTCCTGCTGATGCTAGTATTGATCCAGTTCAAGTGATACAAGCTGGTAAGAACTCATGGCAGACACAATATGATGCCTATCTTAATTCTACTACTAAAGATGGTAAACACACAGTAAGAGATATTATAGGAGAAGGAGCAGCTGACAAATTTATGAAAGAACATCTTGCTATCTGGGATGCTCGTATTAAAGCAGCTTCTGAAGGTAATAAGATGATGGCTGATTATACTGAAAATCTTCTTAAGGTTAAGAAAGCTGCTGGTGAAATAGCTGTATATAATAATCCTGCTTATGATAGTATTACTAAGATGGGTGTTATTAACAGAATTGTTGGTCAAGGACCAGCAGGTAAAGCTTTAGAAAACTTCATGGCCTCTGGTGAATTAGCTCCTGCTTTAAAACAGTTGGGTGCTGATAAAGCTGTTAGTATGGCCATTCAGAGTGGACAAACTTTACAGAAAACTATTACCGAAACAAAAGCTAAACTAGAAAGTACTGGTGAAAATCCAGCTGATGCTAAGAAAGATTTAGCTAAGATGACTAAGTATTTCGTAGCTAATTCAATATCTATTCTTCTCGATGATAGAAAAGATCCTGAGCTTAATTCTCTTCAACATCAAATAGCTGATAATGTATTTAGTCCAGATAGCGGAGCTGTGTTCAATGAATTTGCTAATGATAAGTACGATAACAATAACAGATTAGTTCCTGGTAAGTTCTCTGTTTTCTATGATTACGGTTCTCCTCAGATGGTTGAGAAGATGAAAAAACTAGGAACTGACGATGGTAAGACATTTACCAAATATAAGAATACAGTAGAGAACTGGGCAGGTAGAACTCTTCTTCCTTCTGCTTTAGAACAGATAAAGGAGTTAAAAACTTCTTCTTACGTTGATCTTCATTGGGATGATGCAACAGGTAACTTTATTTCCAAGGATCTTCCTAATGCAGCTGTAGTTCAAAAGTTCTCTAAAGACCAACAATTTTACCAAGGACTCGGAGATACAGGTCTAACTAATTCAGTTAGATGGAAAGCTGGTCTTGCTATAGGTCAAGTTAATTCTGTGATGGATACTCTTAAGAACATAGCTAAAGCTGAAGGTGCTGATCCCAATGTGTATGTAACTACTTTGTTGCATCAGTGGGGATATGATGAAAGACCATCAGGTACTCTTGGTAAGCAAATGATCGAGACATTAAAGAGTGCTCAGACTTTCGAAGGCAGATACGAGGCTTACCGAAATCAACAGAAGATTAATGAAAAACCCTAATGCCCATCTATTCTGAAGACGGACAACAATATGAGAATGAAGCACTCTATAGATTGGGTGAACCAACTAACGAGTCTAAAGACCTGTCAGGAAATGGTAAGAAAGAACCCCTTAAAGTAACTATTACTCCTCATATGCAAGCAGGTGAATTTGAACAAGGAATACCTGAGGGCGGATTAACGGAGCCTAAAGAAGTTCACATTGTCCGTCATGGTGAGACCACAGAGAATGCTGACAATACAGTACGTGGTTGGGAACCCGTATCTTTAAATGAGAATGGTATTGCTGAGGCACATAAAGCTGGTAAAGAATTGAAGGAAAAAGGAGTAGACACTATTGTTTCTTCTGATCTTCAACGAGCTAAAGAAACAGCTGCCATTATTCAGAAGGAAACAGGAGCTGAAGTTCAGTTTGATCCCAGACTTCGTACCTGGAATGTAGGTGAACACGCAGGTAAACCTTGTGAAACATCTAACCCCATCCTAAAAGAATATGCTCAGAACAAGCAGGATGAACCTGTTCCAGGCGGTGAAAGTTTCAATGATTTTAAAGATAGATCGTTCGCTGGTATTCGAGATGCAATATTAAACAATAAAGATAAGAACCTAGCTATTCTTACTCATAATAGAGTGGAAGCTACTCTTAAAGGTTGGGAGAAGACTGGACAAGAGAATCCTGATATCGATTATAATGAAGTAGTAAAAGAAGAAACAGAACCAGGTACAGTACGGACTGTTAAATTCCAACCTAATGCTACTATTCTACAACAAGATAATACTTTCGACGAGAGATTCCCTAAACAATTTGATAGACTTCCTTATAGTAATGAAGCTCCGATAGATAAAGGGTTAACTGCACCTGGATGGTGGAGAAATGAATCAGTCAGGAAAGATCCAGAGTTAGACGAGTATCCAGGTCAACATGCTCTGAAAAATTGGCCTAAAGATATGAATCTATTTCAGCCAGATAAGATGCAATTGCCTCCTAGTAAAGAAGGGTTTCAAAAGATGCCTTTCGATCCTGAAGGTAGTAATGCTCAAGATTTAATGTATAAACCTATATCTGAGAAACTACCGGGTCTATTAGGTCCTATGTGGGACATCGCTAGACAGAAAGACATAGGTAATTCTCGACATACTAAACAAGAAATGGAAGATTGGTTAAACAAAGGTTTAAGAGGAAGTCAGAGTTTACCTGGTAGAGAAGGTGGTCCTGGTAGAGGGAATAAAACACCATCTAGATGGACTGATAGTGAAATAGATCGTTTTAATAAAATGTATCAAGAAGGTAAATCTGATAAAGAAATAGCTGAAGAGTTTGGAATTGCCAGAGGAACTGTTAGGTCATTAGTAGATAGATTCGATTCTAAAAATGCAGAACTATCGGAATGGATGAAGAATCAATTCGAAGGTGGACCTGTAGAAGGTTATACTAGACTATATCGTGGAGAAACTGATCTAGGTCCAAAAGCAAAGGTTCCGGATTGGGTTGCGGAGTCTCCTGAGTATAAAGCCATGATAGATGCTACTGGTAGATGGTTCAATAAAGATTATGAAACAGCACGTTATTATAACCAGACCTTCGGAGATAAATCTGGTAGGGTAAGTTACGTAGATGTGCCTACAGCTGATTTAGAGAAACATTTATCTGCTAATCAACCAGCAGCTAAGAAGTTCTCTGCTCAAGGCAGAGATTTAGAAGAGTATTTTCTTCCTAAAGAACTTGCAGATAAAAGAATAAAAATGGAATAGTAAATTATTGATTTAACTAGTAAATAATCTTAATATAGAATTTAGACACTAAAAAACCCCAGTAAAGCGTAATGCCTTACTGGGGTTTAGTCATTGGGGATATGCGGCAGGTCTTGGGACCTTCCCCTTGTACGTTTCTTACCTCAGAGGAGCAGCGTCATTACCTCTGGTATCACTCTCTGCGTGATTAGCAACTCGCAATCTTGCGATTGCGGTTAGTGGAACTTATGCTCTCGGAAAGCGTCGACCTTCTTCAGAGCATCCTTCGCATCCGAGATAGTGATGTGATCAAACACTGTCTCGTAATGCTCGTCCAAAGTTTCCTTAGCCTTCTCGAAGCCCAAGCGATCCTCCGGATGATCCGGATCACGAAAGCGTATATCCAAACCGTTGTAGTAGTAACTCTTGGGCTTCTTCATATCATTGGGATGACGATAGATGAACTTATCAGCCTTGATTGCATTGATGGCATCTTCCACAGACCACATCGTGACATCGTGGTCATCCATGAAATAGATCTGCCTCAGACTCTGATTATGCTCATGATGAGCTTCAATTGCTCGTGAATGCAGTCGACTACGTGCCGGATCATTATCAATGTACATATTCTTCTCCTGTTGGGGTTTTACCTGTGAGCCTACATAAGCTTCACCAGGTATGAAATTAACAAAGACATTTGGGTGGTAGGGTGACTTAAATGTAGTACTCAATGAACCTATTTCATTACTAGTTGTGATTGTCTTAGTTGTTACACAATTGTCTTCCATTTTATTTAATTGTTCTTTCTTTTGTTTATTCATATTATCTCCTTAAGGCTAGAGCGTCGGGTCGTTAAGCCGAATATACCTAATTACAAATTAGGGCTTTACACTTAAGCTACACTCTATCGGGGTTGACGCCGTTGCTAATCAACCGTATCGTCTTCCCATGGGGGAGTAAGATAATCGAGATCTTCTTCCTCATCATCAAAGTCACTCAGATCTTCTTGGTCTTGAAAGAACTGAGGAGGAGCCATAGTAGCCAGTTCTCCAACACTCATATTCTCAATGTCGGGGAGGCTGCCTGATACGATTGGCGTGTCGTGAGACAACGCGGGTGGGGACGTTAGTGAGTGAACCAGTTCGGTGGTATCCAACATGATCTAACTCCTTCATATCTCCTTTGTGGACTTTCCCCAGACGTTCTGCGCTTAGACGGGCTTTATTGCGCGCCTCTCTGCGCTTCACTTGAATGGCTGAGTCTTCCCACTTGTTTTCTTTTGCATAGTTATGGACTATAGTATTACACCTCCTTTACATTCAATTCTATTCTGAAAGGAGCGTCACTCCAGTCAATAGTGATACTATTTAAATCTACTTCTTCATTATCATGAATAAAACTAGATTTACTCATGAACTCAATAATGAGATTAATCACTAAATCTGGATTGATTGTCGTTTTGATTGTTCTCATCTTCGGCTCTCTTATCTTTCTTCTTTCGTTTCTTCTTTTCATTTATATACAATCGTTGTGCTTTATCTTGCGGATGTTTCATGTAACCCTGCTCTATTAACCATTGTTTCTCGGGTGAAGTATAACCTGTTATGAGACCTTTTGTCATAGGTTCTACTCCCGCATTTCTTCTTGCTGCTGTACTTTATAAGCTAATATTTTAAGACGGTCTTGTTCCCATCGGTACATAAAATGACCGTCTTCTTTATCTGTAAAGTATTCTAATACACCATCAGCTAAAAGCTGTGCATCGGATTTCATTGTAATGGCTCCCTAGCGAGCAAAGCTCGCGTCGTCGCCGCAAAGCGGCTCGGGTTTAGGTATTTCAAATCCAAAATCACAAACTAACATATGTAAGTGATCTTCTTTAGTTATACCATTATATTCTAATATATCTTCTAAAGTATAGGTTTGCAATACCTTTTCTACTTCATCAATGGAATAAGAAATCAAAACTAAAACTATGTGTAGAGCAGATAAGCCCTGCTCCTCCTAATGTTGAATAACAATTATGTGTTCCTATAAACCAGATAACAGTGATACTAGCTCCCATTAAAAGCCACCAAAGACTATCAATAAGTTTCATATTATTTCATTCCTATAAAGATCCCAATGCCACCATCCCAGAGAACAATTGTAGTCTCTATCGCAAGCATTCCAATCAAATATAGTCCATTCTCTACTCATGTTAACCACTCCGTCGGGATTGTGTCTATTGCGTATGGGAAGTTATGTTTTTCTGCCCATCGTATATTCTGTTCAACTCGTCGATAAAATAGGATTCGGATGTCAATACTACTATTGCAGCATTTAACAGCAGCAAGCTTACGCTTATCTGTTGCTCTGAAATGTCCTTTGCATTCAAGAAACCAAACACTGCCGTTACTATTGATAATAGTAAAATCAGGTTGATAGCTACCCGTGATTGTGTAAGGTATTTTAGAAACTTCATAATCAAAGTTTATCTTCTTTCTTTTTAAATATTGCCGAGTTCTTTCCTCGAACTTATTACGTGTTTTAGTGATAAATTATTCTTCCTTGTCTGTCAATTTCTGTGAGAGGGACTCCGTGATATTTAGGAGTCTCTGAAACTCTAGAAAGATAAACCGGCCCATCAGCGTAGAGGAAAGTGCGCAGATGTGGGAAGCAGCTGTGCTTAAACGATGAATAGCTTGCTCTAACATCGAGTTCGATATTTCCGGATGCTCCTCTTGCTCTTGTTCCGCACGTACAAGCAGGTGCTGAGTCTCGCTCAACAATGATTTTATATTCGTTAATTCGATGAAGAAGCCGTTCGGGTCTCGCGGTGTGTTC
>Ga0137395_10000288_pt1 | contig 20053 bp, 15 predicted proteins | sample czobulk216metaG_FD_108283 | JGI IMG/M metagenome (GOLD analysis project Ga0137395, IMG submission 108283) | Vadose zone soil microbial communities from Angelo Coast Range Reserve, California, USA - czobulk2.16 metaG | ecosystem: Environmental > Terrestrial > Soil > Vadose zone | place: USA...
ATGACCGCGGAGAACCGCAGGCACGATCTCGCGATCGCTGACTGGAAGCTCAGCTTCATGACGATGGTGCAAGTACCGTCGGCCGGATCGACGGCGCGGATCGGGGCCTCGGGTGCCCCGATCATCATCCAGATCGAGAACAGCTCGCAGCCAACGGTGCGGCCACAGACCGGCATGCAGCAGGCCGACATGATCTACGAGTACATCAGCGAGTTTGGGATCCCGCGGTTATCGGCCGTCTACTGGCATCCACCGACGAGCTTGATCGGGCCGGTGCGAAGCTGCCGCCTGATAACCGTGGCGCTCGAGCAGATGTACCGCGGTGAGATCTACTGCTCCGGCGCCAACGACTACGTCCTGGGACAGGTCTGGAAGTGGCCGAACGTGGTCTACGACTATTACTACATGTACGACTTCATGTACCGCGCTTCCGATCGCTACGCGCCCCACAACGTCATCGCCCGCCCCGACAAGATCACGGCCAATACCGCGGCGGCGCACCTGCCGGCCCTCAACTACGACATCGCGCCGGCACATCCGGACGTTGCATTGCCGGGCGCAACTCCGGCGACCAGCGTCTCGATTCCGCAGCATGGGGCCGTCTGGCGTTATGATGCCAACTCGCGTGAGTACCTCAAGTGGCAGGACGGGGCGCCGTTCACCAACGTCGGCACCGGCCAGGTGCATGCCAAGAACCTGATCATCGAGCACGTCGTTTCACGCCTTGACACCAACCCCGCGAACACCGGGGTGCATCACACCTATAACACCGAGTACTACGAGCTGGCCGGGGAGGGCTCGGCCGACATCTACTCCGACGGCGGGATGATCCACGCGACCTGGAAGCATCCCAATCGCGACTTACCTGTTGTCTACTACGATGCCAGCGGCAACCCGGTGGATCTGAACACCGGCCTGACCTGGGTTCACGTTTTAGGGAGTGATCAATGACCTGGACGCAGACCCTTCGCGAGCGTTGGTGGCTGGCGCCGATCGCCATCGCCGTGGTGGCGGCCGCCATCGTGATTCGTGTCATCACCACCCCGCTCGAGGTGAGCGCCAACGTCAGCGATGGCGACCAGGCGGTCCCTCGGACCGCCACCATCGACCTTCACTTCAACCAGGACATGAAGCCTGACTCGGTGCAGCATGCCTTCACCATCAGCCCGTCGGTACTGGTCGCCTTCACGGCCGTGAGCCCCCGGGAATTTCAGTTCCGGCCGAAGATGGCGTCGAACACCAGCTATCGCGTCAGCATCAAAGAGGCTCAGAACACCTCCGGCCGTGGGGTCACCAACGGGTTCGGCTTCAAGACCGAGCCCGCGCCGTCGATCGCCGCCGTCAAGGTCGACAGCAAGGGGGTCACTGATGGGCAGCAAGCCCTCGCGCCGACCGGCGACGTGACGATCGATTTCGCCCAGCCGATGGATGGGGCGCGGACGCCAATCACGGTGAACGCCAAGCCGCTCGACGCCGGCAAGGTGACCTGGGCCGGCGACGGCAAAAGCGCCAACCTGAACCTCAAGCTGGAACACAGCCGCCAGTACCAGCTGTCAATTCCCCAGACCGCCGTCAACCGCAAGCAGGACCCGCTCGCCGCCGACTGGAAATTCACCTTTACCACCCTGATCGAAGTCCCGTCACAGGGCGATCCCGCACGGATCGGCACGGGCGCTCCAACCATCATCCAGATCGAAAACAGCAGCGAGGCCCGCCCACAAGCCGGCATGCAGCAAGCGGACATGATCTACGAGTACATCAGCGAGGGGTCGATCCCGCGCCTCAGCGCCATCTACTGGCACCCGCTGCCCGACCTTGTTGGGCCGGTCCGAAGCTGCCGCCTGATCACGATCCGCCTGGTGCTGATGTACAAGGGGATGATCTACTGCTCGGGCGCCAACGACTACGTCCTCGGCCTGGTCTGGCAGCACCCGAACCTGATCAACGACTACAGTCACGGCGCGGGCAACGTTTTTTACCGCGACAACAACACCCGCTACGCGCCGCACAACGTGATGATGCATGGGACCAACGTCACGACCTTCACTGCGCAGGCGAACCTACCCGCCCTCCAGTACGACATCGCGCCGAAACACCCGGACGCGGCCTTTACCGGTGATGCCGCGCCGACGGTTTCAGTTCCCGATCATGGTGCGACCTGGCAGTACGATCCGAGTTCGAAGCAGTACCTGAAATCACAAGATGGCAGGGCCTTCATGAATGTCGGCACCGGTCGCGTCCACGCCAAGACGGTGATCGTCCAGTACGTGACCTCGTATCTTGACAAGAACCCGGCGAACCGCTTCCACGGGTACTACACGGAAGCCTATGAGCTTAGCGGCGACGGCCGGGCCGACATCTTCGTCGACGGTGTCGTCATCCATGCCACCTGGCACCACCCGGATCCCAACGTGCCGGCGGTTTACCTCGATGCCGCCGGCAACCCGATCGACCTGGACAACGGCCTTACCTGGGTGCACGTGATCGGCTCGGAGAAGTGGAGCCTCCTCGGCTGATTGCGGGCCCGCCGGCCCACCCGCGCGGCGCCTTAATGCCTTGCGCGCGCTTGAAGCATTAGTCCGGCGACAATAAACGCGTGCCTGACCCCGCGCGGACGACAACCGTCTATGTCGTCCCGCATACGCACTGGGACCGCGAGTGGTACGCGACCTTTGAGACGTTTCGTGCGCAGCTCGTCGAGCTCTGGGACCAGCTGCTTGCGCTGACCGAGGCCGACCCCGATTTTCGTTTCTTGATGGACGGGCAAACCGTCGTGATCGACGACTATCTCGAGGTTCGTCCGCAGGCACGGGCGCGGCTCGAAGGCGCGATTCGCCGCGGGCAGATCCAGGTAGGACCCTGGTATACGCTCCCTGATGAATTCCTCGTCAGTGGCGAGACGCTGATACGCGATCTGCAGCGCGGGCTTGCGGAAGCTGAGGCGCACGGTGGGTCGATGCGGGTCGGGTATCTTCCCGATTCGTTTGGCCACGCCGCGCAAATGCCACAGCTCTACCACCAGCTCGGCTTTCGCTATGCCGCCGTCTGGCGCGGCGTCCCGCTCGAGATCGATCGGGTCGCGTTCACCTGGGAAGCCCCCGATGGGAGCCGCATCCTGACGGCGTACATGGGGAATTCCTACGCGCAGGGGGTGGATCTGCCCATCGACCCGGCAGCCCTGGCGACGCGGGTTGCCTCCGCGCTGGAGGCGATCCAACCGTTTCGTCCGACGTCAAACGTGCTGCTCATGAACGGCAACGACCACGTCCTGCCGCAGGACGCGCTGAGCGCTGCGGTGCGGGGTGCCAGCGGCCGCCTCAGCGGCACAATCATCCGGCTCGCCCGCCTCGATGATTACCTGGCGACGCTTCCCGCGGATGGATGGCCACAGTGGCGCGGAGAATTGCGATCCTCGGCGCGGGCGAACGTTCTCATGGGAACCCTTTCTGTCCGAGTACCCGACAAGCAACGGCACTTCGCCGCCAGCCGAACGCTCGAGCGGCTCGCCGAGCCGATCGCCGCCCTTACCGGAATCGAGGCGGAGGACGCGCTCGAGCGGGCCTGGACCCTGATGCTGCAGAACGCCGCCCACGACACCGCGTGCGGCTCGGGCATCGATGCGGTCGCCCAGGCCTCGCGGCAGCGGAGTGTTTCTGCCTTGCAGATCGCCGAGGCCGTCGTACAGCGCGGTCTCACCACGCTGGCGGGCGGCGGGCAGGTCTGGAATCCCAGCCTCTTTCCCCGGCAAGGCCTGGTGGAGGTTGACGGATCCCTGGTCCTGGCGCCCATCGTTGCCGGGGGTTCGGTCGCGTCGCTCACGACGCGAAGTCCCAACGTCCCCGCCACCGCCGCCACCCGCCGGCTCGAGAACTCGCACCTTGCCTGTGAGCTCTTGCCAGACGGAACGCTCACGATCCTGGACCGGCAGACGGGCCTGCGCTACCAGGGATTGCACCGGCTAGTGGACGAGGGCGACGCCGGCGACGAGTACAACTTCTCACCGCCCGCGCTCAATCCCCAACCGGCCGATCCCGTCCGCAACTTCAGCAGCACGGTCGCGGAGACCGGGCCCCTGCGAGCCAGCCTGGAGGCACGCCTCGACCTTGCCGTCTACGACGGCCTACGTGCCGACCGGCGGGCCCGCAGCGATCGCGAGATCACGCTGCCCGTTCGTCTGACCCTCGCGCTCGAGGCCGATACCCCGCGCCTCGACATCGAGCTGGAGATCATCAACCGGACGCCCAACCACCGGCTGCGGGCACACTTCCCGCTCCCGTTTCAAGTCAGCGAGTCGGCTGCCGACACGCCCTTTCATGTCACCCGACGCCCCGCCATCGATGCGCGGCGTGATCCCGGCGCCGCAGAAATCGAGCTGCCCACGTACCCGATGTGGTCATTCGTCGATGTCAGCGATGGACGAGCGGGGCTGGCGTTGAACGCCGACGGCCTGCACGAGTACGAGGTGCTGCCCGGGAATCCAGCGGAGCTGGTCCTCACGCTGCTGCGCTCCGTCGGCTGGCTCTCACGCGAAGACCTGACCACCCGCACCGGACATGCGGGCCCAGGCTTGGAGACACCAGGCGCACAGGTGCTCGGCGGGCACCGGCTTCGCTACAGCCTGTTCTTCCACGAGGGCAACTGGGAACGGGGTGGTGTCTGGCGAGCCGCGGAATCGACCCTCACGCCGCTGGTCGCGGGGCGCGGCCCGGCCATCACCACGGCTGCCCCACGGATCGAGCTGTCCCCTGACACCATCCAGATGACCGCGTTGATCCCGCGCCCCGATGGGTACGAGCTGCGCGTCGTCAACGCCTCCGACGCCCCACGCGACGCCAGCATCCAACTCGAACCGCAGCCTGCCGAGGTCACCTCCATCACGCTCGCCGGCGACCTGCGGGAGTCGCTCGCCTGTGCCGACCGGGTGGTCAGGCTCTCGCTGGCGGCCTGGGGGATCGCGACGCTTCGGGTCCGGATCTAAGCGGCGGCGAACGCTTTCTCGCGGTTGATCCAGCGCGGCATGGCGGTGAGCAAGGCGCTGCCCTCCACCTGCGTTTTGATGACGTATTCCAGCGCCCCAAGTTGGATGGCGCGCTTGATCAGGGTCGGCTCGCTGAAGTTGGACATCACAACCACCGGGGTGTTCTTCGTTTCGTCGGAAGCGCGCAGCGTCTGTAGCACCAGGATGCCGTTCTGGCGCGGCATCATGACATCGAGCAGGATCACCTGCGGCTGGACTCGGGTGCACAGGTCGACGCCCGACACGCCGTCGTTGGCGACCTCGACCCGGTAGCCGTTGCCGCGGAATAGGGTCGCGTAGTAATTCGCTGCCGTCTCATCGTCCTCGATGATCACGACGGTGCCCGCCTTCCCACCGTCGCCGGACTCCGTCGCGGGGCTCTCGGGGTAGCCGCCCGCGTCGGACTTGGCTGGTTCGGATTCGATCGCTGACTCCGAAGCAAACGACGACTTCCACGGCGCAAATGGCTCGGCCTCATCGGCTTCGGCGACCGGCGCAGCCGCGGGTGCGTCCTCGACCGGCGCTGCATCCTCCGCGACGGACTCAACGGCAGCCGGTTCCGTCGCTGCCGCCCCATTGTCGGGCGTCCACGCAGCCTCTTCGGTCGGTTCCCAGCGGGTCGGGCGCCAACTCCAGTCCGCCGACTCCGGTTCGATAGCGGATTCAGTTGGTGCCAGGGTTGGCTCGGTCCCAGCCGCGGCCTGAGCTTCCTCGCCAAACAGCATGTCGCGCATCGACTTTCGAGGTTCGGGCGCGGGCTGGGCGGCCGCTGGCGTCTCCGTCTCGACCTCGGCAACCGCGGCCTCGTCCTCGACGGCGGGCGCCGGCTCCTCGCCACCGGTCACGGCGATCGGCGCCTCCATATCACTGGTTGCGGCCGGCTCTTCGGCTTGCTCGGCGAGTGTCGGCTCCTCGACGTGTTCCTCGAGCTCGGTTGGGCTTTCTGGCTCGATCGCCTTCGGTGCATCGTGAATGCCTGGGCCGAACGGCAACGGCAGCGCCTCCGTCGGCGCCTCCTTGACAGGGCTGACGGCTTCGGGCGCCTGGGCAGGCGGCAGAGGGATCTTCAGTTCCGGGGGCGCCCCGATCAGCGGGACCTGAAAGGCGGGCGCAACCGTCGCCCCGGGCGCTGCCACCGGGGGTGTCCACCCGGTCGGCGGAAGGGGCTCAGACTTCGCCTGCACGATCTTCTCGAGGTTCTCGAGCACGTTGAAGTTGAAGCGACGGCGCTTCGGTTTTCCTCGGCGGCCCGCGTCGGAAGCCGCCGGCTGGGGAGCGGGCGCCGGAGGAGGCGGTTGGTTGGCGAAGGGCGGCACCATCGGCGGCCCGAAGGGGGCCGCGGGCTCGGCGATGGGCGGCGCCGGTGCGCCCGCCGGACCACTGGTCGCCGGCGCGAAGGCGGGATGGGAGAACGATGGGACGCTCGGCGGACCGAAGAAGCCAGGCGCCGAGGGCGGTGGAGGCAGCGGTCCCGGCTGCTGCTGTGGCTGCGGTGCCTGAGGCTGATAGAACGGCACCGGCCCCGGCGACTGCGGAGGCCGTCCGGGACCGCTCGGGTAGCTCCACGGCGCTTGCTGCTGCGGTGCCGGCGCCCATGGCGTGTTTGGCGGAGCGTACGGCGTCCCCTGTGGCGGCTGACCCATGCCCGGCTGGCCGGCATTCGGGCTCGGCGCCCAGCCCTGCGGTGAGGGTGGTGAATAGATTTGCTGGCTCGACGAGATCCCAGCCTTCGACAAGGCGGTGCCGAGGTTGCGGGCGTAGGTGCGGCCGCCCTTTACCGGCGGCAGTGCCCCACTTTCAGCGGCAGGCTCTTCGACCTGGAGGCTCGGTGCGTAGCGACGGCTGCTCGAGCCGGAATGACCGGACTTGGCCGCCGTCAGGTCGCGTTGCAGGCGTTCGTTGCGCCAGCGAGCGATCAGCAGCTGGATCGTAAACCAGCCCAGAAGGATTCCAAGGGCCACGATGGCTTTGTCCCGGTTGGCAAAGAGGAGATGGCTGAACGGCGCGAGGAAGTCCTGAAGGCCGCTCATGCCTTACTCCTGACTCCATCAGGGCGGCCGGATACGACAGGACAGGAGCGCTGGCTGGGCGCAGGCACGCTAGTAGAACGGAGAGTGGCAGAAAGGCTGTCACTCGGCGGAAGCGGAAGTTACCGGACCGTCACCCGGAACGGTCAGGCACGGTCGGCCAGGCGGCGGTAACCCTCTCGAAGTCGTGGGATCAGCTGGCCGAAGTTCACGGCCCAGCCGATGCCGACGACGCGGTCGGTAAAGATACGCGGATCGTCGGGATTCCAGTAGGCGTCGCGGAAACGCTTGAAGGTAGGGAAGCGAAAGTCGTAGGGGACACCAGCCACCCGCCCATTCCAGGTGCGCTCACCCTCAGGTTTGTTCAGCTCCTGCGCGACCGCGGCCAGCGTCAGGAAAAGGACGGCGGCGCGCAGCAGACGGTTGATTCGCATCCCTATACGGCCTTTCGACCCTGGAAGCCCAGGCTGGGCAGGTCTTCGCGCAGGCCCTCCATCGATTTCGCATAGATCCAGTAGTCGAGCGCAGCTTTGGAAAAAACGGTCCGTTCGCCCACCTTCGTGAAGGGAATGGTCCCTTTCTCGACCATGGTCTCGATCAAATCCGACGGCACGCCCAAATAGCTCGCGGCCTGGAGCGTATTCATCACATAATTGACGCCGGTGGGATCCAAGATCACGTCAAATCCTCCGTATGCTGGAGATTCGCTACCTATAATAGGTGCCGCGCTGCGCGGCCCGTTCGTCTAGAGGCCTAGGACGCCGCCCTCTCAAGGCGGAGATCAGCGGTTCGAATCCGCTACGGGCTACTTAAGCGATACCGTTCGAAAGGTCCCTACTATGTCTGCTGTCGGCATGCTCCCGGCGATCGTCGCGTCATATCGGTATGAGCTCCCGCCGGGTTCGTCTAAGAGGGCTGTCCCGCGCGGAACTGTTGGCCCTCGCGACCGCCATATGCTTCGCGGTGGTGGTCGTCGGCCTTTCGTTAGTCCTGACGTCGAGCCACGAATCGGGGGTTCGAGGGGTGGTCCGGTGCGCTCCCTCGGTCGCCGCGTGTCACCTGAGCCCAAACAAAGCGTTCGTGTACGTCATGTTCGTCCAAGCACCTTTTAACCCTTGGAATCCACCGTCATCGTCATTTCAGACAGACGCCCAAGGTAGGTTTCAGATAGGTTTGGCGCCGGGAACCTACTGGCTGGCAGCTGAGAAGCAACGGGGTGTCTTTGCATCGGAAGCGGGCCAAGAGGTTACGGTGCGGGCAGGCACAATGACCGAAATAACCATCGACATCGATCTCCACCTGCCTCAGTAGATTGGGTCCACTCGCACTAGGCTAGTGTTCGATTAGTGTCCGCCACGGGCTACTTAATCGAACACTAATCAACGCCCCTTTTGACCGAGGACGTCTAGGCGAGCATCCTCGGCTCTACCGGCTGTCATCAAGGTCGACGAGTGCCAGGGTGACGCAACCCATGGCACTACCAGCAGCAGAGAGTTGCCGCGCTATCGATTCCTAAGCAACCGGAAGAATGTGCAGGGACGCGCCACGCGCGTCCCTGATTTTCCGCTCCGCGACGGTTAAGGGATCTGTGTTACCTGGATGTCGATGTGGGTGCCTGGTGGCGCCGTTTGCCCAAACATTTCGAGGATGTTTGCGAGCGAGTAGTGTCCGGCCGCCGCAGGGACGCCGGTGTCAGGAATATAAATACCGGCGGCTTCCAGAACAGGGATTGGGCATGTCGCCGTCGATCCGCTAACGGTGCAAGCGGGCGGAAGGAAGCCGGCAGCAATCGCCTTGAGGACGGTTGGACCAGTCAACGTGACAGTTCCATCCGTGATGAAGAAGTCATCTGGCGGAAGCGGGGGCGGATTGAATGCCGTTGGTTCCATATCCCATGCAGTCCCATGGATGCGCTCACTGACTAGGAAGCCGGTGCTCGCACCACCTCTAGAGAAGAAGTAGTTCGTAACCGAGCAATCTGCGTCGGTGCCTTTCTGGACGCCGCCGGCGAAGTCGCACCAGCCCCAAAACCCGCTGGCGCCGCCGCCACCGGACGTGTTGTTGAAGTTGCCCGAGAAGGCAACCTGCCAATTGGCCTGTCCGTACGCAGCGGCCGAGCCTGCGGCGGCCACGGTCAGCCCGATGGTCAGCGCAAGGCCCGACCCGACAACAAACAAGCGGCGAATCCTATTCACTGTTTACGCCCTCCTGGACACTTAACGGATGAATCACCTCGACGGGTCTGTTGACACCGTAACCATGAGTGGCGCCCGTGTCAATCGGTGGCCTCGTTCCCAACGCCCGTTCGATCGCCCTTCGAGTTGTTTCGAGGGTGGCAGGCCGAGAAGCCGGTCCTGTCGGGTTGCTGCTCAGGTTGAGGTTGTTGGATCGGCCGGTTAATCGAACACCTTGGAAAAAGGCCGACGCGGTGGTCTGTTGGGTTCGCACCAGTCCACGCCGCGATTGCGCTAGCCGACGATCTTCCAGTAGGAGTCTTTCCGGACCACCTTGCCGTCCCGGAACTGAAAAAGGTCGCAACCTCGAACTCTTATCTTCTGGCCCGTCGTGCTTGTGCCCGTCAGGAGCCACTCGGAAACACCTCGATCACCGCTTACCCAGTGTCCCTCTTCACCGTAATGAACGTCAGGGATACCGCCGAAGGGAGTGGCCAGTCCCTTGCGGACCGTCGTTGCCAACGAAACGGGTACCCCATGGTTGAGGTCCCTGAGGCAAATCGAAAGTCGCGTCGTCCGAGAAGAATTCCATGATCCGATCAATGTCGTGCTGATTGAATGCGTCAAGTAGTTGCTCTAGCGCCTCAACACTAACCTTGCCTCCTACCGCCATCGTTTCCTCAGCGAACCTACCTCCATCCACCTCAGCGATCCACGCTTGAGTACCAGGATTTTCCCAGATCTCGACGGAATTCATCGACGCGAGTGTTCGATTAGTGTCCGCCAGGGGCTACCAACACTACCTAGGGCGGTCCGCCCCCTTCCCTGTGCCCCTGACGACTGGTCGGGTCGCCCTAGAAGGCGCGAGCGGCACCCAACAGCGTAAGTGTGGGAGGCCATCGTCAGCAACGAGGGAGGACACGAGGAGGACCGGAATGTCGGAAAAGAACAAGGAACTAGCCGCCCGCATCCCTTTGGAAGCTTTCAACCAGGGCAAGCTCGAGGTCATCGATGAGGTGATTGCGAATGATTCCATCGACCATGGCGAACTGCCGCCGAGCTATCCGCCCGGAAAGGAAGGCGTCAAGGCATTGGTCAAGGCGCTGCGCAGCGCTTTCCCGGATTTGAAGATCACGATCGATCGTCAGGTCGCCGAAGGGGACCTGACGGTGCAGCATGTCACGAGTACGGGCACGATGAAGGGCGAATTTGGCGGGATGCGCCCAAGCGGTAAGACTGCCACATGGGAAGCGATCCATATCACGCGGATCAAAGACGGCAAGATCGTCGAGCATTGGCAGGTGCAGGATCAGCTCGGCATGCTCCAGCAGCTGGGCTTCATACCCACGCCGGAGGCCGCGCCCGCCCGCTGAGCGCAACTGGATGGAAGAGGAGCCTGGCAACAGCCGGGCTCTTTCTTTTGGCGCCGGCTACTCGAGGACTCGAGCACTGACAGCCACCCGCCGTCAATTTACTGTTCGATTAGTGTCCGCCACGGCCTACCACTTAGTCTTACTCGCGCAAGCAGTTACCAGACGGCGTACTGTGGAAAGCCACCGGCAACATTGCAGGAGGACAAGATATGTCAGAGAAAAACAAGGCACTATCCGCGCGTATCCCGTTGGAAGCTTTCAACCAGGGCAAGCTCGAGGTCATCGACGAGCTGATCGCCGATAACTCCGTCGACCACGGCGAACTGCCGCCAGGCATGCCGGCCGGAAAGGAAGGGGTAAAGCTCTTTGTCAAGGCGCTGCGAAGCGCTTTTCCAGATCTCAAGATCACGCTCGGTCTTCAGGTCGCCGAAGGTGACCTGGTGGTACAGCAGGCCACGACCACCGGCACGATGAAGGGCGCATTTGCGGGGATGCCTCCGAGCGGTAAGACCGCAACATGGGAGGCGATCCACATCACCCGGATCAAAGGCGACAAGATCGTCGAGCACTGGGCGGTGCAGGACCAGCTCGGCATGCTCCAGCAGCTGGGCTTCATACCGACGCCGGAGGCCGCGCCTGCGCGCTGACCATATCTGGATTGAAGAAGAGCCCGGCCACGGCCGGGCTCTTTCTTTTTTCTAACGACCCGCGAGGACTCGAGCACTGATGGCCTCCCGCCGTCAATTCAATGTTCGATTAGTGTCCGCCACGGGCTACCACCCGACATGAGACGTCCCTGTGGTCGGATACTGAAGCCAAGCAGGGGGTTGATCCCCCTTCGTATCCCACTGCCAGAAAGGCAGCTCCGGCCGTATTGACGCGTAGCTGCGGCGGCGAGAATGTCTTACAACTGTGATACAACCGTTCGATGGAACGGGCAATCTCGATCCGGCTCGATGACGATGCTCAACACGCTCTCCGAGCCCTGACTAAGTCAGGTCGAAGCCAATCGGAGGCAGTACGGGAGGCGCTGATTGCTCTGGCCCGTTCCGGGCGCCAGGCCAACCTCGCTAATGAGGCTGAGCGACTGAGCGCTGACCGCGGGGACCGAGCCGAGAAGAAAAGAATCGCCAAGATGATGGAATCCCTACGTGCAGCGGGGTGAAGTTTTCCAACTTCGTGCATCGCGCACCGTGCGGGGACATCAGCAAGCTGGCCGGCCCTACGGAGTCGTCCTCCAGGCGGACGAGTTGCTGGTCCTGTCCACCGTTATCATTGCGCCGACGTCTACTCACGCCCTTCCTGCCTCCTTCAGGCCTGAAGTAGAGATAGACGGCACGCGAACTCGCGTGCTAGTCGAACAAATTGGCGCCGTTGACCCCAGCCGCCTGGGAGAGTCGCGCGGTTTGTTGGCGCGCAACGAACTTCGCGATGTTGATCGTGCTCTCGCCGCCGTTGTCGGCCTAATCCGCTAAAGCTCCCGCAGGAAGGAGAAACAGCGAATGTCTTGGCCGCCCGGTAGCAGCGTGCCGATCCTCTTGTGCCACTCGAAGGTCCCATACCTCGATTTGTTCGATTAGTGTCCGCCACGGCTACTGAACCGAACACTATTCGAACGCTGGTTCCACTGCCGGCGCGAAGGTAGCGGGACACCCGGCGCGTTGACAGTGCATCGACTTCTCGAGCTGCCTGAGATGCTCTACCTGCCCTACGCGCTCTTCGTCTTAGTCATGCCCGTGGTCAGCACCGGGGGTGCCGTTGCCCTCCTGTTCGGAGCCTTCGGGCGGGGCCGCCAACCCCACCAGTTCAAGGTCCTGGGCGCAGTCGGCCTCCTGCTGGCAATGGGCCTGTTGATCTTTGGAACAGCGACCGGATCTGGTTACTCAGGCTTAGTGGCTTTTGAGGAGCTGATCGTCGCTTCGGCAGTGGCGCTTGTAGGTTCGGGCCTATTGATATTGAAACCACCCGCGGCCCGCCGGGTTTCGGCTGTTCTCCTCATTACGGCATACCCGGCCGTGCTCTTCGGGCTCGGATGGGCCGGGAGCCTGCTCTCGTCCGGCGCGACGCATTGGGTTGTCGTCAAAGCCGCGCGGGATGCCACCGGCTGGTTCGCCTGACCTCGTCTCCAGCCCTGCTCCGACGCGAGTCTAGTTACCGCTGGGGCTCCCGTTCTGCTCAACGTGAAGTCGGCCGGCCATGTCGGAGTATCTGCTAGGACCGGGAACCGCGGATGGCTGATGCGACGCGGCAGACCGATACCTTGGCCGGCCAGATAGACTCGCTTCAAGGCGCCGACGACCTGGCCGACCTGGAGGGCTGCCAATGCTGGGCGATCATCTTGTCTTTCCGATCCTACTGTCGAAGGATCTAATGGCGAGCCGGGCTTTTTACCACGACACGCTGGGGCTCGACATCCTCCGCGAAGACGATGAGCGAATCATCTTCCGGTGCGGCGCCGGGTCGCAGCTGACAGTAACCTTGAGCACAACCGGGACGGCAGACACCCAGACCCAGCTGGCCTGGCGTGTCCCCGACCTCCGGGTCGAGTTGTCGGACCTCCGTGCCCGCGGCATGCCGATCCAGGAGTACGACTTACCCGACCCGGAAACCGAGGACGGAATCGCCGACATGGGTTTTGCCTGGGCGGCCTGGATTATCGATCCGAGCCGAAACGTCCTCGGGATCATGCAACCGAAGGATTCGGGTGCCCGTGCTGCCGCGTTTAAGCCCGGTAAGGATGATCGCGACGCGCCGGGTGCCGCCAAGTGACTGTGATTTCATCGCTGGACGAGCCCACCGCGGAGCCAGCAGCAGTAACGACTCGTTCCACCGAAATCATGAACAGAACCTACGGATGTTCGAATAGTGTCCGCCACGGGCTACCACCTATTACAGGACTCTCCCGGCGAAAGGTTCGCTGACCCATGGCACCCTAGGCACGGCTTGCGGCGTGAGTCCGGCGCGCGTCCAGGACCCCAGGGCCTCGATAACAACTTCTACAACGCCTCGTTGGATGTAGTAGAAAGTCTTCATGCCCGGGATGGCGCAGGACGAGTTGGATATCAGGGATGCTGCCCGGCTCACAGGTCGATCAGCCGAGACTGTCCGTCGCTGGGTTTGGGCGGGAAGGATCCGTGCGCGGAAGAGCGGAAAACGGCTGCTCGTTCTCCGAGGTGATTTGGAGGCATTGGCCAGCACTCACCGAAAGCTCCTCTCCGTTAGTGAATGGCAAGCAATTGCGAACAAGACCCTGAGGCGCCCTACGGTAGCGCGGTCCGCAGGCGACCTAGTCCTCGACGATCGAAAGGAGCGTTAACGCGACAGCGATGCCGGTCGTTCTCGCGAGCGTCGTGATCGATTGAATAGCGCCGGGAGTTGCGACCACCGCCCCGGCCGTCAAGCTCCTTGATCGCTTGGCTCGTAGATCGACCGAGATCGTCGGCCCACGTTTGCTCTTCGAAGAGGTTTCGAACGCTCTCATCAGCGGCGTTCGCCGGCGGCGTTGGAGTGGTGCGGCTGGAGACGGCTCCCACAGTTTGCTCGCACGCCTCCCAATTCGCGTCATTGATGATCAACGGGATTTGGATCGCGCATGGGAGCTGGCTCGCTGGCACGATAACCACCCGATTTACGACGTGATCTACGTGGCACTGTCAGAGCGAACACGGACGGAGTTGATCACAGCCGACGAGGCGCTTCGACGCCGGCTCGCCCATCTGACTTGGGTCGTTGGCCCAGCCCCGGCCGCCGTTGACTCCCTGCCCCGCTGATTCCCTACCCCGGTGACCCAGACGCGACCGAGATGACTTATTAACGACAAGCCCTTAGCCTGACTCGGTGGCAATAGCAACCACACCGAGGGCCGCGGTAAGGATTAGCGGCCCTCCGATGGAGGTGAGCGTGATCACTCCTAAAGCCGCAGCGATAGCGGTTGCTACGGCTAACACCGCCCGTCGCTGACGCCTTTGATTCAGAACGGAAGTAACGGCGGCTGCAATCGAGATAAGACACATCAAGGCAAAGAACCACCAGGCAGGTAAGCCATTTTGGCTCCGAACCGCAAGGATGTAGACGACTAACGAAAGCACGCCAGCGAGCGCCATAGCAATTGGCAGTGTCCGAAGCTTCCGAGGCAACGGGCCCTTAGCGCCTCTCTAACTAACCGATGGCCGCCAAATTGGCGGCGCCCGCCTTCGGCCCCGATAGCAGCTTCGACAGAACTCCGCCGTCCGAAGTGGACGTGCGGGGCTTCCAGTTGCCAGTTCGGCCCTTCCTAACCTCGGCCCGCGGGAGAAACATCAAGCCGACTTTGATTACTGGGTCTCCGTTGATGGTCGCTAGCCGAAACAGCTGACCGCACGCAATCTCTTGCAGGTCCGGGATATCAGGCAAATAGGTGACCGCGGCCACTCGGGTTGTGTCCCGCCGATAGCCACCGTCACCAACCACGATGTTGACCTGTACTTCCAATCCGATGTTGTCGTGCGGGAACAGAGCTAGCTCGACCGCACAGGCATCAGCTTGCGGCCGCACCTCGGACTTCCCCCACTGCACGAAATTGCCATTCAATAAGACACTCAGTGCCACGAGGGCTTGATCGGCCTTGGCCAGCCCATGCCATCGGCGCGTAATCACCTGGCCGCCCTGGAGCCGCCGACTGGAGGTGACCGACCAATTCCCTGCAAGCTGGACGGGCAAGGCAGTAACTCCGGCGAGATGGTGTGACCAGAAGGGGTTCACCTGAGTGACCTAAAGAGTAGCGCGCGCAAAACGCGAATTAGGAAGGTTGACCCGCTCGAGCCCAGCCGCTCCTATTTATTTGTTCGATTAGTGTCCGCGAGGGGCTATGACCCTTTCGCAGAGCTTGGGAGGCGACGTCGCATGTCACAAAGCGGGGTGGACGAAGCGTATATAGGACGACGGCATGGAGCACGCCGCCGACCCGGATCTGGTTCGGGACGCAAAGCGCGGTGATGAAGCGGCGTTCACCTCGCTGCTGCGGCCTTTGCTAGAACCTGCCTACCGGCTGGCGGCCGCCATGCTCCAAGACCGTCCGCTAGCGGAGGATGCGGTCCAGGAGGCGGCAGTGAAGGCGTGGCGGAAGATCCATCAGCTTCGAGAGGGCACCGAGATGCGACCCTGGTTCCTCGGCATCGTGGCCAACGAATGCCGGACCGCGCGACGCGGCCGGTGGTGGGGCGTGCTGAAAATCGACGCCGAGCGACCAAGCACTGAGGGGCCTGATGACGCGGCCGTGCGCGCGGTCGACCTCCGCAACGCGCTGAAGCGGTTGCGACCGGACCAGCGGCTCGTCGTCGTCCTCTACTTCTATCTCGATCTCCCGCTCGAGGAGATCGCCACCATCGCCGGTGCGTCGCTGACCGCGGTTCGTGGACGACTCTACCGCGGCGTCCGCGAGCTGAGAGCGGATTTTCCAATCACGGAGGCCCAGGCGTGAACCCGGAAGACGCGCTGAGAAGCGACATCCATCAGGCACTGGACCCGATCGCCGGTTCGACACCAGAACTGCTGCCGCGAATCGTGCAGCGGCTTCGCCCGGTGTCGCGCCGCCGGTCCTACTTTGCGGTCGGACAGGTCGCCGCCGTGCTTGGCATCCTGATCGTGGGCGCCGTGGTCTTCTCGATGCATCGGTCTCGCGTGACGCCTGCAACGGTGACGACATCGCCGACCGCGCCCATCGTCGCCGGACCGGGCGCCGACATCGCGTGGGTGACAAGCCAGCAAGCCAGCGGCGGCGCCTACACCGGCGACCTCATCACCGGGATCGATCCAAGCGGGCACGTGGTCGGCCGGATCAACGCGCGGGACGAGCTTCGCTCGCCCGACGGGTCCCACCTGTATGCCCTGGCCGATGGCGGCATCGACGTCTACAGCGCGGTGGACGGCCACAAAGAGCAGACGATTCGCCTCCAGTCGGTCAGCTTTGGACAGCCAATGCTGAGCGTGGACGGACGCTACCTGGCCGTGGTCGGGAACTCACCCTCGACGCTGCAGCTGGTTGACCTCGTGGCAGGCCGGTCCCTGGCATCGACAAGCCTCGGCGTACCGGCCTACGGTGTTCCCCTCATCATCGGTGTACAGGCGCAGCACGTCTACGTCGTCGGCGCGACCACCACCAAATTCGCGTTCGACGGCACCTCCTTGCGACCGGAACAGCGAACGACGGGCCAGACGATCGCGTGCAACGGACTTGTTGTCGGCGGTCCGAATTCCGCAGGAGGCCTGCCGTTCCGGGTGCTCGCCGACGGCCGCACGCTCGTCGCGTTCTGCCCCGGAGATGGTCGGGTCACGTGGTTCGACCTGGTTTCGATGACGGTCATTCACGAGGTCGCTGTCAGTCAGCGGAACCCCTTCTGGGTGTCGCCGGTCTTTTCGGCCGACGGCAACACCCTCTATCTCCACGAAGGGGGGACGGGTGCTCTGCACGTCATCGACCTGGTGCACCAAAAGATCGTCAAGTCGACCAAGGTCGCCACGGCCGACACCAACCCACTGGCGTGGCTCCGATCATTGCTGGTCACTGATGCATACGCTGGCGGCATAGACCGCACGGCCGCCGTCTCCCCGGATGGCACTTGGCTCTATGCGATTGGCGACTTTGGAGCGCCGGGTGGCGTGTCACTCGTCCATCTGCCCGACCTGGCCGTAAAGGGTCGGTGGTTACCCGATGTCTCGTTCAACTCGGTCTGGGTTTCGGCCAACGGCCGGACGATCTATCTGCTCGGTAACGGGGACGAGCTGCGCGTCCTTCGGGCGGATGGCTCCGAGGTCGCGAAGCTCAGCCTGCCCGCAAACACCTTCGGCTTCATCGTGCCGACCATTCCATAGGTTTCGTCAGCCCCATCTACCGGCCGGAATTCGTTGTGCGCGACGCTCTAAACTCGCAAACGGGGAGTGAGCAGACGCGATCGTCTTGACGGCCCGACCCCGCTCGAGGATGCTTCCCTCATGGGAGGGGACTCGGGTCGGATAACGGTTCGAGAGCGGATCGACCCAGAGATCACCGCCACGCTGTTCGCTAACTACCGGTCTTCGGCGGACGCCCTCATGGAGTTGGTCGATAACGCTCTCGATTCGCGCCTGCCTGGAGAGCTAATGAAGGTGGACCTTGCCTTTCACGGCGATGCAGTCACCGTGACGAGCGAAGGTGGTGAGGGCATGGGACCTAAGGACCTCGAACGCCGCTATCTGCGTTGGGGCAAGTCCGCCAAACGCGGGAAGGAGCTGCTCGGACAGTATGGCCAGGGTGGCAAGGCAGCCATCGGTCACCTAGGCCGTCGCTTCTCGGTCGAGTCCAGTCGTCCTGGCGACCCCGTAGGCTGGCGTTTCACAGACCCGAACTACCGTGACCGGAGCCGATTGAAGACCTACGAGTTACAAGAGGTTTCCAAGCGTGTTCCGCACGAGCTTGGTTACGTACGGATCCGGATCGATGAGGTCGATAAGCGGATCGATCTGAAGCGGCTTGGCCTGCGGCTCGCGGACACATACTGTGTGCTGCTCGACCGAGGCGATCTGCAGATCACTATGAACGGGACACGCCTGAAGGCAAGGTCGCTCGGGGAAATTGCACGCAAGGATTTCCGGGTCCGGGCTGCTGCGACGATCATCGGCGGCTGGGTCGGAACCGTCGATCTGACGAAAAGGACAGCAGACTTTGTTCCCGGCCTGCGGTGCTACCGGTTGGGGCGCCTCGTCAAAGATGGTGAGTTCTTCGGACACCCAACACCGGCCCAGGAGCCGGGAATGGCTCAGTTGATCGGCGAGGTTGAAATCCCCCGGGTTCCGTTGACCATCAACAAGAGCGACTTCGATCGGGACAGCGAACCCTGGGTCGACATCGAGCGCCGCCTCCATCGGCTGCTCAAGCCGCTGGTCCGCAAGCTCTCGCGGCAGACTGAGAGTCCGCCTCCTCCGTCCGCGGTCAAGGTCGCCCAGCAGGTACGCCGGTTATTGAGCCAGGCCCTCCGCTGGGCGGACCGCCCAGAACTCTTCCTCGGCACCGCACCCGCGCGTACCCAAGTCCCGCCGCCTACCAATGGCGAGCGATCATTACGAGAGCGCCTCGCTGAGGAGAAGCCCGCGCCCGTGCCGCAACCGGCGTCCGAGGCCAGTCCGCGGCGCACGGGCTTCGGAGACATCGTCATCAGGCCTCTTGGTCCGGCCATCCGAAGCCAGACGGTCATCGAAGACGCCGTCAAGGTGGTCGTGATCAACTCGCAGCACCCCCTCTTTCGAGAGCGTAAAGGCGATATGTGGTACCAGCTCGAAACGGCAGCAAGCGAAATCTGCAAATCCATCGAAGGCGTGACCGTCGCCGAGTATGAACGCCGCGTCAACGAGATCGTGCTGCTCGCCTTCCAACTCCGCGGGCGCCGCCGTAAAGCACGGACGGCAGCTGCTCAGCTCAAGATTCTGCAGTAAGACTTCGACCAAAACGGCGGGCTGGTCATTCGAGGCTGCCGCCTTTAGCGTTGTCGTACAGCTCGCGGGCGCCGGTCAGGCCTCCCACGCGGATTGTGTCCGGGCGGCCGATAGCGCAGGCCGTCCACCAGCAGGTCGAGCAGCCGACCCGCCTGCTCACGCTGTTCGGGCGCCCCGGCAACCAGGGAAACCCCGCTGATGCCGATCATGACGTCGGCGGGATCGATATCGCTCCGGAGCGTGCCCTGGTCGGCGCCTGCTTTCAGCAGGGAACTGATGGCCTCCAGCAGGCTTTCACGACTCTTCGCGTACGGATTGCCGCGCGAGGCGATCACCATTCGCAGTGCTTGGGCCATCCCGCGCTTGGTGGCCAGGTAGTCGATGAACCGATCCATCCAGGTGCGCAACGCGACGTCGGCCGGCATCGTCCGCAGCACCTCAGGGACACCAGCGCAGAGCCGGGCCAGCGCGTTGCGGTAAGCGGCCTCGATCAGCGCCTCGCGCGTCGGAAAGTGGCGGTACAGCGTGCCGATGCCGACCCCAGCATCGCTGGCGATGGACTCCAGCGTGACGTCGGGCCCTTTCTGCGAGAAGGCACGCACAGCGACCTTGAGCAGCTGATCTCGGTTGCGCTGGGCATCGGCTCGCAGCGGGCGGATCTGGGTCATCGACACGTGGACTCCTCCATTCCGATTTGACAAGCGGAGCCTCCTCCGCTTATGGTGAGCACGAACCGGAGGCGCCTCCGATTCAATCGTAGCAGGAACGGCAACTGGAGGTAGCACGATGAGCAACCAACGAATCACCACCCACTTCGGCGCGGAGTCTACTGCGGCGGAAGTCATCGCCGGGATCGACCTGACCGGCCGTCGGGCCATCGTGACGGGTGGCGCGTCCGGGATCGGCGTCGAAACCGCTCGCGCGCTGGCCGCCGCCAACGCCGAGGTGACCCTCGCCGTACGCAACCTAGAAGCCGGCGAGCGTGTTGCGGACGAAATCGCCGCCACTACCGGCAAC
>Ga0137395_10000290_pt1 | contig 20025 bp, 20 predicted proteins | sample czobulk216metaG_FD_108283 | JGI IMG/M metagenome (GOLD analysis project Ga0137395, IMG submission 108283) | Vadose zone soil microbial communities from Angelo Coast Range Reserve, California, USA - czobulk2.16 metaG | ecosystem: Environmental > Terrestrial > Soil > Vadose zone | place: USA...
CGGCGGCGCGAAAGCCGGTGCTGCGCTGGAAACCGGAAGGAAGGCCGTAACATCTAACCAGACTCTGGCTAAGTCTCAAAACCCTTTACCCTTGTCATCCCGAACGAAGTGAGGGATCTGCAGTTTCGCCGCAAGATGCAGATCCCTCACTTCGTTCGGGATGACAAAGTCTGGCGGGTTGCCGTAGCGCAGCGCCGACGTTGCTCTTGCTAGAATCACCTAAGTCCATCCCTATGCCTGACGATCCGGCCAGCTCCGAGATTGAGCGCAAACAAGCTCGCCAACTGGCTGAGCATCACTACTACGCCGCTCTCGATCTGGTTCTTGAAGGGCACCATGAGCAGGCGGTCGAAGAATACCGGCGGGCGGTAGCGACCGATCCGCAGTTTACCGATGCGCTCCATGGGTTGAGCCGGGCGCTGCAGGATCTTCAGCGTTTCGACGAAGCCATCGAAGTTGCCCAGCAAATCTCGGATATCGATCCCGACGACATTTTGGCCCATACCAGCCTCTCTATCCTGTATCAGAAAAAGGGAATGGTTCCCGAGGCTGAGGCGGAGGGGAATAAGGCTCGGGTGCTAGGGTGGAAGCAGCAACTGAAGAAGGGGAGTGGGTAGTGGTTAGTGGGCAGTTTTCGGTATGAAGGTTCGTGACGTCATCAAGCGCCTTGAGCAAGATGGCTGGCGCTCGGACCAAGGGCAGCCACCGGCAATTGTCATCATGCGACGAAACCGGGGACCGTTACGGTTGCCGGCCATCCGTCAGTGGACATTCCGCCCGGAACGTTGAACAATATCCTCAAGCAGGCAGGGCTTAAATGAAATACCTCATCGTCTATGAAAAATCGAATACGGGCTGGGGCGCATACGCTCCCGACTTGCCAGGCCTTGGCGCTGCGGGCAAAACGCTGGACGAAGTGAAAGACCTTATCCGCGAGGCGGTTGAGTTTCACTTGGAAGGCATGCGCGCTCACGGCGATCCCATTCCTGCGCCCAGCGCGAGGACCGAGTACGTCACGATCTGAGAGTGGACGCTGGACTCAGCGCTGTTTCTTCTGGGCCTTCTCGGCGAGCCGCGCCTTTACTATTTTTTTCACCAGGGCGGCTGGCAGAGGCTCGTCCACTGGGAAGTGGATGGTCCCTTTGGAGGTCTTGTACCCCTTGAGGTCGTTCTTGAATGCTTTGAGCACTGATGCCGTCGGAAAGAAACTGCAGTGGTTCGAAAACGCGGCGAACCACACGAGCGGTCCTTTGTAGTTGAAGGCGGGGATCCCATAGCTGATGGCCTCGGTGGTCTCGGCCGGTACGGCGGACCGAATCGCCGTCCGCATTCGCTGCAGGGTGCTGCGCGCGGGCTCCGGGACGAGTGCCAGGTAATCGTCGACGGTTTGAAGTCTTGAAGGGACTTTGCGTTTCGCAGCCGACTCGAGAGCAATGTTTTTCGCTCTTTTCATGCGGCAATTATCGCAGAGGTATGTTCGGAGGGCTCACCATTCGCAGCTCAACGCGTCTACAAGATGCAGCATTTCTCGGGTGTTTTTTAATCCGTCGATGCATCGATTCACCGATCCGAAGGGGGAGAACCATGGGAACACCGAGACTCATCGCGGGAGCTCTCGTGTTTGCATCCTGCTTGCTGCCGCCAAAGGCGAGCGCACAGCACGTTTTTGAAAGTGAACGTCTCCGCTTCCAGACCGAAGTCGTCACCACCGGATTAAAGCAGCCTTCGGCCATGATCTTCTTGCCGGACGGCCAGGCGCTCCTCGTCGAGCGGCAGAAGGGCGTCGATTTGCTGGACCTCAAGTCCGGCGTAGTCGCTCCGGTGGAAGGTGGTCCCGAGGCGCTCGTAGGCGCCGATACCGGCATTCACGACGCCAACCGCCCTGCGACTTTGACCGGGGAGGATGCGGGATATCACGATATTGCGTTCCATCCCGACTACGCGAAGAATGGCTGGATCTACTTGAGTTATTCCGAAGGACCGCGCGAGCGCAGCACCACGGTCGTGGACCGCTACCACTTGCGGGAAAACAAGTTTGTCGATCGCCAACGGATTTTCACGGCCGACGCCTATTCCGAAGATCGCTTCCATTACGGCGGACGCATGGCCTTCCTGAACGGCTATTTGTTCCTCACAGTGGGCGAGCGCCATCATCAGGACCGCGCGCAGGAGCTTACTAATGATGCCGGCAAGATCCTTCGCCTGCGCGATGACGGCACGGTTCCACCCGACAATCCGTTCGTTGGAACAAAAGACGCGCGACCTGAGATCTGGAGTTACGGACATCGCAACCCGCAAGGACTGGTTGTGCACCCGGAAACCGGAGAGCGTGGGAGAACGAGCACGGTCCTCTGGGCGGGGACGAGCTCAATATCATTCATCGTGCCGCCAACTACGGCTGGCCCGTGATCTCGTATGGATGGCAGTATTCCGGCGGGCCCATCGGCAAGGGCATCACCACGCAAGAAGGAATGGAGCAACCGCTCTGGGTCTGGACCCCGGGCATTGCGCCGAGTGGGTTCATGATTTATACGGGGACGAAGTTTCCGCAGTGGCGCGGCAGCTTCTTCATCGGCGCCATGTCTGGGCACCATCTCAACCGGTTAGTGGTCCAGGATGGCCGCGTCGTTGTGGAAGAGCGACTGATGAACCGTCAGGTTGGCCGCGTCCGCCTGGTGGCCCAAAGCCCGGACGGTTTCATTTACATTGGCACGGATGATGGGCAACTCTTGCGTCTGCGGCCGGCGGACTGACCGACTGCCGCACTTCTACCGTCAATGAGTGATGAGGTGTCCCATTTCTCCTGTGAAGCCGCGTCAAAAACCATGCAGCTACCGTAGCGCCGAAGCGCTGCGCCGCCCAAATCAAGTGCATGGTAGCTTGCGGCGCGGCTGAAACCGCGCCCCTTCAAAACAAATTCGTCATTCTGCCGCTGTTATGGGGGCGGCCGAGCTGCGGTCGGCTTGGACGGGCGAGGGCGCCCATCCCCACACAAACGGTGCGCCGCACACCAACTCTGTCAGCGCACCAATCCCGCATCATGCGAACCTTACTTTTACGTCGGGGCCTTTGTCCAAATGGACGCTCTCAACGAAGCGCACGCGTCCGGTCTTCAGGGTCAGGATTACGGAGGAGGTTCTGGTGCCTTCGCCGAAGAAGCGGACGCCTTTTAGGAGAGCGCCTTCGGTTACTCCGGTGGCGGCGAAGATCATTTGTTTGCCTGGGGCTAGGTCCTCGGCCTCATAAATCCTCTTGCCGTCTTTGATGCCCATCTTTGCGATGCGCTCTTCCAGTTCCGGCTTGTCGATCACGAGGCGTCCCTGCATGTATCCGTTCAGGCAGCGGATCGCTGCCGCCGTGATTACGCCTTCGGGCGCGCCGCCGGAGCCCATGACGGCGTGCACGCCGGTTCCGATTACGGCCGCGGCAATGCCGGCCGAGAGGTCGCCATCCCCGATGAGGCGGATGCGGGCTCCGGCTTTGCGAATGTCGCTGATTAGTTTTTCGTGGCGCGGACGGTCGAGGACGACCACTACCAAGTCCTCGATGCCGCGATTCAGGCGGTCGGCGATATTTTTTAGATTAACGGCGACCGGAGCGTCAAGCTCCACCGCGTTCTTACACGACGGGCCGACTACGATTTTTTCCATGTAGCAGTCTGGAGCATGCAGCAACCCGCCTTTTTCGGAAGCCGCCAGCACCGTGATCGCTCCCGGCGCGCCGGTGGCGCAGAGATTCGTGCCTTCCAGCGGATCGACAGCGATATCAACGTGGGGAACTTCGCGCCCGTCAAGATACGTGCTTCCTACCTGCTCTCCGATGTAGAGCATGGGAGCGTCATCGCGCTCGCCTTCCCCAATCACAATCGTGCCGTGCATGGGGACCGTGTCCATTGTTTTGCGCATGGCCTCGGTGGCCACCTGATCGCTCAGGGTACGGTCTCCCTGGCCCATAGTGCGGGCCGATTCGATGGCCGCATTCTCTACCACGCGCAAAAATTCCAGCGCCAGATCGCTTTCCAGGTTCTCTCCGAAATTTTTGACTCCGGGTTCGGGACGAGTTTGAGTGTTCATTTAGCCTCCGAAAGTAAATGCGACTCTGCAATATATTCCCTTAGGGTCGCGGATGGAAGTGCACGGATCACTTTAGTTTCGCCGGGGAATTGCTCCCATCGCGGGCAGGGGGTTCAGCCGGGCGGGGACGCCCGGCGCTCTCTTCGGTCTCCACCAGCATTTCAGCGAGCTCAAAGCGCTCTGCTAACCTTTACTCATGACTGGCGATCGCAAAGAACCGATCTATCTTTTCACCGAGAAGCAGGTGGCCGAAAAAAGCGAAATTGGCCGGCGCTTTCTGGAGACGCGCACGCGTCTGAACGAAAACGTCGACAGGGCTGACAACTTCCTGGTCAAGCGCTTCTATAATCTTGACCACAATACCTATCTTGATGGCGCTCTGCCGGCGAAATACAAGGAACTGATGGGGCTGGTCGCTTCCGCGTGTTTGCGCTGCGATGACTGTATCAATTACCACATCATTCAGTCCTATCGCCTGGGTGTGACACGCGCCGAGCAGGAAGAAGCTATCAATGTGGCGCTGGTGGTAGGCGGCAGCATAGTTATTCCACATATGCGTCGAGCATACGAACTGCTGACGGAGCTCTATTCCGACTACGTACCAAACGCTGGAGGAAAGAGGGTCTGGGAGTTAGGTTAGCGTGAGGGAGCTGGCGGATAGGTGCGGCTGGCGACGTGAAGTGAATTGGACGTGCCCAAACCCTGGGTTGGTGTTGGAGGGGCCCAGGAACCTTCCCGTTTCCTGAACCCCTCACTTACTGGGCTTACCAGGCTCGGTTAGGAGAGGTAAGCAAATCCTGCAAGTGAGTGTGATAATGCGCCCGATAGCTGCAAACGTCCATGGAGCCGGTCTGAAGCTATCTGAATTGGTCTGAAGAAATTACATTCCAGCGCTTGACATGGGGGATGCGACGGGACAGAATCCGTGGCGTGGCAAAATGGCCGGGAGAGGTGAGACATCTCGGGGCTGGATTGTTGACTCCGCTCAGGGCAGGCTCCTTCGACTCAGGGGGTTGTGTGACGCGGGTTGCTCCAGCCTGTAAGCCACCACTAGAGTTTGTAACTGACATTGGGAGTTTTTACATTGCCGGATAAGAAGATTTGTTTCGACGATTTCGAGCTTGATTACGGACGTTTTCAGCTTTGCCGCTCGGGCCGTCCGATTCGGCTCGAGGGCTTGCCCTTGCAATTGCTGATGTTCATGGTCGAGAAGAGAGGCCAGTTGGTGACCCGGGAGCAGATTTCGGGCGAATTATGGAGTAAAGACGTGTTCGTCGACGTCGAGCAGGGCATCAATACGGCCATTCGCAAGATCCGGCGTGCTTTGGATGACGATGCGGGCGAGCCGCGCTATCTGAAGACGGTGGTGGGGAGAGGATATCGTTTTGTTGCGCCTGGCGCGGAGGAACGTGCTGGGGATAGCCAATCAGAGCCAGGTTTCAGCGTTTCCGCCGAAGAGTTAGGGCGGGCCATCATGATCGCAGCGGGGCTAGATCCCGAAAATCCAAAAGGATAGAAAGTTGTAGCCGGACACTGCTCACCGCCTCCGGCTATGCGCCTCCGTCCGTTTACAATTGATTGATGGCCCGTCTCGATCAGATCGCCGATCTTGAAAAACGCTTTCTTCTTCCTACGTATAACCGGTATCCGGTTGCCTTTGAGCGTGGCAAAGGTGTTTTCCTGTACGACTTCGAGGGCAAAAGATACTTGGACTTTGTGGCGGGGCTGGGGGTGAACGCGCTTGGACACGCTCATCCGCGGATTGTGAAGACGATTCGAGAGCAGGCGGCAAAGCTCATTCACATATCGAATCTTTACTACAACGAATATCAGGGGCGGCTCGCCGAGCGACTGTGCCAGCTTTCGGGTCTTGATCGCGTTTTCTTCTCCAACAGTGGTACCGAGGCGATGGAGGGTGCCATCAAACTGGCTCGGTTAGCGGGACACAAGGCTGGTGGCACTGCGAAGTCGCAGCTTGTGGCGCTGCAGGGTTCGTATCATGGGAGGACGTTTGGCGCGATGTCGCTTACCGGCCAGGAGAAATACCGCAAGGGTTTCGAGCCGATGCTGGAAGAGGTGACGTTTGTTGCGCAGAACGACGTTGAAGCGCTGCGCGCCGGCGTCAACGCCAATACCTGCGCGATTGTGCTTGAGCCCATCTTTGGCGAAGGTGGAATTCTGGAATGCTCGGAAGAGTTCTTGGGCGCCTGCCGGATGGCGGCTGACCAGCATCAGGTGGCGCTGGTCTTCGACGAGATTCAGTGCGGGTTAGGGCGCACGGGAAAATTTTTCGCGTTTCAGAACTTTGGGGTTGTGCCGGATGTCGTTACTATTGCCAAGCCAATCGCGGCGGGAGTGCCGCTGGGGGCGTTTCTGGCGAAGGAGCAATTTGCCTCGGCGATTTCTGCGGGCCAGCACGGCACCACTTTTGGGGGAGGTCCTCTGGCTTGCCGGGTCGGGCTTGAATATCTGGCGATTGTGGAAGAAGAGAAGTTGCTCGAGAACGTCGCGACGGTCGGCGGCTACCTGCGGCAGCAACTTCAGGGACTTGTCGGGAAGTACGCTGCGACGCGCGAGGTGCGCGGGCGGGGATTTATTCAAGGATTGGTGCTCGACATACCGGCGCGTCCGCTGGTGGAGCAGGGATTGGCGGAGGGCGTGCTGTTTAACGTTACACAGGACACGGTGCTGCGTTTTTTGCCGCCGTTTCTGCTGCAAGAGAAGCATGTGGATAAAGGCATCAGAGTGCTGAAGAAGTTGCTGGGCAAGAAGCGGGGAAGAGGTCAGAACGCAGTAACCGAACCCGCAGTTGTACTGTAGCGCTTTCTTGGAGACTGGAAATCGCTCCGCCCGCGCTTTTAGCGATGAGGTTAAAAAAAAGGGAGCCGGAATGCGGCTCCCAAGAGCGATATCGGCGATACGTCAGGTAACAGCCCGCCGGCGAGAAATTTGTTGCCCACTAAAACTCCATATCCCGAAGAAAAATTCACCGCCGGTGGCGGCGGTCTCGGCGGTCACGATGTGCGGCGCATTGAGGCGTTGGAAGAGCACTGGGTCGAATTGCCCGACGGGCGCATGCGTTATCTGAAGGTTGGATCTGGCCCGGCGCTGATTTTGATTCATGGGCTGTTGGGATACGCATTCTCCTGGCGGTTTACCATGCCCGCGCTTGCGCCTTATGCGACGGTATACGCGATAGACAATCTGGGAGCGGGCTTTTCCGCTGCCGGTAAAGGCATGGATTGCTCGGTGTGCGCGACTGCTGAACGGGTTCTTCAGTTTGCGGATGCGATCGGGGTTCAGCAGTTCGATGTGCTGGGTACTTCGCATGGCGGCGGGGTCGCGATTATGACGGCAGCCATCTCAAGGCAGGGAAGGGAGTCGCGGGTGCGACGTTTGATCCTGGTGGCTCCCGTTAACCCGTGGTCGCCCCACGGCAGGCAGCTTGCGCCGTTTATCGGGAGTGCTCTCGGTTCGATGCTTTTCCAGAATACGGTGGCGCGTTGGCGCTTCTTCGATTATGTGTGGTTGAGTCGTATGTTTGGCGATAGCGCGAAGATTCCTCCTGATTCGCTAGACGGCTACCGCATGCCTGTCCTGGAGAACAACGCGCTGCTTTATGGATCGCGTGTCGTTAAGAGTTGGACGGCGGACATCGCCGCGCTGGAAAAAGCTTTGTCACAGATTCGAGATTATCCGACGCTTCTAATGTGGGGGACGAAAGACCGCGCTGTCGATTTTAGATCGGCTGAACCTCTGCGGCGGAATTTTAGCAACGTTCGGCTCGTGAAATTCGAAGGCGTTGGCCATCTGCCGTACGAGGAGGCGCCAGCGGAATTTAATAGCGCACTTGTTAGCTTTCTCAGTGGGGATCAAGTGTAGGTTCTCAGTTCTCAGTTCCCAGTTCTCAGTGAAACTCTTCTGAGAACTGCGGGCTGATTTCATAAATTAATGCACCACTCCTATTTTGACTCGTTGCGTAGCTTCATCGCCGATTACGGGTATTGGGCCGTGGCGCTGGCCCTGCTGTGCGAGAGCGCGGGCGTTCCCGTGCCTGGCGAGATTACTCTGCTGCTGGCGAGCTTCCTGGCGTTTTCCGAACACCACCTCCATCTTGGATGGATCATTGTGGTGGGCACCATTGCCGCTTCGCTGGGCGGAGAACTTGGCTACGCTGTCGGAATTTATGGCGGTCGAGTGCTGCTGGATCGCTATCAGAGCGTGTTTAGAATTTCGTCAAGCGCGCTGCAACGTGGGGAGAATTTGTTTGCCCGCTTTGGAGCCGCCGCCATTTTCTTTGCGCGCTTTATTTTTGGCATGCGCGTCTTTGCCGGGCCGCTGGCCGGGGTCCTGCGCATGCGCTGGCAGGTTTTTGCGCTGTTTAACTTTTTGGGTGCGGCGGCGTGGGTCACATTCATCGCCGGCATCGGATACCTCTTCGGCCAACATTGGCGACGCCTGATGAATGTAATGCAGCGCTTTAATATCGCGGTCGCAATCCTGGCCGCGTTAGGCATTCTGTATCTGTGGTGGAGATATCGCCACCAGCCTTCGCCAGATAGACCCAGACGCACGACGGGCGAGTGAAGATCGAAGTTCCAGATCGAAGTTCACTTCGGCAAAGGTTTCTTCGGTCACTTTCACTCGGCCACCCGACGTCATATGCTGTTAGGGTATCGTCGGTTAGGGCATCGTCCGGCAGAGTTTCGTGAATTCCGAAAACACACTAATCAATTCGCAATCGTCACCCTCCTCCCGCTCCCCGAGATTTGGGCTGTCGCAGGTCTGGGTGCGATTCCTGATGGCGATCTTCGGACTGATGCTAGCGTTCGGTGCGGCGCTGTTTTCTACCGTCTCGCGCGAGGCGGGCAGTGTGTGGGGAACCGTTCTTTTAGCATCGGTGGCACTGCTGCTGGCAACCTTCGTCGGGCTTACTACGGTGCCATATCTTGCCCGGCGTGTTGTCGCTAGCCGAGTGCGGGAGGCGATGGACTACGATGTCACCCGCGCTGGGCTCATCTATATTTTAATTAGCGTGGTGATAGGTATCGCCGCCATTAATACCGGCAACAACCTGCTTTACGTGGTTGTGGCCGCACTGCTTTCAGCAATTCTGGTTTCTGGAGTTGCATCGGCGTGGGTACTTAAAGGGTTGGCGCTCGATGTGCACTTGCCGGAACACGTTTTTGCGGGACGCCCGATGTTGGCGCGCCTTTTACTGCGCAACACCAGTTCTTGGCTGCCGTCATTCTCGGTACGGATAGTTCCCGCCAAGCACAAGCCCACGAAAGACCGCTGGCGCTGGGAGTCTTATACTCTCGGCTTTCCTGGGAGCCGCGCCCCGCAAGACCAGTGGCTGCGGCTACCCGATCGCCGCCTGCGCCGGGTGCGTGAAGAGGCCGACAAACCAATATTGCGGGAATCCGTTTATTATCCGTTTCTTGCCCCGGGGCAAGAACTATGCGCCGAGCTTGAGATAAGTTTCCCCACCCGCGGACGTTATTCGGAGAAAAACTTCGGACTGGCGACGCGCTTTCCATTTTCGTTCCTGATGAAGACCCGGCGAATTAACCTGGCTCGCGAGGTCATCGTTTTTCCCGTGGTTGAATCCGCCGACCAGTTTCTTGAACTGCTTCCAATGGTGACAGGCGAATTCGAAACTTTTGTGGCTGGCCGCGGCTACGATCTTTATCGCATCCGAGAATACATGCCCGACGATTCGGCCAGGCACGTGGATTGGAAGGCCAGCGCCCGCACCGCATCTCTCAAAGTGCGCGAGTTCAGTCGCGAGGATGAGCGCAAATTGCGCATAGTCTTTGATAATCCCGCGCCGGGAGTTCTGGAGCCCGAAGTGTATGAGCGAGCCGTCCGGCTGGCCGCGTCTTTGGGGTGGCACTTCCATCACGAAGATGTGGAAGTTTCTTTTGTTGCGGCCGGGTTAGAACCTACCGAAGACGTCTTTAGTTTCCTGCGATATCTCGCATTGGTTGAACCGCAGGAAGCGACACCGGTTTTCAGCCGTCTGCGAGCGAGCGAAGATTACAACTTGATTATCACTGGGCGCGACGAGGCTGCAATTCCGCCCGCTCTGGCGGCCCGTGCCTACATCCTCTCGTTGTCTGTAGAGACGGGGCTTGTCGCGTCTCACCCGCGGGCCGGTTCGCGGAAGATTTAGTCAGGTTACACTCCCAATTTGTAGGCCTGCTCAGCATCTAAATTTTTTGCTTTGCGCACGCTGATTTTCAACATATACTCCGCCGCGGGTCCAGTTATAGGCTGGTTTGCTTGCTTCGTTCGACCCGAATCCGATGCCTTTGCGCCAAGGTGTCTTGGGCGCAAGTATCCGGGAGGTGCAAATGTTCATTTCTGATCTGCTAAGGAATCAAGTCATCGTGTCTGCCGAGGTTGACCAGACCGTGCTTGAAATCGCGAGTCTGATGGTGCAGTACAACATCGGAGCGGTGCCGGTACTGCAAGATGGCCAACTGGTAGGGATTTTCTCCGAACGCGACCTGATGAGTCGTGTTGTGGTCGAGGGAAAAGATCCTGCCCGAACCTCAATCAGCCAGGTGATGACGGACGACCCTCTGACGGTTGCGCCGAACGATGATTTGGAAACTTGCATGACCTTGATGAAGCGTCATGGTTTCCGGCACCTGCCGGTCTGCTCCGGGCGCGAACTGAGAGGCGTGATTTCCCTGCGCGACATTCTTCTTCACAACCTCGATGAAAAAGATGATGAAGTACGGATGATGAGGGCCTACCTGCATTCCACGCCCGAAGCCAGCTGAGCAGTTTGCTGAAAGACTCGGCTGCTTGGCGTCCAGCCCCTAAAGGGGGCGTCCGAATTTTCAAGGAACTTGGGGCATTACTAAGGCGATGCCCTGATACGAAAATTGGGTTTTTCCAACAGTTTGTAAGACCCCACGGCCTGCACAACCAACGATTTCGGGCTTAGCAGACGCGGTTCGAGGTGTCTTCGATTGCTGCCTGCATTGCCGCCCGCTCTGGTTCCACAGGCTTCTGCTTGGCCACAAGGTAATGGTTACCAAGGTTACCTAAGGGGGTTGACCCAGCATGGCCACCTGACTGAGGATGAGGGCTGAGGTTTCGCGCTCGGCGCTGCCTGCTATTAGTTAACCCTGCGCGTTATCTGCATTGTTATGAATCTACATAGCCACACCGCGGTGCTTATTTTGTGGTGCGCCCAGCCGATCCTGCAATCGGCGTTGGCTGTGATTTTGTGGCGACGTAAGCTGCACAAGCAGTTTCCAGTATTCTTCATCTTCCTGCTGACGCAAGTGGCTAATTTTGCCGTTATATTCCCGATCTGGCTCACCGGTAACTACAGCTTATATTTCGCTCCGTTCTGGCTGGGCGAGGCGATTAATGCGGTTGTCGGTTTTAAAGTGATTCATGAGATTTTTATCGACGTGTTCCGTCCTTACCACACGCTGAAAGATCTGGGTACGTTGCTGTTTAAATGGGCGGGAGTGGTGATGCTGCTGGTGTCGGTAGTGGTGGCTTTTTCAAATTCCTTTGATCAAAGCCCGCTGATCCATGCTCTTACCACGCTCCAGCGGTCAGTACGCATTGTCCAACTGGGACTTATCCTCTTTCTGCTGCTGTTCTCACGCTTTTTGGGAGTTTCGCGCAAGCAGATAAGTTTTGGGATATCTCTTGGATTTGGACTCTTCGCCGGGGCTGAACTCATGATGTACGCGCTGAATTCAGGGGGTTACGTCAAACAAAGCCAGATGGATCAGACCGACATGATCGCTTATCTCGTAGCCGTCTTTATTTGGCTAGGCTACTCAGTGTCGCGTCAAGCCGTACGGGTGGCCGGCCTTAACCCCTTGCAGACGCAGCGCTGGGAGCAGGGACTGGCCGATCTTCAGCATCCCGAAGTTTCCGATTCTCTAATTCCGATGTTTGAGGGTATGGTGGAACGCGCTTTTTCACGAAGTTCGACCCTGGAATCTGCGCCCGATCCCTTTCCGCCTGCGAGCGACTCGTCTTCACGGCGGGTTAACTCAGCCGCTGTTGGATCCAAAACCCGGCTATAGCTTGGGACCGGCGAATTGCCCAAGAAATGGTTCATACCAGAACCGTGTCAAGCAGATTTTCAACCTTTCTGACAGTCCATTTCCGAGCCTCATCTGGGACCGATCGAACTCAAAGTGTTACCTTAAGAAATAAGTGTAAGGCATGGTTTTTGCGGGTGCCGAACGGGACCACAAATTTCGGCACCTCCGTCTGAGTTTGGATGCCGCCCGGCGTCCGGAATAACCTCTTCTTAATCAAAAACTTGCAAGCCTGTGTATAATTCCGCACGCCGAAGGTTTGGAAGTTATCCCAGCTTCGGCAGACCCTAAGGAGAAAGTAAAAATGAAACGTTCGCTCAGGGCGTTACTGCTGTTGGTAGGTTTGGTAGGTACATTTGCGTATGCTGCTGTCCCGAGTACGCCTGCTCCATCGGGGCCAATTGCGCTATGTCCTCCTAGTCGTCCGAATTGCGGCGCATAGTCGCGAGTGGCATGCCACTTCACCAGAGATGACTACGTAGTTTGAATTAACAGACAACTGTGCGGGCTGGCCTTTGGGGCCAGCCTCTTTTTTTTACTTCTCATCTTTCTTGGTTCTTACTTCTTTTTTCTTAGTTCTTACTTCGCCGATGCGTCAGTTTCCACCTTGGCTCCTTCCGGGGACGGTTTTGCGGGTTCTGATTCTTTACCATCTTTGTCGGCAGAGTTCGCTTCGTCGGCGTTGCTGCTGAGGTATTGCACAATGATCGAAATACGCCGGTTTGACGAGTCGAAAGGATCCTTTAAATTGCGCAGGCGCTGATCGGCGAAGCCGCGCACTTGTGTTACCTGATCGGGACGCAACCCGTCAAGCTGCTGCATTAATCGCCGCGCCGCATTGGCTCGGTCGGAGGACAGTTCCCAGTTGCTGTAGCTGCTCTTACCGGTAAACGGCTTGGCATCAGTGTGTCCCTCGACCGAAATGTGATTGGGCACTTTTCCTAATTCCGCCGCCAGCAGGCTCAACAACTCCTGCCCACTCTGGTTGAGAACAGCACTGCCGCTCTCGAAGAACGTGCCTTTTTCCGATTCTATTAACTCAATGCGCAGGCCCTCGGCGGTAACAGTCATCTCGATATTTTTTTTCACCTTATCCAAGTCGTTAATCTTTTGGATGGTCTTTTGCAACTTCTCTTTGAGCATCGCCATGTCCTGCTTGGTTATGGGGATGCTTTCGCCGGTTCCGGCAAGGCTGGTTCCCAGCTTGCTTGCGGTTCCGCTCGGATCTTTGAAGTAGCCGCTTATCGCCACCTGAGTCTGCTTGCTGCTGCTGCTCAACAGCCATAAAACGATAAACAGTGCCATCATGGCGGTGACGAAGTCGGCATACGCGACTTTCCACGCGCCGCCATGATGGCCGCCGTGGCCACTTTTTTTCTTGATGATGATGATGGGTGGTGACATCGATGGTTATCCCGCTGCCGCCGCTGCCGCTTCCCCTTCCGCTTCTGCTTCTGCTGGCGGAGCCTCTCTCGCGCCGCGGCAAGCTTCTTCAACGGCCTTAAAGGAAGGACGCACATGCCCGGGCACGGTCCGCCGCCCGATTTCAACTGCCATGATGGGAGCGACCCCTTTGAGAAAAGCAATCATGGTCACCCGCAGCACCATCAGGTATGCATGTTGTTCATCGGAGATCTTGCCCATGCGGACTGCCAGGGGCCCTACTAAGCCGTAACAGAGCAGAATGCCCAGGAAGGTGCCGACCAATGCCGCCGCTACCTTTTTCCCGATCTCTTCCGGAGGTCCGCCCAACGAGCCCATGGTGATCACGACTCCTAGTACCGCCGCCACGATTCCCAGCCCGGGCAGTGAGTCCGCCATTGTCGCCAACGCCGCCACCGGCTCAGCGGCTTCGTGATGGTGGACTTCCATGTCCGCGTCCAGCATTTGATCCAGGTCGAATACTTCAACGCCGCCGCTTACCGCCATCCGCAGCGTGTCGCAAACGAAGGCAATGGCATGGTGATCCTTGGCGAAGTCCTCATATTTGGCAAACAACGGGCTCTTGTCCGGATCTTCAATGTCGGTCTCGAGTGCCACCAGGCCTTCTTTGCGAGCTTTTTGCAGCAGTTCATACATCATCTTCAAGGTATCGACGTAGCGTTTTTCGCCATACTTCGACGATCCGAACGCGCCAATGAGGCCGCTGATCATCTGCTTGAGAGTGTGGACCGGATTGGCAGTCAGAACGGTGCCTAGCGCAGCACCGCCAATGATGATCAACTCCGCTGGCTGCAGCAGCACCTTGATGTTGCCCTTCTCCATCAGGTAGCCCGCCGCAATGCAGCCGAAAACAACTACGATGCCAATGATCGAAAACATGAAACATCATCCTCGCAAGCGCGCAGAATTGCCGGTGGCGCCCGCTGCTTTCGCTGTTGTTGTCGCACTGGAGTGCAAAGGTTTCATCTCTCGAAGCAGCGATTCCAGGTCGCTGCCAGGAGTGGCCACAGTGCACGCGATCTCAGACTCAACCAGGAAATGGTCGCCCCACCACAAGACTTCCGATTGGCTTAACAGGTTAAATAAAGTTTCCGCCGTCGTTGCCACAGTCACCGGACTTGCGGATGGCAGCACGGCTAAAAATTCGTTTTCTCCCCAGCACCCTAAAAATTTTTCTTCGTCGAGGCTGCCGCGCAAGGTGTGCGCTGTCGCTCGCAGAAAAGGAACAACCGATTGGGGACCGTGTTTCAAACGAAACTCTTCCATTCCCAGCACTCGAATTCGCAACAAGCCGAAGCCGGTGTGCGACTCTTCCATTCCGGCCATACTTTCGTGCATAACGGCGCGGGTCAAACGCCGTGAAGGAATTCCGATGACGGGGTCCAGACACCCATACATTGGAGGCACCGATGATTGATGGTCAAGGAATGCTTCTTCGAAAAGAACCGACGCTCCACCAATCGTGTCGCCATATTCGAGAATTGGCCGCGTGCGGATTTTGACCGCTACCCGATGCCCGCCTTTGTGCAGATAAAAAGCAGTGCATTGCTGCGGCTCCCGTTCGCTGATGGTCGTGGTTACGGGGCGCTGTTCGCCAGCCAATCTGTTGCCATGGCGGTCGCATGCCTGCACGACATCATCAAGAACGAGGCCGACAACTTCATAAGATAGATGTCCAGTGATGTGGTCCGCGCCGTGGTTCCAAAAACGGATTCGCCGCTCTGGGTCCACAATGTAGATTCCCATAGGCAAGTCTTCAACCAAATGCCGGAACAGCTTCGGATTGTCGAGGAGGTTGGAGACCATGAGCCATGAGCGCAGACGCCGCCTTCTGTACTCATCGGCAAGGAAGTCTGGGAACTTCAAAGAGCGGGCAGATGAAGGTGTTTGCCCTAGGTATTAGGGGACTCTTCGATCATCGTGCATTATGCATCATGCCGCGGGCTGCGCTTGCGATCCCAAACTTCGCGACAGTTCCTCAGCCTCGAAAATGGGAGGTTGGCAGGTGAACCCCGAGCATATCAGCGCGAATGATCGTGACTTGGAATCGGACGATTGTGCGTCGCGAAGCGCGGGAAGGTTCGGAATCGTTTGCGCTAATGATGGCGGCAGATTCCGCGCGACGACCTTATCGGCATCCAAACGCAGTACTGCCGTGCCGAAAGCCAGTGGACGCACCGCGGCTTTATAGAGGTCAGCGGCGGCCGCGTCTTTGCCGACGATCACTACTTGCGCGTGCGATTGGATGAAGCGAACCAGCGCCAGACCATAGGTCGCCGCAAAAATTCCGTGCTGCCCCGCGACGCCTGCATAGACCTCGAGCGTCTGTTCGGCCTTTTCAAGATACGTTGCGCCGCTAGTTGATCCATCATTCATGTAGCCGTGCAAACGTAACAAAGCAATAGCGGTTGCTGAATTTCCGGATGGAGTTGGCGAATCCTGAAATGGCTTGCGCCTTGTTCCCAGAATGCCGAGCGGCACTTTTCCTGCTGACGCATTCGTTGTGTCGAAAAATCCGCCGGACACCGGATCGAAGAATCCGGAGATCATGGTATCGGCGATTGAGCGAGCAAAACGAAAATAGCTCAAGTCCGCTGTCACCTCATAAGCGTCGAGGCAGGCAATTACGGCAAAGGCATAATCGTCTAACACGCCGGGGACGCCGACTTCGCGCTGCTTCGCTTTCGGGTCGGAATATGCAATTACGTGCTTCATCCCGAGTTCGGCACTCCACGCCTCGGACAGCAATCGGTCGAGGGAACGCAAAGCAAAGTGGCGGGAGTCATCAAGATTGAGAACTTTTGCGGCTTCCAGATACGCTGATACGCACATCGCGTTCCAGGATGCATAAACTGTTTTATCTACATACGGTGTTTGGCGCAGCAAACGCGCGGCATACATTTTCTTCTTAGCGGCAGCGAGGAGTGCGCTAGTGCGCTCTTCGGGCATGTTCAGTTGCCGGGCAACCTGTTCGATAGTTGTGCGCACGTATAGGACATTTTTCGCGGGATTGTGGTGCATGTCGCCGACTTCCTGAATGTCATAGAAGAGCGTCGCTACGGCAGCCTCGTCCTCCGTCAATGCCGCTTTCGTTTCCGCTAGAGTCCAGGTGAAGTAATCGCCGTCATCGTCCATGGAATAATCGGCATCCTGCGAAGCGTAAAAGCCGCCATGCGCGTGGTCACTGAGCCATTCGTCCATCCAGCGAATAATGTCGCGCGCCACGGCTGCGAAAAACTGATCTCCTGTCGCCTGGTAAGCGTGCACATAATTCTTCAGCAATTCGGAGTTGTCATAGCACATCTTCTCGAAGTGAGGGACGACCCAGCGTTCATCGACCGAGTAGCGATGAAAGCCGCCTGCCAACTGATCGTAGACGCCGCCAGTGGCCATTTTCTCGAGCGTGCGGACGAAGATGGCGCGCAGTTCTTCGTCTCCGGTACGAACATACTGGTCCATGACGAGATCAAGAGCGGCAGGATGAGGAAACTTGGGTGCGCCTCCGAATCCGCCATTGGCGCTGTCAAACATCTTTCGCGCCGATTCGATGATGGCGTCAATCACCGTAGCCGATACTTTGCCGCCGCTGGAAAAAGATTCGGCCCGGGCAATCGCGCTCTCGACCATCCCGGCTTGTTCGAACACCTCACCTCTTTTTTCGCGATATGCCTGCGCAATGGAGATCAGCACGCGCTTGAAACTAGGCCGCCCGTAAGCGTCCGCGGGAGGGAAGTAGGTTCCACCATAAAACGGCTTGCCATCGGGAGTGAGAAATGCGGTTAGGGGCCAGCCACCCTGCCCGGTAAGCGATGCCACGGCCACCTGATAGCGGCTGTCAATATCAGGGCGCTCGTCGCGATCTACTTTTACGGCGATGTAGTGCTCATTCACGATCGCCGCCACTTCGGGATCGTCGTACGACTCGCGATCCATGACGTGGCACCAATGGCACCAAACTGCGCCCACGTCTAAAAGCATGGGCTTGTCGGCGGCGCGGGCGGCGGCAAAAGCTTCATCTCCAAACTCATGCCACTGAATGGGCTGATGCATTGCCGACCGCAAGTAGGAGGACGAGGCGCGGGACAGGGCATTGTGCGGGAAGTCCGTCATTGGGCTAGTTTAACGTGCGAGTAGAATTATTGCCGCGCTCGCTGAAATGGGGAGAGTGGCATAGACATATGCGACGGCTATGCGCCGGCCACAGTCGACGAAAATCCTTACCACGGGGAGCACAGGGATACAGGAGTTCACAGAGGAGGACTTGGTCTTACGCCGCACACTCTCGCAGTGAATGGGGAGGTCCTCCGCTTCGCTCAGGATGACATTGGATTCTTGGTGGTTAGCCGCTCTGCCATTGAACAATAAATATCTACTGCTTTGATGAGTTGTGCCTTTTCGACGTGCTCGCCTTCAGTATGGGCCACGTGGATTGAGCCGGGTCCCAATAGAAGCGGTTCTCCCCAATTTGTAAGCGAAGGGATATCGGTGGTGAAGGCAGCGACCATGGTCGGCAAACCATCTAACGTTCGCAGTCGCATGAAAGGAGTTTCGCGGGTGAAGCGAACTTCGGCTAACGCGCCGACAGTCTCCGCAATTTCGCGACGGAGAACATCTGCCGGGCCGATCAGGCGATAGAAAAGGTCTGCCTTGGCAAAATCAGAAATCACGTTTGGAGCACGACCGCCCTGGATGGAGCCTACATTTTTAGTGCAAGTGCCCAGTCTGGGGTTTTCGGGTAGTTTCATCTCGTGAAGACGATGGAGCGCCTCCACTAATTTATCGATCGCCGACTCGCCTAGCTCTGGATAGGCTGAGTGCGCCATCTTTCCGCGGGCCACCAGTTCGACGTGCAGAGCGCCTTTGCTTGCCAGCGCCAGCTTGTTTTCCGTGGGCTCGCCATTAATCATAAAGCGCGCGCCTAGCGGTTGTTCGTTCGCCGCTTTTGCGCCAATCGAATCGCGCTCCTCGCCCACCAGAAATAGGAGGCCGACGAAGACCCCTTCGGCGCGGAGCTTTTCAGCGGCCAGGATTTGCGCGGCGATGATTCCTTTGGCATCGCAGGCTCCGCGCCCGTAGATACGCTGGTCATCTTCGGAGGAGGCAATAAACGGGGGGACGGTATCCAAGTGAGTAGAGAAAAAAATCTCAGGACGAGCATGACCGGGGCAAGTGGCCAACACATTCGCTCGCACGCCTTCGACCGGCATTTTCTGTGTTTCAAATTCGCGTTGCCGCAGTTCGTTAAAAAGAAAGTCGCCTACCGCGATCTCGTTCGGAGTGATGGATTCAATATCGATCAGATGGCGGGTCAGCCCGAAGAGGTCCATGCACAAAAAGCGTAACAGCCTGTCGCGATTGCTGGATAGTGCTTAAAAGCTCAGAAGAGGCCTTTGAACCTGAGAATGCCGGGCGGGGACGCCCGGCGCTCCATTGGCGCTGCGCGTCTCTCCACTGTAATTGTTGTAATCTGATTGGTTGCCTCCTGAAATCTCCAGCATCCGCTCGCTTTCTCTTGCCGGCTCGGCTGGGCGACTGGAAGCGCTGCTCAATGGCGGATCGCCCAAGGCAACGCACGCCGCCGTCGTCTGCCATCCCCATCCGTTATATGGCGGAACGCTGCACAACAAAGTCGTATTCCATGCCATGAAAGCGCTGAACAGTTTTGGATTTCCTGTGCTGCGCTTCAACTTTCGCGGCACCGGCTTGAGCGAAGGCGAGCACGCCAACGGTGTAGATGAAGTCGAGGATGTGCGCGCCGCGATGGCCTGGCTCGAACGCGAATATGCGCTCCCTATTATCTTCGCCGGCTTCTCATTCGGCGCGGCTGTTGGATTGCGTGCCACTTATGCGGACCCGCGCGTGCCCGCTCTCATCGCGCTCGGGCTGCCGGCCGTTCCCATCGAAAATCGTATTTACGATTTCGAATTTCTGCGGACCTGTACCAAGCCCAAACTTTTCGTCAGCGGAGCACGCGATGAGTTCGGGCCGCCAGGTAAACTCGAAGCGCTTGTCGAGACCTTCGCCGACCCGAAGAAGCTGGTTCGCATCGAGGCGGGAGATCATTTTTTCGAAGGACGCTTGCGGGAGATGCGAGACGCGATTGAAGCGTGGGTAAAAAAGATGTCATAGGTTGTGTTCCGGGTCGCAACGATCGGTCTGCAGTGTGCGGCAAAATACAGATCCCTCGCTTCGCTCGGGATGACAAAACTTTAAGAATCTATCCGTTAAGAATTCATCCGGTAATGTAAATGGCTGAGGTCGATAGCGAGCGCGATCAGCAATTCCGCCACCTGCGTGGCGTTGCACGTGGAATTTTTACGTCCGCGCTGCGCAACGCCTCCATCGAGAGCGCTTTCGCCCGCAATGTGCATTGCGAGCGCCGCGTCCTGCGTATTGGCGAAGACCTGCATGATCTGGACTCCTAC
>Ga0137395_10000291_pt1 | contig 20020 bp, 16 predicted proteins | sample czobulk216metaG_FD_108283 | JGI IMG/M metagenome (GOLD analysis project Ga0137395, IMG submission 108283) | Vadose zone soil microbial communities from Angelo Coast Range Reserve, California, USA - czobulk2.16 metaG | ecosystem: Environmental > Terrestrial > Soil > Vadose zone | place: USA...
AATCGCCCTCACGCGCGAGCAGTTGCGCCGACATGCCGGCCGAGCGCACCACCTGGACGCCGCGCCCCGGCTTGAGCTCGATGTTGTGCACCGTGCTGCCCAGCGGGATGTCGGCCAGCGGCAGCGCGTTGCCAGGACGAATGTCCGCCTCCGGACCGCTCACCACTTTGTCACCGACGGTCAGGCCGACGGGCGCCAGGATGTAGCGCTTCTCGCCGTCGGCGTAGTGCAGGAGTGCGATGCGGGCGCTGCGATTCGGGTCGTACTCCACCGCGGCCACGGTCGCCGGGATGCCGGGCTTGTTGCGCTTGAAATCGATGATCCGGTACAACTTGCGATGCCCACCGCCCTGGTGACGAACCGTGATCTTGCCCTGGGCGTTGCGCCCGGCATCGGTCTTCATCGAGACCAGCAGGCGCTTCTCCGCTTTCTTGCCCTTGGTCAGGTCGTCGAAGGCGCTGACCGACATGAAGCGGCGGCCGGGCGACGTGGGTTTGTATTTCTTCAGTGGCATGGCTCAGACACCCTGGAACATGCTTTCGATCTTCTGGCCTTCAGCGAGTGTGACCACGGCCTTCTTCCAGTTCGACTGAAAGCCATGCGACTTTCCGCGCCGGCGTTCCTTGCCGCGGACGTGCATCGTATTCACCGCGACCACCTCGACTTTGAAGGCGTCGGCGACGGCGAGCGCGATCTCCGTCTTGGTCGCCTTCGGATGAACGCGGAACAGGTACTTGCCGGTCGCCATCGCGGCGTAGCTCTTCTCACTGATCAGGGGACGCTGCACGACTTGCACAGGGGCTCTCATGACGTCTCAAACGCTCCCTTGGCACGTCCGCGCCGGTCGCGTGGGGCGACGCCCCGTTGCACCGGGGCCCTCACGACAACCACTCCTCAACCTGGGTGACCGCGGAGCGGGTGAAGACGAGCGTGTCGGCGATCAGCACGTCGGTGGGATTGAGGTTGGTGGCGAGGATGGTCTTGACGCCGGCCAAGTTGCGCGTCGACTTCTCCAGCATCAGGTCGTGCTCGGGGATGACGAAGAGCGTGCGCGCCCCCGCGCCGAGCTGATCGAAGAGGTTGGCGACGAGGTTGGTCTTCGGCGCGTCGAGCGCGATCTCCTCGACGACGCGCACCGCGCCTTCCTGCGACTTCACCGACAGCGCGACGCGCAAGGCCATCCGGCGCTGCTTGCGCGGCATCTTCTCCTCGTAGCTGTGCGGGTGGGGACCGAAGACCACCCCGCCGTGGCGCCACTGGGGCGCACGGGTGCTGCCCTGGCGGGCGCGACCGGTGCCCTTCTGCTTCCAAGGCTTCTTGCCGCCACCCGAGACGTCGCCGCGGGTCTTGGTCTGGGCTGTTCCCTGGCGATCATTCGCCTGCTGGCGCTTGACGGCTTGGTGAAGCACGGCGGTGTTGAGCGGGGCGTTGAAGATGCTCTGAGGGAGATCCAGGTGGCCGCTCTCCTTGCCGTCCTTGTCGTAGACCGTCGCCGACAGTTTCTCGGTCGCCACTACGCCTTCTTCCCTTTGGGCTGGCGCGTCGAATCGCGGACGAGGACGACGCTGTTCTTGTGGCCCGGCACGTCGCCGTTGACCAGCAGCAGGTTACGGTCGAGGTCCACGCGCACCACTCTCAGATGCTTGGTGGTGCGCTGCTGGTTGCCCAGGTGGCCGGCCATTCGCATCCCCTTATAGACGCGTGACGGCGTCGACGACGAGCCGATCGACCCGGGTTGCTTGATGTTGTGGGAGCCGTGCGTCACCGGACCGCGTCCGAAGTGGTGGCGCTTGTGCTGCCCGGAGAAGCCCTTGCCTTTGGTCGTCCCGGTCACGTCCACCAGTTCGCCGGCCGAAAAGAGGTCGGCCTTCAGCGCCTGGCCGATCTCGTAGCTGGCGTCGGCCTTGAGCCGGATCTCGCGGACGTGACGATGGGGGGCGACCCCGGCCTTCTTGAAGTGGCCGGCGGCCGGCTTGTTGAGCTGCTTTTCCTTGGCGGCAAGAAAGCCCAGCTGCACCGCGCCATAGCCGTCTTTTTGAATCGCGCGCAGCGCGATCACGACGCAGGGTCCGGCCTCGAGCACGGTGACCGGCAGGAGCTCACCTTTCTCGGTGAACACCTGGGTCATCCCGATCTTCTTGGCCAGCAACCCTTTCGTCGCCATGGTTTTAGAGCTTGATCTCGATGTTGACGCCCGACGGCAGGTTGAGCCGCATCAACGCGTCCACGACTTTCGGATTCGGGTCGAGGATGTCGATGATCCGCTTGTGGGTGCGCATCTCGAACTGCTCGCGCGAGTCTTTGTCGATGAACGGCGAACGGATCACCGTCCACTTGTTGATCTCGGTGGGCAGCGGGATGGGTCCGGCCGTCGACGCGTTCGTTCGCCGCGCGGTCTCCACGATCTTGTCCGCGGCCTGGTCGAGGACGCGGTGATCGTAGGCCTTCAGCCGGATGCGGATCTTCTGGGCCACGACCTTACTTGATTACCTTTGTCGCCACGCCCGAGCCGACCGTGCGGCCGCCCTCACGGATGGCGAAGCGCATCTGCTCTTCGACCGCGATCGGGGTGATCAACTTGATCTTCATGGCAATGTTGTCGCCGGGCATCACCATCTCGGTACCCTCCGGCAGCTCGATCTCGCCGGTCACATCCGTGGTCCGTACGTAGAACTGCGGCCGGTAGCCTTTGAAGAACGGGGTGTGGCGGCCGCCCTCTTCCTTGGTGAGGACGTAGACCTGCGACTCGAACTCGGTGTGCGGCTTGATCGATCCGGGCTTGGCCAGCACCTGGCCGCGCTCGACTTCCTCGCGCTTGATACCGCGCAGCAGGCAGCCGACGTTGTCGCCCGCCTGGCCGGAATCGAGCAGCTTGTGGAACATCTCGACACCGGTCACGACCGTCTTGCGGGTGTCGTTGATGCCGACCATTTCGACCTCTTCGTTGACCTTGACCTGGCCGCGCTCGATGCGGCCGGTCACGACCGTGCCACGACCTTCGATCGAGAAGACGTCCTCGATCGGCATCATGAACGGCTTGTCGAGGGCGCGCTCCGGCACCGGGATGTAGCTGTCGACCGCGTCCATCAGCTTCGTGATCGAGTCTTCCCACTGGGGGTCGCCCTCGAGCGCCTTGAGCGCCGAAACCTTGACGACCGGAATGTCTTCACCCGGGAACTCGTACTTCGACAGCAGCTCGCGAACCTCGAGCTCGACGAGCTCCAGGATCTCGGGGTCGTCGACCGCATCGACCTTGTTGAGGGCGACCACGATCCGCGGCACGCCGACCTGGCGCGCCAGCAGGATGTGTTCGCGGGTCTGCGGCATCGGCCCGTCGGTCGCGGCCACGACGAGGATGGCGCCGTCCATCTGGGCGGCGCCGGTGATCATGTTCTTGATGTAGTCGGCGTGTCCGGGGCAGTCGACGTGCGCGTAGTGACGCTTCTCCGTCTCGTACTCGACATGCGCGGTCGCGATCGTGATGCCGCGAGCCTTCTCTTCGGGGGCGTTGTCGATCGAGTCGAAGGAGCGGAATTCAGCGAATCCCTTCTTTGACAGGACCTTGGTGATGGCCGCGGTCAGGGTGGTCTTGCCATGGTCGATGTGACCGATGGTTCCCACGTTCACGTGCGGCTTGGTGCGCTCGTACTTCTTCTTCGCCATTGTTACTCCTTCTCGGAATCCTCCTTAGGCTCTTGACTTCGCAACGATCTCTTCGGCGATCGACTTCGGGACTTCTTGATAGTGATGAAATTCCATGCTGTAGACAGCGCGACCCTGGGTCTTGGACCTAAGGTCCGTGGCATAACCGAACATGTTGCCCAGCGGCACGTAGGCACGCACCACCTGCATGGTGGCCCGGCCTTCCATGCCGAGGATCTGGCCACGCCGCGATGACAGGTCACCGAGGATCTCGCCCATGAACTCCTCGGGCATGACGACCTCGACCTTCATGATCGGCTCGAGCAGTGTCGGCTGGCCCTTCTGCATGCCGTCTTTGGCCGCCATCGAGCCGGCGATGGTGAAGGCCATCTCGTTCGAGTCGACTTCGTGGTAGGAGCCGTCGACCAGTGTCGCCTTGACATCGACCACCGGGAAGCCCGCCAGTACGCCGCTGTTGAGCGCCTCGATGATGCCCTTCTCGACCGCGGAGTGATACTCCTTGGGGATCGAGCCGCCTACGATCTTGTTGACGAACTCGAAACCCTTGCCGGCCTCGTTCGGCTCGATGTTGATCTCGGCGTGGCCGTACTGGCCGCGGCCACCCGACTGCCGGATGAAGCGACCGACGCCGTGCGCCTTGCGCTTGATGGTCTCGCGGTAGGCAACCTGCGGCTTGCCGACATTGGCGTCGACGGCAAACTCGCGCAGCATGCGGTCGACGATGATCTCCAGGTGCAGCTCACCCATCCCGGAGATGATGGTCTGGGCGGTCTCCTCGTCGGTGCGCACTTTGAAGGTCGGGTCTTCCTCGGCGAGCTTGGCCAGCGCCTGGCCCATCTTCTCCTGGTCGACCTTGGTGCGCGGCTCGATCGCCACGCTGATGACCGGGTCCGGGAAGACGATCGACTCCAGCAGGATCGGATTGTCCTCGTCCGCCAGGGTGTCGCCCGTCGTCGTCTGCTTCAGGCCGATGGCCGCGGCGATATCGCCGGCGTAGACCTCCGGGATCTCCTCGCGGTGGTTGGCGTGCATCTGCAGGATGCGGCCGACCCGCTCCTTGGTGCCACGGGTCGCATTCCAGACGTAAGAGCCCGACTTGAGCGTGCCGGCGTACACCCGGAAGAACGTCAGCTTGCCGACGTAGGGGTCGGTGGCGATCTTGAAGGCGAGCGCCGCGAAGGGCTGGTTGTCGGCCGGCTTGCGCCGCTCGGTAACGTTGCTCTTGGCGTTGATTCCTTCCACCCCGAGCTTGTCGAGCGGCGACGGCAGGAAGTCGATGATGGCGTCGAGCATCGGCTGCACCCCGCGGTTGCGCAGCGCCGCACCGGCCAGCACCGGCACGAACCTGTTCGCGACGGTGCCCTTGCGGATGGCGGCCACGATCTCGGGGCCGGTGATCGGCTTGTCGTCCAGGTACTTTTGCAGCAGGACGTCGTCGAATTCGGCGACGGCTTCGACCAGCTGCTTGTGGTAGAGCTCGACCTGCTCCTTCATCTCGGCCGGGACCTCTTCGGTCTCGATCGTGGTGCCCAGGTCGTCGGTATAGGTGATCGCGACCTTATTAATAAGGTCGACGACGCCCTCGAACTTCTCCTCGCTGCCGATCGGCAGCTGGATCGGGACGGCGTTGGCGCCCAGCCGCTCGCGGATCGACTTCCAGGACGCGAAGAAATCGGCGCCCATGCGGTCCATCTTGTTGATGAAGGCGATCCGGGGCACCTCGTACCGGTCGGCCTGCCGCCAGACCGTTTCCGACTGCGGCTCAACCCCGGCCACGGCGTCGAAGACCGCGACCGCACCGTCGAGGACGCGCAGGCTACGCTCGACCTCGACCGTAAAGTCTACGTGTCCGGGTGTGTCGATTATGTTGATCCGGTGGCCGCGCCAGTTGGCGACCGTGGCCGCCGAGGTGATCGTGATCCCTCGCTCCTGCTCCTGGACCATCCAGTCCATGGTGGCGGCGCCATCGTGCACCTCACCCATCTTGTGGATTCGGCCGGCATAGAAGAGGATGCGTTCGGTCGTGGTCGTCTTCCCGGCATCGATGTGGGCCATGATGCCGATGTTCCGTACCTTGTCGAGTGCGTATGTCCGAGCCATTTTTGTTTCTGCCAATTCCTAATACCTGAAGTGACTGAAGGCCTTGTTGCTCTCAGCCATCTTGTGCGTCTCTTCCCGCCGCTTGATCGTGGCCCCCACTCCGTTAGCGGCGTCCATCAGCTCGCCGGCGAGCTTCTCTTGCATACTCTTCCCAGATCGGGCCCTGGCGTAACGTACGATCCAACGCCGGGCCAGCGCCGAGCGCCGGTCGGGCCGGATCTCGACCGGGACCTGGTAGGTGGCGCCACCGATCCGGCGGGGCTTGACCTCCAGCACGGGAGTGGCGTTCTTCAGCGCCGCGTCGAAGACCTCGATCGGGTCCTTCTTGGCGACCTTCCGGATACGGTCCAGGGAGCCGTAGACGACCTTTTCGGCCGTGCTCCGCTTGCCGCGTTGCATCACGACGTTGACGAACTTGGCTACGCCCTCGTGTGTGTACACGGGGTCGGGCAGGATGACATGTTTGTGAATTCGCGGACGACGCGGCACGGCTAGGCCTTCTTCGCCTTTTCGCGCTTGGCGCCATACTTCGAACGGCCCTGCTTGCGCCCCTTGGCGCCGGCCGTGTCGAGGGTGCCGCGGACCACGTGGTACCGCACACCAGGGAGGTCCTTGACGCGGCCGCCGCGGATGAGGACCACCGAGTGCTCCTGGAGGTTGTGCCCGATCCCCGGGATGTAGGCGGTGACCTCCTGGCGGGAGGTCAGGCGCACGCGCGCGACCTTCCGGAGCGCCGAGTTGGGCTTCTTGGGGGTGGTGGTATAGACGCGCACGCAGACGCCCCGCCTCTGCGGGGAGCCTTGCAGCGCCGGTGCCTTCGTCTTCTTCACCAGCGGCTTGCGCCCGGATCGGATCAGCTGTGAGATGGTGGGCATGATTTAACCTCGCCCGGATTTCGGGCGCGAAGCGCTATTCTACGGCCGCTAGAGCGCCGGTGTCAACCTGCGGGCGCTGGGCGAGGTCGCAGGACGCAAAACTCGTTGCCCTCGGGGTCCGCCAACACCACCCAGATCACATCGCGCTGCCCAATATCGACGTGGCGCGCCCCCAACGAGATCAGCCGTTGGACCTCGGCGGCCTGGTCGTCGGGCCGCAAATCGAGGTGGAGCCGGTTTTTGACCGACTTGGCCTCCGGCACCTCGAGAAACAGGATGTCGGGGTGATCGCCACCCGGCTTCAACCACCCCTCGCCGTCCTGTGGCCCCTGTAAGGGGAGGCCGAGCGCCTGGCTCCAGAAGCGGCCGACGCGCTCGGGGTCGTGGCAGTCGACGACGATGTTCTGCCAGCGAAGGGGCACGAGCGGACTCTAGCCGATCAGAACGGTTTGAACAGCATCAGCCGGAGGGTGAATCCCAGCGCCAGGAGCCCAAGCGCCGCGATCGGCCACGCGCTCGTCGAGAACGCCGGCCGGCCGATCTCATCCGGGCTTCCCGGCCGGGGTCAGGCGGCGGCTGGCGTGGCGAGGTCGACCTCGGCCGGCGCCTGCCGGGCGGTGGCCAGACGGCCCAGGAGGCCGACGGTGATTAGCTCGACGCCCAGCAGCAGGTAGGTCGGCTGCGCGAACCGGTTGGTGAACAGGAATAGGAAGAGGGCGAGCCCCATCCAAAGGACGGCGTCGCCGGCGAGCCGGTGGCGGAGCAGCCAACGCCAGCAGAGGGCCCAGGCTGCGATCACCAGAGGCAGCTGGATCAGAAGGAATGGGAAGGCGTCGCGCGGGCCATGGATGATGCCGGCCTGCAGCAGCCAGGTCGAGAGCCCGATTCCCTGGATCGGGTAGGCCTCCGCGCCGCTCCCCAGGTTGTAGAGGACCGTGTCGCGCACGAAGGCGGCCGCGTTCCAGGCGATGAACGGGCCAATCAGCGCCAGCACCGTGATCGCCGCAAGTCCGGCGTACCGGGGCAATGATCGCCAGGTGATGCTGTTGGCAAAGCCCCACCCAACCAGCACGGGGAGCGCGATCAGCGCCGTCTGCTTGGTCGCCATCGCCAACCCGATGACGATTGCTGCGGGCACGAACCGCCGCCGGGCGATCGTAAGTGTCGCGGCCAGCAGGAGCGCGATCATGGGCAGGTCGTTGTCGCCGAGCACCGCCAGCAGGCTGTGGCCCGGGATCAAGAAGAAGGCCACCGCGGCCATGCGCCCCGCCGGCCCTGGGATCAGCCAGCGCAGCAGACAGAAGACGGCGGCGCCGGCGAGCAGCAGCCAGATCCGCTCGTCCCACCAGCCGGCCACGAACTGGAAGGTGGCCTGGAACGGGAGGGGCAGGACGATCGTTCCCGGCCAGTAGTCGAGATGGTGCAGGGCCGGATTCGGGAAAGGCTGGCCCCAGGGTGCCCGCTCCAGGCCGCTGCCGGTGTAGTCGAACCCGTAGGGGTCGATGCCGCGTAGCAGCAGGTTGCGAGCCAGTTGGATTTGGTAGGCCCCATCGCCGATCAGCGCCGCCGTGCTGGGGACCAGGTGCCAGCGGATGATGGCGCCCGTGGTCGGCAGCGCGTACAGCACGAAAACCGTAGCGATGGCGGCGAACTCCTTGAGTTTCGGCTGCGCCACGGCGGCGACGACCATGATCACGAGCAGGCCGGCGAGCACGGCTGGAAGCCATGCCGGCAGGCCCCAGGTGCGAGCGATCTGCCAGCCGACGGCCGCGGTTGGCACCCCCAGCAGGCCGAGGACAAGCGTCTCGCCGTGGCGTCGAATCACGCAGATACAACGAAAGCCCGCACCCTACCCTCCCCCGCAGGAGCGGCAGGCGCGTCCCCCACCGTACCCTCCAGCAAGGGGGAGGGAGACATAACAAAAAGGGCCACCCAGCGCGGTGGCCCCTTTTGGTGCTTCGTCGTCGCCGTTAGCTGCTGGTCGCGGGAACCGGTTGCGGGAGCTCCGCGAACATCTTGAACGACTCCTCGCGCAGCTTCTGGTAGTAGTCGAGGCCAGTGCCGGCCGGAATCAGCTTGCCGATGATCACGTTCTCCTTCAGGCCGCGCAGCCGGTCGACCTTGCCGGAAATCGCCGCCTCGGTCAGCACCCGGGTCGTTTCCTGGAAGGACGCCGCCGACAGCCAGCTCGCCGTGTTCAGCGCGGCCTTGATCAGGCCGAGCAGCACCGTTTGGGCGACGGACGGATCCCCGCCCTCGGCGAGGACCTTGGCGTTCGCTTCCTCGTACTCCCACTGCGAGACGATCTCGCCCGGCAGCAGGTCGGTGTCACCGGCGGTATCGACGCGGACCTTCCGCATCATCTGCCGGATGATCACCTCGATGTGCTTGTCGTTGATGTCGACACCCTGCGAGCGATAAACTTTCTGGACCTCGTCGACCAGGTAGGTCTGGACCGCCTCGCGGCCGAGAATGTGCAGCAGCTCCTGCGGGCTGATCGAACCCTCGGTGATCTGCTGGCCGGCCTTGATCTTCTGCCCGCTCTGGACATTGACCCGGGAGCCGTGCGGAATCGGGTACTCGCGCCACTCCTCGTCCATGCTCCGGATCACGATCTGGTTGCGCTCGACGCGGGCCACGCCCGAGGCGCGTGAGGTGATGACCTTTTCCTGGCCGTCCTCAGCGGCGCCCCGCGCGATCTCCTGTCCTTCCTGGACGGTTGCCCCCGATTCGATGAGCGGCTGCATCTTGTCCGTCAGGATGTAGGGAATGTCGTAGACGTCGCGCGAGGTCACCTTGACCTTGCGGGCGGTTTCGGTGCGGATGATCTCCACCTCGCCGTCGATCTCGGAGATGATCGCCTTGCCCTTCGGGATGCGGGCCTCGAACAGCTCCTCGACGCGCGGCAGGCCCTGCGTGATGTCGGTACCCGCGACGCCACCGGTGTGGAATGTCCGCATGGTGAGCTGGGTCCCGGGCTCGCCGATCGACTGGGCGGCGATAACGCCGACCGCCTCACCGATCTCGACCAGCTTGCCGGTCGCCAGGTTGCGGCCGTAGCAGAGGCGGCAGACGCCTTCGCGCGCCTGGCAGGTGAGCACCGAGCGCACCTTGACCTGGGCCACGCCGGCCTGGATCAGGTTGCGCGCCTGGATGTCGCTGATCTCGGCACCTTCCTTGACCAGGACCGCCTGGGTCGTCGGGTGCTGGACTTCGGCGGCCGCTACGCGACCGGCGATCCGCTCGAACAGCGGCTCGGTGAGCGCGCGTTCCTCCGAAATGTCGGTCACCCAGATGCCGGACGTCGTGCCGCAGTCTTCGCTCCGCACGATGACGTCCTGCGCGACGTCAACCAGCCGGCGGGTCAGATAGCCCGAGTCCGCCGTGCGCAGCGCGGTGTCGGCCAGACCCTTGCGGGCGCCGTGCGTGGAGATGAAGTACTCGAGCACGGTGAGTCCTTCCGAGAAGTTCGCCTTGATCGGCAGGTCGATGATCCGGCCCGTCGGGTCGGCCATCAGGCCTCGCATACCGGCGAGCTGCCGGATCTGCTGGATGTTGCCTCGAGCGCCGGAGTTGGCCATCATGAACACCGGGTGAAGGGCATCGAAGCTCTTCATCGTGGCAGCGGTGACTTCTTCCGTTGCCGTCGTCCAGAGGTCAACCGTCTGGGTGTAGCGCTCGTCGTCGGTAATCAGGCCGCGACGGAACTGCAGGTCGATATCGCCGAGCTTCTTCTCGGCACCCGCAAGGATGGCGGCCTTGCCGGCCGGCGTCTTGATATCCATCGCGGAGATCGTGATCCCCGCCTTGGTCGCGTAGGCGAAGCCGACCCGCTTGATGTCGTTGGCGACCCGCGCCGTCAGCTCGTTGCCATGGAGGCGGAAACACTCGGCCACGATGGCCCGCAGTGCCTTCTTGTCGAAGACGGCATTCTGGTAGACCATCGGATCGCCGTGGCCCTCTGCCGGCTGCACGCCGATCGGGAGCACGGTGTTGAAAAGCACGCGCCCCGGCGACGTCCGGACCAACTTGCCATCGATGCGGACGCGCACCTCCTGCTGCACGTGCACGCGCTTGTTGTCGAGCGCGAGCAGCGTTTCCTCTGCCGTGCCGTAGGTCGGCAGCTCCTGGTCCTTGATGTTGGGCGTCGCCTTGATCATGGTCAGGTAGTAGGTGCCGAGCACGATGTCCTGGGTCGGGCTGATGACCGGATGGCCATCCGATGCCGACAGGATGTTGTTCGACGACATCATCAAGTTCTTGGCTTCCGCGATGGCGCCGCTGAAGAGCGGCACGTGAACCGCCATCTGGTCGCCGTCGAAGTCGGCGTTGAAGGCGCTGCACACTAGCGGGTGGATCTGGATCGCCGAGCCCTCGACCAGCACCGGCATGAAGGCCTGGATGCCGAGACGGTGCAGCGTGGGCGCGCGGTTGAGGAGCACCGGATGCTCCTTGATCACCTCGTCGAGCACGTCCCACACTTCGGGGCGGACGCGCTCAACCATGCGCTTCGCCGACTTGATGTTCTGGGTGTAGCCCTTGCTCACCAGCTCGCGCATCACGAACGGCTTGAAGAGTTCGAGCGCCATCTTCTTGGGCAGCCCGCACTCGTGCAGCTTCAGCTCGGGGCCGACTACGATGACCGAGCGGCCCGAGTAGTCGACACGCTTGCCGAGCAAGTTCTGGCGGAATCGGCCCTGCTTGCCCTTCAGCATGTCGGAAAGGGACTTCAGCTTGCGGTTGCCGGTGCCGGTGATCGCACGGCCGCGGCGGCCGTTGTCGATCAGCGCATCGACGGCTTCCTGTAGCATCCGCTTCTCGTTACGGACGATGATCTCGGGCGCGCCGAGCTCGAGGAGCCGCTTTAGCCGGTTGTTGCGGTTGATGACGCGGCGGTAGAGGTCGTTGAGGTCGGAGGTTGCGAACCGGCCGCCGTCGAGCTGCACCATGGGGCGCAGTTCCGGCGGGATGACCGGCAGCACGTCGAGGATCATCCAGGTCGCCGACGCTCCCGACTTGCGGAAGGCCTCGACCACCTTGAGCCGCTTGATCGCCTTCTGCCGCTTCTGGCCGGAGGTCGACTTCGACTCCTCGCGGAGGATGCCAGACTCCTGCAGCAGATCGATCCGCGCCAGGAGATCGTGGATCGCCTGCGCGCCGATGCCGGCCTTGAAGACCTTGCCGAACTTCTCGGTGAACTCGCGGAATTCCTGGTCGGACAGCAGCTGCTTGACGTACAGCGAGTCCAGCTGGGTCTTGGACGATTCGATATCGCCCGAGAGGCCCTCGGTGTCCTTCTTTAGGCGCTCGTTGAGGGTGCCGGCCTTCTGCTCGTAGTCCTCGCGCCACTTCGCGATCTCTTCGTCGGACTTGCTCTTGAGCTCCTGCTGGCGCTTCTTGGTCGCAGCCTGGACCTGGTCGATCTTCTTTTCGACCAGCTTGGGCAGTTCGCGGGCGAGCTTGTCCTCGAAGAGCGTGCCCTTCTCGATGATGACCTGCTCGTCCTCACCTTCGCCAATGGTGAAGTTGGTCGCGGCCTTCTTGCCCTTCTGCGCCTTGATCTTGTCGACCAGTTCCTTGGCGCGCGAAGTCATGGCGTCGACCGTCTCGTCGAGCGACTCCTCCAACGCCTTGCTCTTGGTCTTGGTGTCTTCCTGCTTGGCCTTGATCCGCTGGTCAAGGTCGTCCTTGAGTTCCTTGACCTGAACGTCGCGCTCCTCCTGCAGCTTGATCACGCGATCGTTATGCTGCGGCGAGGACTTCGAGAGGTACTCCTTGCGGGCGTCCTCATCGATGTGCGTGACGATGTAGTTGGCGAAGTAGAGAACCTTCTCCAGGTTGCGCGGGGACATGTCGAGCAACAGGCCCATCCGCGACGGAATTCCTTTAAAGTACCAGACGTGGCTGACCGGCGAGGCCAGCTTGATGTGGCCCATGCGCTCGCGCCGAACCTTCGACCGCGTGACCTCCACGCCGCACTTGTCGCAAATAATTCCCTTGTAGCGGTAGCGCTTGTACTTGCCGCAGTGGCATTCCCAGTCGCGCTGCGGGCCGAAGATCCGCTCGCAGAACAGCCCATCGCGCTCCGGCTTCAGAGTCCGGTAGTTGATCGTCTCCGGCTTGGTCACCTCGCCGTGCGACCACGAGAGGATAGTCTCGGGCGATGCCAGCGAGAGCTTCAGCGCGTCGAAATTTTCTAGCTTTAGTGTCATGTGTTACCTCAAAGAATCAAGGGGATTCTGCGCGGCGCGCGGCGCGCCAGTCGCCCATTGGTCAGACTCATCGATCTCATCGCGCTCGAGGTTGATGCCAAGATCGAGCGGCATCTCACTCATGTCGTCTTCCGACAGGATCACCTGCTTCTCGCCGTCGGACTGGATCTCGACGCCCAGCGCCAGGCCCTCGAGCTCCTTCACCAGCACCCGGAACGATTCCGGAATGCCGGCCTCCAGCGTGTTCTCGCCCTTGACGATCGCCTCGTAAGCCTTCACGCGGCCCACGATGTCGTCGGACTTCACCGTCAGGATCTCCTGCAGGATGTGCGAGGCGCCATACGCCTCCAGCGCCCAGACTTCCATCTCGCCAAACCGCTGGCCGCCGAATTGCGCCTTGCCGCCCAGCGGCTGCTGGGTAACCAGCGAGTAGGGGCCCGTCGAGCGGGCGTGGATCTTGTCCTCCACCAGGTGGGCCAGCTTCAACATATAGATGTAGCCGACCGTCACTTCGTGGTCGAACTGGTCCCCGGTCCGGCCGTCGCGGAGGGTGATCTTGCCGGATTCCGGCAGACCGGCGCGCACTAGCTCCGCCTCGATCGTCTCCTCCGAGGCGCCATCGAACACCGGCGTCGCGACTTTCAATCCCAGCGCGTGCGCCGCCCAGCCCAGGTGGGTCTCCAACACCTGGCCCAGGTTCATCCGGCTTGGCACACCCAGCGGGTTCAGCACCAGCTCGACCGGCGTGCCATCGGGCATGTAGGGCATGTCCTCGGCGGGAAGGATCCGGGCGATCACGCCCTTGTTCCCGTGCCGGCCAGCCATCTTGTCGCCCTGCGCGATCTTTCGCTTTTGGGCAACGTAGACCCGCACCAGCTGATTGACGCCCGGCGCCAGCTCGTCCTTGGTCTCGCGGCTGAAGATCTTGACATCGACCACGATGCCGCGCTCGCCGTGGGGCACGCGCAGCGAGGAATCACGAACCTCGCGCGCCTTCTCACCGAAGATGGCCCGCAAGAGGCGCTCCTCGGCACTGAGCTCCGACTCGCCCTTCGGCGTGATCTTCCCCACCAGGATGTCGCCCGGGTGGACCTCCGCGCCGATATAGACGATGCCGCGCTCGTCCAGGTTCTTCAGCGTCTCGTCGCTGACGTTCGGGATGTCGCGCGTGATCTCCTCCGGACCCAGCTTGGTATCGCGAGCTTCGATCTCGTACTCCTCAATGTGGATCGAGGTGTACTTGTCCTCGCGCACGACGGACTCGGAAATCAGGATCGCGTCTTCGTAGTTGTAACCCTCCCAGGGCATGAAGGCCACCAGGATGTTTCGGCCGAGCGCCAGCTCACCCTCCGAGGTCGCGGGACCATCGGCCAGCGACGTGCCGGCTTCGACGTGCGTGCCCGCCTTGACGATGACGCGCTGCGAGAGACACGTCCCCTGGTTGGAACGCTCGAACTTGTGGATCGGGTACCACTGCTCGGGCGAGCCGTCATCAGGCTTCAGCAGGATGCCGAGCTCGCGCTTGAAACTGTCCAGCTTGGCCGCGGCCGAATCCGCGGGTGGCGGCGCCGCGCACGACACGACGGTACCGGCCACCTTCGCCACGATCAACTCGCCGGAGTCCTTGGCCGCGGCCGACTCCATGCCGGTGCCGACGATCGGCGCCTCGGTCACGACCAGCGGCACCGCCTGGCGCTGCATGTTCGATCCCATCAGGGCGCGGTTCGCGTCGTCGTGCTCCAGGAACGGGATCAGCGCCGTCGCCACACTGACGGTTTGCTTCGGCGACACGTCCATGTACTCGATGCGGTTGACGTCCGCCACCAGGAACAGGTTCTTGGTGCGGGCGGTGGTCCGCTCCTCGGTGAAGTGGTTCTCGGCGTCGATCGGTGCGTTCGCCTGCGCGACCACGTAGTGGTCCTCTTCGTCAGCCGACAGGAACTGGACCTCGTCGGAGACCCAGGCCTTGATCGGGATGTCGCCCGCCCTGGCCTTGATCAGCATGTCAACCGTCTCGCGGTCGAGCACGTCGCCCTTCTTGGCCAGCTTGGTCTTCCGGTTGCCGGGCTCGAGCACGTCGTCGCGGAGCGTCCGGCCGACGAGCCGGTCGCGATTCGCCTTGTCGGCGGTCATGGTGCTGAACACGCGGCGGAACGGCGTCTCGATGAAGCCGTACCCGTTGACCCGGGCGAAGGTCGCCAGCGAGCCCATCAGGCCGATGTTCGGACCTTCCGGGGTCTCGATCGGGCAGATGCGGCCGTAGTGTGAGTGGTGAACGTCGCGGACATCGAAGCCGGCGCGCTCGCGCGACAGGCCGCCCGGGCCCAGCGCCGACAGGCGGCGCTTGTGGGTGAGCTCGGCCAGCGGATTGGTCTGGTCCATGAACTGCGAGAGCTGGCTCGACCCGAAGAACTCCTTGATCGCCGCCACCACCGGGCGGGCATTGATCAGCGAGGCCGCGGTCACGGTGGCCGCGTCGCAGATCGTCATCCGCTCCTTGATGATGCGCTCCATCCGGATCAGGCCCATGCGGAACTGGTTCTGCAGTAGCTCGCCAACCGCGCGTACCCGGCGGTTGCCGAGATGGTCGATATCGTCGGCCTCACCAGTCCCGTTGTTCAGCTCGATCAGCTTGCGGATGATCGCAATGAAGTCGTCGTTGCTGAGGGTGCGGATATTCATGTCCGTCCCCAGCCCAAGCCGGCGGTTCAGCTTGAAGCGGCCGACCCGCGACAAGTCGAAGCGGCGGGGATTGAAGAACAGCGCCGTCATCAGTGCCCGCGCATTGTCGACGGTCGGCGGGTCACCGGGGCGAATCTTCTTGTACATCTCGACCAGGGCATCGTTAACGTCGGTCGAGGAGTCCTTGTCCAGCGTCGACTGGATGAACTTGTGCTCGGCGTTGTTGTCGACGTCGGCGAAGAGGGCCTTGATCTCGTTATTGCTGCCGTAGCCAAGCGCGCGCACCAGGGTGGTGACCGGGATCTTCCGCTTGCGGTCGATCTTGACCGTCAGCACGTCCTTGCCCGAGGTCTCGATCTCGAGCCAGGCGCCGCGGTTGGGGATGAGCTTGGCGGCGTAGAGCATCCGGCCGGAGGCGCGGTCCTCGCTGCTGGTGAAGTAGATGCCGGGCGAACGGACCAGCTGGGAGACGACCACCCGCTCGGTGCCGTTGACGATGAAGGTGCCTTCCTCGGTCATGATCGGGAAGTCACCCATGAAGACCTCGGATTCCTTGATCTCGCCGGCGTTCTCGCCCGTCCGGATCGTCAGGCGCGTGTTGATTCGCAGGGGGGCCGCGAACGTCATGTCGCGGTTGCGGCACTCCTCCTTGTCGAACTTGGGCTGGCCAAACTCGTAGTCCAGGAACTTGAGCTCGTAGTTCTTGCCCGTGTAGTCGGTAATCGGGTTGATTTCTTCGAACAGCTCCCGCAGACCCTCACGCTTGAACCAGCTGAAGGATCGGATCTGGGTCTCGATCAGGTCGGCGACCGGGAGCATCTCCGGGATCTTGCCGTAGCTGACGCGAGAGCCGTTAGAGGAAGGCTGAATCATGGACTCTCCTTTCAGATGAAGCAGGAAAAGATGGTGGGCAGGCAGACTGCTCTAGGGACGCGGAAAGGCAACCCTGGAAGCACCGAACGGCAATAGTAACATCAGCCTACCCAGGCTGTCAAGCGCGCAAACATCTTTGCCGCGAAACCGGTTCGGCTTCGCGAGCGGGCCCAGGGCGGGTTCCCCGGGGTATGGGGTGGGTCGGTCAGGTCGTCGTTCGGAGCTCGGTCAGACTAATCGCGCGTTAGTCTAGCACTCCATCCGGCCGAACGGAAGGGGTTCGGCCAACTTCTTTCCGGTATTCAGCCTAGCCGCCCCAGCGGCCCTTTGCCGGCTGCCCGCTACTGGTTGAACGGGTTCTGCTGGAAGCCCGAAAACCCGGGAATCGGAATCCCCATGACCCAGCTGACGAATGCCAGGATCGCGGCCAGGATCAGCACGAAGAAAAGCAACCACTTGAACACGACCCAGTCTCCCTGGCCCGTATAACGAGACGGCCGTCTATACCTCGCTCGCCCTGGTCGTTCTGGCCGGAACAGCGCCTGCCGGCCGGCCTGCTGGCCTCGGCTCAGCCGGGTCTCCCTGCCGCCACCGCGGGCGCGGTCCTTCTGGCCGGCGCGGGCCCAGACAAGCGCGCCAGCGGGCCGCCAGTGTGGGCTCGCGACCATGGCCGGGAAGGTAACCGAGAACTGGGAGGACGAACCCGACGACCACGACTATCCCGCGGCCGAGGACTACCTCAGTTTGCTGATGCCGGCCACGGCAGCCAAGCGGCTCGTTGGCCGATTCCGCACCGCCCCGATCGCCCACCGAAAGGCGAAGGACCTACTGCGAGCCAGCCAGTTACGCGTGCTCCCGCCCGAAAACTTCCACGTGGCCAAGGACCTCAAGAAGGTCAATGCGGGAAAGAAGCTTTCTCCAGTGCTGCTGGTTCGGGGTCGGCTCGGAGCGACCGAGGTTCCGCTGACGATAGCCGACGGCTACCACCGAATCTGCGCCAGCGACCACCTCAACGAGGATGCTGACATTCCCTGCCGCATCATCGACCTGACGTCGCGCTAGATCCAACCGCGCCGCCGGTAGTAGAAGAGCTGGGCGATGGTCGTCAGGCCCATGACCCCGACGGCTAGCACCCAGAAGGTCCACGGCGGCGCGATATGCGCCACCAACCAGGCAAAGTTCATCCCGAAAAACCCGGTCAGGAATGTCAGCGGCAGGAAGAGGGTGGCGAAGACCGTCAGGCGGGTGATCCTCAGATTAAGGCGGTTGGACACGGTCGAAAGGTACACGTCCATGGAAGTGCTCAGCAGGTCGCGCAACGAATCGACCGTCTCGTACTGCCGAACCAGGTGGTCGTAGACGTCGCGGTAGTAGATGGACATCTCCTGATCACCCACCTCGCCGATCGCACGTGTCGTCAGCCGCTGGAAGACGTCCCGCTGTGCGCCGAGCACCTTGCGGAGGTCGACCACCGCCCGCTTTAGGTCGGATAGCTCGCTCAGCGCCGCGGTGTCCGGGCGGAGGATGATGCCGTCCTCCACCGCGTCGGTTGCCTCGTCGAGTTTCTCGAGCACCGGGAACAACGAGTCAACGAGGTGGTCGACCACCAGGTAAAAGAGATAGGGCAGGCTTCGATGCGCCAGGTCGGGGTTGGCTTTGATCCGGTCGCGCAAGCCCTGCAGCGGCTCCGACGGTTCGATATGAACGCTGACCAGGTACTGCGACGAGAGGTACAGGTGGTGTTCGCGGATCTGGACCCGCGAGGCCTCCAATTCCGCGGTAAACAGGACGACGAAAGCATAGCCCGTGTACTCCTCGATCTTCGGCCGCTGGTTCTGGTGGCGGATGTCCTCGAGCGTCAGCTGGTGAAACTTGAAGGTCTGCTCGAGCAGCGCAAAGTCCGCGTCGTCCGGGTTTTCGATGTCGAGCCAGAATCCCTGTTTGCCATCGCGCAGGCATTCGGCGAGCCGATCGGGAGACGGCTCGACCAGCGGACCCTTGGCCGCGATCAGGTAGCGGCTCATGGCCGGTCCCCGCCCTGCCCTCCCCCGCGAGCGGGGAAGGGGTTCATCAGGCGGGGCTCAAGCAATGTCTCTTACTTGATTTCGGCGCCAGCGCCCGCGTCCTTGAGCTTCTTCAGAACGCCCTCGGCCTCTTCGCGGTTGATGCCCTGCTTGACCGGCTTGGGGGCCTGGTCGACCAGGTCCTTGGCTTCCTTGAGACCAAGACCGGTGATCTCGCGTACCACCTTGATCACACCGATCTTGGCGTCGCCCGGCGAGGTCAGCACTACCTGGAACTCGGTCTGCTCGGCTTCCGGTGCTGCCGCGCCTGCACCGGCGGCCGGCGCCGCTGCCACCGCAACCGGGGCCGCCGCCGTCACGCCAAACTCGGTCTCGATGGCCTTGATGGCGTTCATCACGTCCACCACGGTCCATTCCTTCAACGCGGATACGAAGTCGTCGACGCTTACCTTTGCCATTGATTCCTCCTAACTTGCGGCCGCGGCGGCCGGTGACTGTGATTCTTTCTGACTGCGAACGGCATCGAGAGTACGGGCGAACTTCGTGATCGGGGCCTGCAGCACGCTGGCAAGATTGCCGAGCGGGGCTTGCATCGCGCCCAGCAGCCGGCTGAGCAGGACCTCGCGCGAGGGCAGGTCTGCCAGTTCGGTGACGGCGTCGGCCTTGATGAGCTGGCCTTCGAGGAGCCCGGCCTTGATCACCATCTTGCGGTTGGCCTTGATGTAGTCGTTCAGGATCCGGGCGGGGGCGGACACATCCTCGACGGCGAACAGCATCGCGATTGGCCCAACCAGCTCGGCGCTCAGCGGTTCGTAGCCGGCAGCCTTGGCGGCGCGCCGGGCTAGCGTGTTTTTCACGACCACCATCTCGATCCCGCCGCCGCGCAGCTTGGTGCGCAGGTCGCGCATCTGGCCGACCGTCATGCCGCGGTAGTCCGCGAGCACCGCCGTCGACGATGCCTTGAGGCGCGCTGTCAGGTCCGCAACCGTTGCGGCCTTCTGCGCCTTCTTATCGACCTTCTCTTCTTTCTTGGTTCCCGTTGCCAATAAAAAAACCTCCTTCGCGCATCAGGCGAGGAGGCCGCTATCGCATCCTGCTCGCCTGCGCTGGACATTAAGCCGGTCGGGCCGGCACCAGCGGTCTTTGGCTATTCACTTCACGCGGCCTTCCCACACCGGGCCGCCTAATCGTAGGGCGTGAGTATATCAGCCGCCGTTCTTGGTAGCTTGCAGCGCGCCACGAATCAGCTCTCGCACCGCTGGGGCGCCCGCGGCCTCGGGCGAGGTCAATTTCACGTGACGGATGGCTTTGCCGTCCCCTTCGAGCAACCCATCGGGGTCCGGGAGATCGACGCCCTTGGCAAGACCGAGGTTGACCCGCTCGCGCTGGGGCGAGATCGCGGCAAAGACGGTTTTCATGTCGGCGGCGGTACCGTATTGGATGACCTTCCAACCCGGATAGACCTTTTCGGTCGCGTTCGGCATGACGGAGAGGATCACTTCGCGGGCCTTGACCGCAATCTCCCGCACGGGCGGCGGGTAGCCCTTGAGGAAGGTGTCCACCGCGGGATCGCCGGTTTTCGTATTCGCCA
>Ga0137395_10000292_pt1 | contig 20017 bp, 18 predicted proteins | sample czobulk216metaG_FD_108283 | JGI IMG/M metagenome (GOLD analysis project Ga0137395, IMG submission 108283) | Vadose zone soil microbial communities from Angelo Coast Range Reserve, California, USA - czobulk2.16 metaG | ecosystem: Environmental > Terrestrial > Soil > Vadose zone | place: USA...
CAGCCCGAGGGCGATCGTGGCCGGGACGACGATATCGCGACGATGCCGCCAGGCGAACCAGGCGAAGACGGCGGTGAGCACGACCAGGAGGCTGGTCAGCGAAGCCGTGGTCCGGTGCGAGTACTCGATGATGGCATGCAGGTTGAGCGGGGGCAGCAGGCGGCCATGGCATAGCGGCCAATCCGGGCAGCCGAGTCCCGACCCGGAGACCCGCACCACGCCGCCCAGCACCACCAGCGCGTAGGTCACCACTGCGGTGGCGACGCTCAGCACGCGGAAGGCCCTCATGGCGTCCGCCCGTTCAGGCGTGCTCAGCGGCCGTCGCCACGCCCCGACGCAGGTCCCGAAGCGGCCGCCCGCTCTGCACCGGTGGAACGGTGTCAAAGTTGTAGGCGGGCGGCGGCGAGGTCGTAGCCCATTCCAGCGTGTTGCCTTCCCACGGATCCGCCGGCGCCCGCCGGCCGCCGCGCACGCTGATCGCGACGTTGATCAAGAAGATCAGGACTGCGGTGGCGATCATGAAGGCGCCGATGGTGGCAAGCAGGTTCCAGGGCGCCCAGTCGGTCCGATTCGCGCTCCAGATCGCGATCCGGCGCGGCATCCCCTCCAGGCCCAGAAAGTGCATCGGCATGAAGGTGATGTTGAAGCCGACCAGCTGCAACCAGAACTGGACCTTCCCCAACTGTTCGTTCAGATAACGGCCGGTGATCTTCGGGAACCAGAAGAACATGCCGGCGAAGACACCGAAGACGCTCCCTCCGAAGAGAACGTAGTGGATATGCGAGACCACCCAGTATGTGGCGTGGAGCTGGTAATCGACCGCGAGCGACGCCGTAAAGACGCCGTCCACGCCGCCCATCAGGAACATCAAGATGAACCCGACCGCAAACAGCATCGCCGTCGTGTACTTGATCGAGCCGCCCCAGAGGGTGGCGAGCCAGTTGAGCACTTTGACCCCCGACGGCACGGCGATGATGGCGGTGCTCGCCATGAAGAACTCCTGGAGGGCGAGCGGCAGCCCGGTGGTGAACATGTGGTGGGCGAAGACCATGAAGCCCAGCACGCCGATCGCCGCCATCGAAAAGGCCATGGCGCGGTAGCCGAAGATGGGCTTGCGGCTGAAGACCGGGATGATCTCCGAAACGATGCCCATCGCCGGCAGAATCATGATGTAGACCGCCGGGTGCGAATAGAACCAGAAGATGAACTGGTAGAGAAGTGGGTCCGCGCCGTGGTTGAAGAAGTGGGTGCCGAGCTGCCGGTCCATCAGCACCATGGCTTGGACGCCGGCGAGGAACGGGGTGGCCAGCAGAGTGAGAGCGGCGGTGATCTCAATCGCCCAGACGAACAGCGGGAGGCGGAACCAGGTCATGCCGGGGGCCCGCATGTTCTGGATGGTCACCAAAAAATTGATCGCGCCCATGATCGAGGAGATTCCCAGGATGTGCAGCCCGAGGATCCAAAGGTCCTGTCCGAGGCCGACCGCGTAGGCCTTCTCGGTGAGCGGCACGTAACCGGTCCAGCCGGCGGCGGCGGCCCCGGTTTTGGTCAGGAGCCCGGCATACATCGTCAGGCCGCCAAGCGGGATCAGCCAGAAGGAGAAGGCGTTGATCCGAGGAAAGGCCATATCGCGGGCGCCGATCATCAAGGGAACGAAGTAGTTCCCGAAGCCGGAGAAGACCGGGATGATCCAGAGGAAGATCATGGTCGTCCCGTGCAGCGTCATGATCTCGTTGTAGGTCTGCGCCGCCAGGAAGTTGTTGTTCCCCACGGCAAGTTGGGTGCGCATCAGCAACGCAAAGATGCCGCCCACCAGGAAGAAGAAGAAGGTCGTATACAGATACATGATCCCGATCTTCTTGTGGTCGACCGTGGTCAGCCACGCCATCACACCGCTCGGCGTGCGGGCCTCGCTGCGCGGGAGGGCGATGCTAGCCATGCGCTCTTTCCTCCATGCTCGACGTCATCCTGCTGTCACCGTGATCGTCCCCGTCATTCCCGTCGCCACGTGGTAGATGCAGATGTAATGGTATGTGCCGGCCTTTAGGAACTTGACCTCGAACTTCTCGCCACCGTTCTGCGTGTCCAGGCTGGGCACCTGCTGATTGTCGAAGGTCACGCTATGGATGGCATTGCCATCGTTGGTCCACTGCACGACATCACCCACTTTCACCGTCGCGCTGGACGGCTGGAACTTCAGGTCGTCCGTTTCAGCGACGTTCGTGGCCGGGGTGACGCCGGTCGCCTTCTCAGCCGGCGGTGGCCCGGCACCCGGCGGCGGCGCGCCGCTAAGAAAGGCCTGGTAATCCGCCACCGACACCGCGTCAACTTCTAGGTACATGAACCAGTGCCCTAACCCGCATAGTTCGTTGCATTGCCCAAAGTACTGACCGGGCTGGCTGGCCTCGATCCAGCCGTTGTTCTGAAAGCCCGGCTTGGCGTAGATCTGCCCGCCCAAGCGCGGAACCCAGAACGAATGCAGAACATCCCGGCTGGTGACTTGCAACCGGATCACCTGGCCCACCGGGATGGTTAGCTTGGTGTTGCTGGTTCGGCCGTTGGGGTACTTGAATGACCAGGCCCACTGAACCCCGGTGACCTGCACGGTCTGCTGTGGCGGCGGTCCGTTTCGCACGTAGTCAATGCGCAGCGTGGTGCGGATGAAAAGGAAGGCCAGGATGACCACCGGGACGGCCGTCCAGAGGATCTCCAGGCGGGGGTTGCCGTGCACCTGGGCGGGCTCTTTGTCGTCCCGCCGGCGGAAGCGCAGCGCTGCATACACGATCAGCCCGCCCACGACGACCAGCACCGCCATCGCGATCCAAAAGATGCTGGTGTAGATGCCGACGATTTCGCAGGCGTTGGGTCCTGCGCAGTTGAGGGGGCTGACGTCCACCGCGGGGGGAATCAAGCTCACGACAGTGTACCGGCCTCGGACTCGCTCATCGGTGAAACCACCACCAGCGACCGCGCGGCTCGCGCTCGCCGTTGCGCTCCTGGGCCGTCCGGCGCGCATCGTGCATGGCGTCGTACCAAAACGTGAGCGCCAGGAAGAAAACGCTCATGAACAGGAGGAGCGACAGAATCTCCACCAGCAATGACAGCAACACCATCGCGCTTCCGCGCGGCTTCCAGAAGCCCAGCAGCTCAGCGGTGGCGCCCGGGATGTTCAGCGTGACCAGGAAGAGGCCCACCACGGCCAACAGGAAGATCGCCGCCTTCTTCGGCTGGCGATTGTAGAGCTGACCCAGCCCAGGAACGGCCGACAACCACGTCGCCAGCGTCACGCTCGCGCGCCGGCGCGTACTGAGCGTTGGCGGCGTCAGGATAGGCGCGGGCTCAACCATTGGCGCTTCGCGGGTTAACGCTGGAACATGCGGTAGCAGTAGTAGGCGACAAGAAGCAGCGTGCCCAGGGCCCAGATGAGGACGAAGAAGAAGTCCCCGGCCCCCGGGTCACGAGTGAGATTGATCAGCTCGACCAGGGCCGGCGACATCAGCCGCCCGCCTTGTGGGCCTTGGTGACGTCAAGCAGATTTTCCGCGACGATCACCAGGAACGTGAAGCCAAACAGGATGACGAAGGCGAACACCGTTCCGATGATGTTCTTGAGCTGCTGGCGTCTCATCGGCGCCCCCGGAGAATCGCAGATTCGACCGGGTGATTCATGGCAGCGTGGCGTACTGCTGCCACATCCGGATCCAGTGGACCAGCAGGTTGACGTTGTCATTGATCGGCTTGGGGAGGAGCCTGTTCGCGCCCCACGCCGGCATGATCGTGCCTTTGTGCTCCTCGCCGGTGTTGCCCAGGTAGATGCAGCGGTAGTAGTAGTCGTTGTTGAAGAAGCCGAGGCGGTTCTGGTCGTTGAGTGGCGGCCCCTTCCCCCCTTCACCCGTCGCCCCATGGCATTGCGCGCAGTTGTTCTCGTAGAGCTGCGGCGCCGTGGCGAAGACACCGAAGGGGTTCGCCACCAGGTTCTGGTGCGCGCCATCCTGCGTAGTGGACTGCCGGTTGCCGTTGTGGCAGATGATGCAGCCGCTCTCGTCGATGCCCAGGCCCTTGTAGGCATTCGGGATGAACCCGGTCAGCTGCGCCACCACCGGCTTGTTGGTCGACGGGTCGTTCACGACCTTGCCGTTGGCGTCGAGCACGTAGTAGGGCGTGGCACTGGGATTCTCGCAACCGGCGGCGAGGGAGGCTGCGGGCGACGCCGACGGCGACGGCGTGGGCGAGGCCGACGGCTTTGCTGACGCGCTCGCTGATGGGCTCGCCGACGGGCTCGGCGAGGGACTGGCGGCCGTCGACACCGGCCGGCAGATCAACGTGTCCTGACCGTACTTGGCGAACACCGTGTCATTGATCAGCGACGGATGGTTGGGGCCGAGCCGCTTGGCCGCTTCCTGCGGACCGATTTTCTGGATGTCGGGCAGGTGGCAGGTGATGCAGCGCTCGACCATGAACTGGCCGTTGACCTGCACCTTCGGAAACAGTTGCTGGACCTGGATCGGGAAGTCCTGGCCATATTGGGCCGCGTACTTTTCCTGGATCGGGATCCAGGGCCGGCTCAGGTCCTGGTAGAAGGCATAGCCGAGCAGCACGAGGAAGGCGACGCTGACCACCAAAAAGGCGCGCCCTAACACGGATTCCCGCCGCAGGTCTGCGGGTTGCCCAGCACCCAGCCCCAGTCCCAGACGAACTCATGGCCGCGGAAGAAGGTGCCGATAAGGACGAGCGCGACCACGACCGTGGCGTAGAGGGCGAAGAGGATGATGGCGACCTTTCGTTCCGACGGGCGCCGGCTTGGATTGCGGTCGAGGAACGGGACCAGGATCATGAGCACGATCACGAAGGTCGGGAAGGCGACACCCGCCATCAGCGGCGGGAAGCGCGAAAGCAACTCCTGCAGGCCGAGGAAGTACCAGGGCGCCTTCGACGGGTTCGGGGTCATGCCCGGGTTGGCCTTGCCGAGCAAGGGTGCCTGCAACCAGATGGACACGATGATGAGGAAGACCGTCATGGCGACGGCGGCGATGAACTCTTTGAAGACGAATTCCGGGAAGGAGACGACCATCTCGTCGTCGCTGTCGTCGCGGACCGTCGACGGCGCCTCGACCTGGCGCCGGCGCGTTTCCACCCGTTCGCGGGCGGCAATCCGATCGCGCGCTTCGGTAGCCATGCCTAACTACAGCCCCCCACTGAAGCCATCTTTTCGAACCCGCCAGAAATGGACCACCATCAGCAGGAACGCCGCCAGCGGTAGGCCGACGACGTGCAAGACGTAGAAGCGGAGGAGGGCATTGTCGCCGACCACGCGCCCGCCGATCAGGAGGTAACGCGTGTAGGGGCCGGCGATCGGCGCGTACTTCGCCATGTTGGTGCCGACCGTGACCGCCCAGATGGAGAGCTGGTCCCAGGGCAGCAGGTAGCCGGTGAAGCTGAGCAGCAGCGTGATCAGCAGCAGCAGGGTGCCGACGCCCCAGTTGAACTCGCGCGGCTTCTTGTAGGCACCGGTCAAGAAGACGCGCGCCATGTGCAGCCAGACTGTGATCACCATCGCGTGCGCCGCCCAGCGGTGCATGTTGCGGATCAGTCCGCCAAAGGTGACGACGAACTGGAGATCTCGCATGTCCTGGTAGGCGTGGTTGGTCGAGGGCACGTAATAGAACATCAGGTAGAGCCCGGTCACGGTCAGCACGATGAAGAGAAAGAAGGACAGGCCGCCGAGGCAGAGCGTGTAGGACATCCGGATCCAGGAGCGGCGCACGCGGACCGGGTGGATGTGCAGGACGAAGTTCGTCAGTGCCGTGCGGGCGGCGATCTTGTCGGTGAGCGGAAGGCCATGACGGAAGACCGAGCCGACCATCTGTCCGACGATGGAGAACATTTCGTCGATCGCTGCGCGAATAACGCTCATGAACCCTCCCGGTTAGATGATCAGACCTTCAGGCGGAACGAGCGATCGACGATCACCGAGCGGTCGATCAAGAGTTTGCCATCCGGGGCCACCTCCATGTGGACCCGATCCATCGGCCGGGGCGCGGGCCCGAAGAAGTTGACCGCATCGCGGAAATATCGGCTGCCATGACAGGGACACTTGAAGCCCGGCAGAACGGGATTCGCCTTGGTCGCCTGCTGACCGGTGTCCGGGTCTTTGGCGATCTGCGTTCCCGCCAGCACCAGGTCGCTGGTGGCGTCCGGGAAATACCGAGGGGTGCACCCCAGGTGGGTGCAGATCAGGCTGATGGCGTAGAAGCCGTTGGGATCGTGATTGATGACGACCCGCTTGTCGATGATGACGGTGGTGGACCCAACAGCGTAACCGCTCGGCGGGTCCGCCTTGAAAGCTGGTGGGTCTTCGTAGGTCGCATTCGGGTACAGCCACCTGATGCTCTGGTACAGGGCGATCAGGCTGGCCACCGTGAAGCCGGCCCAGCCGGCGATCGCCAGGAAGCTGCGCCGCGACATCTCGCGGCTGTCCTCGATCAGACGGCGGAAATCGGCAGCCATTACACGAAGGGGTTATGGGCTGGTGGCGTCAGGATGGTCGCGAAGATGACCGTCGACGCCATGATGATGATGAAGAGCGCGGCCACGAGTAGGCAACCGAAGTCTGCCTTGATCGCCGCTATCACGCCGCGCACGCAGTCGAGGATAACAAAGCCTTGCGAGGCGAAACATCGGGTCTTGGCCCTAGTCGCGGAACTCTCGGTCAGACGCGCGGTGCGGGCGCCGGGGTCCCGGTTCCGGTCAGGGCCGCCCGCATGCGCACGTACTCGTGCACGAGCGACACCACCGTCGCGTGGCTCCAGGTCAGGGGCGACACCGACAGCTGCACCTTGCTGTAGGGGTCGAGCTGTTCGGATAGCACACCGCTCGCAAGCGCGGCGCCGGCCACCCATTCCAGGATGTCGCGCGCCCGGGCCAGGTCATCCAGCGTGCGCGCCTGGGCGACCAGCCACTGTCCGTACCACATGGTGCAGATGAACCATGGGTTCCCGGGAACGTTGGCGATGTCCTGGCTGACCTGGTAGTACCAGTCGTTCTCATAGCGGGCGATGCCGCCCGCCTCGGTCTTGCACCACAGCCGGTCATAGACCCCGGTCATGGTGCTGACGATCTGCGGATCGTCGGCCGAGAACATGCCGAAATACCATAGCCCGTAAACGCTGGAGTCGATGGTCAAGTCGCGCGCGGTGCTCCCGTCGGGCCTGAGATAGATGCGGCGGAGGAAGCGGTTTGCCTCCGTATCGAAGAGGAAGCGTCGCGTGCCCTGCTTGATGCCCTCGGCGACGCCGCGGTAGCGGTCGGCCAGCGCCGTCTCGCCGTAGAGGGCCGCAAAGTTGGCGGCGGCCTGCAGCCCGGCCCAGACGGTCGCCACCGTGAAGCTCATCACCCCGCGACGCTCCTCCCAGAGGTCGTAGCTAGGCTGCGGCAGGCCGGTGAGCGGGTCGATGTAGCTCGCCAGGAAATCGCCGACCAGGATGATCAGCGGCCGGTAGTAGGCCTTGAAGAATTCGAAGTCGCGATGGTGGTCGTAGTGCTGCCAGAGGGCGAACAGGACCAGTCCGGTCTCGTCCTCCTGGATCGGGTATTGCGGCTTTCCCGTGGCATCGACCCAGGGATGCCAGCTACTCCCCGGGTCGCCGGCCGGGGTGTACTTGTGGCGGAAGTAGCCCTCCTTGGTGACGATCCGCGCGCTGAGCTCGAAGAATCGCCGCGGAATATCAACGTAGCCGGCCTGATCCATGGCGTGGACCGCGAGCGCCGCGTCGCGCGGCCACATGTAGCTATAGGTATCGCGGGCGAACTTGATGATGTCGGTGTCGTTGGCCGCCAGCACGGCGCCGCCGCTGTCGATCTGGGTCCGCACCACCAGCAGGCTGCGCCGATAGAGGTCGGCGATCTGCGGGGAGAGATCGGCAAACCCGCGCTCCTCCTTGTTGACCCAGGCGGTCCAGTAGGAGCGCGTCCGTTCGAGAAAGGCTTCAGGTCCGCGCAGGGTGATGACGTCGGCGACCGTCTGCAGATCGGCGAGGTTGCGGGCGGCGATCAGCCAGTGGTACGCGGTCGCCGCCTGCCCCTGCGGAATGCCGCCTAGTTTGAGCGCCAGCGTCATATCGACTGACCCTTGCTCGATCGGATTGTTGCCGAGCTCGCCGTCTTCTGCGTCGCGCCAGGTTCCCTGCGCGCCACCGACATCCTTCTTGCCGCAGGCATACCCGTCCAGTCCAATCCGGTCGCCGACCTGGCCACAGGCGGCAAAGCAACGCTGGCCCTTGTAGGCGACGAGACCCTTGACCGCGGGGTAGTACATGACCGTGTCGCCGACTTCGGTGCCGTAGATGTGCCAGTCGAAATGAAAGAAGAGGCGAACCTCCCTCTCCGGCCCCTCATTCAAGACGCGCACCCGTCGCATCAGCACGTCGCGACCAAGGTCGACCGCGTCGTTGAAGGTCAGGCTGACCAGGAGGTCGGGATGTCGCAGCGTGACGTTGGTGACCAGCGTGTCCGCCATGTACACGAGGTTGCGAGACCACGCGGGATCGTCCAGCCAGGTGAACCGTCCCTCCACCCAGATCCCGAACCGGCACGGTTCGCCGCTGGTGTGATTCTCTTGGCCGACGCGCGGATAATAGATGTCGCGCAGCTGGTATTGGCGATCGAACGTAACCAGCAGGGATCCATTGCCGATCGGTAGGTCGCGTGACACGTCGGCCCATTATCGGGTGCCGGTCTCCAATTTGGGAGCCGCCGGGATCCGTTGTTACGATTCTGGCATGACGAGCGCGGCAAAAACGGACACCCTGACCATTCAATCGGGGAAGCGGGCGGACGCGATCGACATCACCGAGCGCGTGCAACGGGTGGTCCGCGAGAGCGGCGTGGAGACCGGGCTCTGCCTGGTTTACGTGCCGCACACGACCGCGGGCGTCTTCATCAATGAGAACGCCGACCCCGACGCCCTGCGAGACATCCTCACCACGCTCGAGGCGCTCGTGCCCTGGAAGAACGACTACCGGCACGCCGAGGGCAACGCCGCGGCCCATATCAAGGCCTCCCTCGTCGGGACCTCGCAGACGGTGCCGGTCCGCGGTGGGCGACTCGTGCTGGGACGCTGGCAGGGAATCTACTTCGCCGACTTCGACGGCCCGCGCGAGCGGCATTTCCAGGTCACGGTTCTAGCATGAGCGCGCTCCGGTATAAGCGGCCCCGGTGTGGACAGGCCGCGTGATGGAAAAGCGCGCGATTAAGTTCAGGCAACGGTCCTGTTGACGCTCGGTGAAAAGCCGTAACTAGTGCGGAGATCCCGGTATATACTGGCTAGATTCTTTAGCCGGGGAGACGCATGCTTACCAGCATCAAGTCGGTCGGCAGCTATGTTCCGTCCGGCATCCTGACCAACGCCGACCTGGAAAAAATGGTCGAGACCTCCGATACCTGGATCCGCGACCGCACCGGTATCGTGGAGCGGCGGATCGCGGCCGTCGACGAAACCGCGACCGACCTCGCCGCCGAGGCGGCCAAGGATGCCTTGAGAGCCGCGGGCTTGCGCCCGGAGGACACCGACCTCATCGTCTGCAGCACGTCCACCCCGGATTCGATGTACCCCTCGGTTGCTTCACGCGTGCAGGAACGCCTGGGCGCCCATGGCCCGGCCTTCGACGTGCAGGCGGCGTGCACCGGATTTCTGGTGGCGATGAGCGTGGCCGATCGCTTCGTTAGCGGTGGCGAGTCGAAGCAGGCGATCGTAATCGGCAGCGAGACCCTCACCAAGATCCTCAACTTCAAAGACCGCGGCACCTGCGTCGTGTTCGGTGATGGCGCCGGCGCGGTGGTCCTCGGACCCGGCGTCGACGGCGCCGGCATCAAGGCGTGCGTGCTCGGTTCGGATGGGTCCGGCGGCGACCTCATCTATGTCGCGCCCGGCGCCGACGGTCCGGAGGGACGGGGCCGGCCGGAGATCCGCATGGACGGACGGAAAGTCTTTCGCTTTGCCACCGAGATCCTGGCCCAGGCGACGCTCGAGGCGCTGGAAAAGGCAAACGTCCGCCTGGAGGACGTCAAGCTGATCGTCCCCCACCAGGCCAACGCCCGCATCATCGAGGCGGCCGGCAAGCGGCTTGGGGTCGGCGCCGACATCATGGTCAACGCCATCGCGAACTACGGCAACACTTCGACCGCCTCGATTCCGCTGGCGCTCAAGGATGCGCTGGCGGCCGGCCGGCTGCAGCGCGGCGATAATCTCGTCCTGGTCGGCTTCGGCGCCGGGTTGACCTGGGGTGCCTGCGTGATCGAATGGGAAGGCGCGCCCGTCAGGGTCGCGGCCTAACCCATGTTTCGTCCCAAGACGCGGTACGTCGCTCTGCCGTCGCCACGGGCCGGCGTCGGCGAAGAAATCGACCGGCTCATCTGTCCAAAATGCGACACCTCGCTCGAGCCGGCGCGCCTGACCGCGGCGCTCGGCGTCTGTTATCGGTGCGGGTACCACTTCCGGTTGCGCGCGCCGGAGCGGATCGCGATGCTGGTGGAGCCTGGGTCATTCCACGAAGAAGACCAGGCGATCACCGCAACCGATGTCCTCGGCTTTACCGATTCGCAACCCTATACCAAACGGATCGAGCAGAGCCGCGCCACCACCGGCGCCAACGAGGCCGTCACGTGGGGTGAGGCCATGCTCGCCGGACACCGCCTGGTGCTGGTCGTCCTGGACTTCGCCTTCATGGGCGGCAGCATGGGAGCGGCCACCGGCGAGAAGATCACCAACGGCATCGAGCGCGCCACGCAGAGCCGCCTGCCGCTCCTCATCATCTCGGCCTCCGGCGGTGCGCGGATGCAGGAGGGCATGCTCTCTCTGATGCAGCTCGCCAAGACGTCCGCCGCGCTCGGGCGGCTGGCCGCGGCCGGCGTCCCCTACATCTCGTTGCTGACCGATCCGACGATGGGCGGTGTTACTGCCAGCTTCGCATCGCTGGGTGACGTCATCGTCGCCGAACCGGGCGCGATGATCGGCTTTGCCGGGGCGCGAGTGATCCAGCAAGCCACCTACGAAACGCTTCCCGATGGTTTCCAGACCGCGGAGTTCCTACTCGCGCACGGCATGATCGACCTGGTCGTGCCGCGCGCGGAATTGCCCGCCGTGCTACGCCAGTTGCTGGACCTCTACGCCCCGAACGGGGCCGGCCCCGAGCTTCAGTTGCCGCGGCCAATCCAGTCCGCAGCCCCGGCGCCCGCCGCCACCCGGTGAGCAACAACGGAACCGTCGCCGCCGCCACCTGGGAACAGGTGGAGTTGGCGCGCCATCCCGATCGTCCCTACGCGCTCGACTACATCCACGCCATCTTCAGCAACTTCTTAGAGCTTCACGGCGACCGTGTGTTCGGCGATGACCACGCCATCATCGGCGGGCCGGCCAGCTTCGACTCGAAAACCATCATGGTGATCGCGCAGCAAAAGGGCCGCACGACGTCCGAACGTGCGATGCGCAACTTTGGAATGGCCAATCCGGAGGGTTATCGCAAAGCGCTGCGCCTGGTCCGCCAGGCCGAGCGCTTCAAGTTTCCGATCGTGGCCTTCGTCGACACCTCGGGAGCATTTCCGGGCGCCGGCGCCGAGGAACGTGGTATCGCCTGGGCGATCGCGGAAAACCTGGTGGCGCTGTCAGCGGCACGCGTCCCCATCCTGACGCTCGTGATCGGTGAGGGTGGCAGTGGCGGTGCGCTTGGCATCGGCGTCGGGGATCGGCTGCTCATGATGGAACACTCGATCTACAGCGTCGCCATGCCCGAGGCCTGCGCCTCGATCCTCTGGCGTGATATCGCGCGCAAGGTGGAGGCGGCCGAGGCGCTGAAGCTCACCGCCGCCGACCTGAAGCGGCTCGGACTCGCGGATGAGATCATTCCCGAACCGCCGGGCGGCGCGCAGAACGATTATGGCCTGGCGGCCGACACGGCCGCAGCCGTGCTGCGTCGCCATCTCAAAAGCCTCGAGTCGATTGACATCGACCGGCTGGTCGAGGAGCGTTATCAGCGGTACCGGATGATCGGCGCCACGCCGTAAATCCCCCTCCCCCTTTGGGGGAGGGCAGGGTGGGGGCGATCTCGATCACCTAACATCAAGTCACTGCCGTGGCCACGGAAGCGGTAACCCAAGCCCCCGCCCGCAAACGCGAGCGTCTCGACCCATCGGTGTTCCGCCTGCCGGTCGAGCGAATCCGCGAGGGCTATTACAGCGACGTCTATTTCAATCGCACCGTCGATGTGTTGCGCTCGGACAATCGCCATCCGCACGTTCTGATGCAGGTCTTCCAGAAGCAGCAGGCGGTGATCGGCGGCATGGATGAGGCGATTGCCATCGTCAAGCTCTGCTCCGAGGATTTCTCCCAGCTGCGAGTCCACGCCCTCTACGACGGCGACGAGGTGGCGCCGCGGGATACCGTGATGACGATCGAGGGCGACTATTCCTACTTCGCCCGGCTCGAGACCGTCTACCTGGGCGTCCTCACCCGGCGCACCAAGGTCGCTACCAACGTGCGCCGCGTGGTCGACGCCGCCAAGGGCAAGCAGATCATCTTTTTTCCGGCTCGCCACGATCATCACCTGGTGCAGACCGGAGACGGATACGCGGCCTACGTATCGGGCGCGATCGGCGTCTCCACCGATGCGCAAGCGGCCTGGTGGGGTGGCAAGGGAACCGGTACCGTCCCCCATTCGCTGATCGCTGCCTACAACGGAGACACTGTCCTCGCCGCGCGCAAGTACGCCGAGTATGTCGACCCATCGGTGAACCTCGTGGTCCTCGTCGATTTCGAGAACGATTGCGTCCGGACGTCGCTCGAGGTCGCACGGGCGCTGAAAGACCGCTTATGGGGCGTGCGCCTCGACACCTCCGAGACGATGGTCGACGTCAGCGTGCAGAAGCTGATGGGCGACTTCGACCCGCGAGGGGTCAACCCACAACTCTGCCAACTGGTCCGCCGCGCGCTCGACCGTGAGGGATTCCAGCACGTGAAGATCGTGGCCAGCGGCGGCTTCAACGTCGAGAAGATCCAGCGCTTTGAACGCGAGCATGTCCCAGTCGATGCGTACGGCGTCGGCAGCGCCTTCTTCCGCGGCAACTTCGATTACACCGCCGACGTCGTAATGGTCGAGGGACGGCCGTGCGCCAAGGTCGGTCGCCGCTATCGCCCAAACACGCGGCTCGATCCGGTGACCTAGCGATGGCCAACGTCACGATCGTGGTTGACGTCCTCAACGGTTTTTGCAAGCAGGGCAACCTCGCCTCGCCTCGCTGCGACGCTGCCATTCCGAAGATCCGCGAAGCCATCGAGGAGCGCCTAAAGTCCGGTGACCACCTGATCTTCCTCGCGGATACGCACGACCCGAACGACCGCGAGTTCGAGGTCTTCCCGGTGCATTGCGTGCGCGGGACGATCGAGTCCGAGGTGGTTCCCGAGCTCCAGTCCCTGCTCCACGATGCCACGTTGATTCGAAAGCGGCGCTACTCGGGTTTCTTCGAGACCGACCTCGACGAACGGCTCAAGGCGGCGCAGCCAGAACAGGTGACCGTGGTCGGTGTGTGCACCGATATCTGCGTCCTCCACACGGTCGCCGACCTGCGAAACCGCGATTACCGGGTGGTGGTGCCGGCGGCGGCGGTTGAGACCTTCGACGGCCCCGGCCATCCGGGCGACGAGGTGCAGCACTGGGCGCTCGCCCATATCAAGAGCGTTCTCGGCGCCCGGGTCCTCCAGCCCTAGATTCGCGGCCAGGTCAGTGCGTAACCTTGTCGGCTTTGAGCGATTCGATCTCGCTCTTCAGTTCCGCGACCTGCCGTTCCAGGCTGGCGATCTGATCGCGCGTCGCCACCGGCATCGATGAGCGCATGCTCTCTGAGACGCGCCGGCCGAGGTCCTCGCCCCGGCGACGGGTGTTGGATGCAAACTCCTCGAACCGCCGGCGCCCTTCCTCGCGGCTGACGTGCCCCTGGTGCAGCCAGGTGTCGATCATCCGATCACCCTGCTCGAACGCCCAGCTGGCGGCGCCCAGCATGATGGTGAAGCCGTCGCGGACGACCTCTCGAACGCGCTCGCTGCCTTCGGAGTGTTGATGCTCGTCCGGATCGTTGTGCTCTGCCATGCGCTAAGTTTAGGGCTACGCCATGCCCATCTACGAATATCGCTGCGCCGACTGCGGCAAGCGACCGTCCATCTTCTTTGCGAGCTTTGCCGCGGTGGAGGCGTCGCCCAGCTGCCCACTCTGTGGCGGCCGGCACCTGACTCGCCTCATCTCGCGAACCGCGCAGGTCCTGTCCGAGGACAGCCGGCTCGATCGCCTGAGCGATAGCGCGGACCTGTCCGACGTCGACGAGAACGACCCGAAGAGCATGGCGCGCTGGGCCAAGAAGATGGGACAGCAGATGGGTGGAGACGAGCTCGGCGAGGACTTCGACCAGGTGGTCGATGAAATGGGAGATGGAGATCCCGATGGCCCGGCCGGGATGGACGACGACGACCTGTGAGCAGGCCCCGCATCGACCGCATCCGCGGCCGCGAGATCCTCGACACGCGCGGCAACCCCACCGTCGAGGTGGACGTGCTCCTCGAGTCGGGCGAGCTGGGCCGGGCGGCGGTGCCATCGGGCGCCTCGACCGGGGCGCACGAGGCGGTCGAGCTCCGCGACGGCGATCAGGCGCGTTATCGCGGCAAGGGCGTGCTCACGGCGGTTGGGCACGTAAACGACGAGATCGCCGCGGCCTTACGGGGCGCCGATCCGAGTGACCAGCGGGCGGTCGACGAACGCCTCATCAATCTCGACGGGACCGCTAATAAATCACGGCTGGGCGCCAACGCGATTCTCGGCGCCTCCCTGGCGGTCGCTCGGGCCGGGGCATTGGCGGCCCGCCAGCCACTCTATCGCTATCTCGCCGGCGATCGCGAGCCGGTGATGCCGGTGCCCATGATGAACATCCTGAATGGCGGCCTGCACGCCCAGACCAAGGTGGATTTCCAGGAGTTCATGGTTGTGCCCGCGGGCGCGCCGAGCTACCGCGAAGGGCTCCGCTGGGGCGCCGAGGTATTCCATGCCCTCAAGGACAGCCTGCATCTGGGCGGCCTGAGCACCGGGCAGGGCGACGAAGGCGGATTCGCTCCGGAGCTCGACACCAACGAGCAGGCGATGACCCTGCTAGTCGACGCCATCGAGCGCAGCGGTCACCTGCCCGGCCAGGAGGTCTTCATCGCGCTGGACCCGGCCGCCTCTGAGTTCTATCGCGATGGACGTTACGTGCTGACCGGCGAGGGACGCAGCCTCCAGGTGGAGGAACTGGTCGATCGTTGGACCGCCTGGATCGATCGCTACCCGGTCATCTCGATCGAAGACGGTCTGGCGGAAGACGATTGGGAGGGCTGGCGCTTGCTGACGAGCCGGCTGGGGAAGCGCGTGCAGCTGGTCGGTGACGACATCTTCGTGACCAATGTGGTCCGCCTGCGGCGCGGCGTCGAAGGCGGTATCGCCAACAGTATCTTGATCAAGGTCAACCAGATCGGCACGCTCACGGAGACGCTGGAAACGATGGCAGCCGCGGCGCAGGCCGGGTACTCCACCGTGGTGTCGCACCGATCCGGGGAGACCGAGGACACCTTCATCGCGGACCTCGCCGTCGCCACGGGCGCCGGGCAGATCAAAACCGGTGCGCCATCACGCTCGGAGCGAGTCGCGAAGTACAATCGGCTCCTACAGATCGAGGAAGAGGTGGGTAACTCCGCACAGTATCCAGGGCGCGCTGCGTTCGTCGGCACGCCCGGATCGCGGGTCGCCGGTGTCTAGGCGCGTCCCTCCGGGCGGATTCTTCGAGGGCGGACAGTCCCCCTTTGGCCGGCTGCCGACCGAGCCCAGCTTCCCGACCATCCGAATCTCCCCGCGGGGTGTCTTCTGGATCGTCGTCGCCGCCGTGGTGCTGCTAATCCTGTTTCTGCTCAAACCGTTCGCGACGCTCTACACGGATTACCTGTGGTTCCGGGCCCTGGACTATGGCGGCGTGTTTGGTACGCGCTTCGCCGCCCAGATCTGGTCGTTCTTCATCTTTGCATTCCTCTTCTGGGTGATCGGCGGAGCGAACGTCCTGTTGGCGCTCAATTCGAATACGGGCCGGCGCCTCTCGTCGATCGGCATCCGCCAGCAGGCGCTCACGGCGCCCTCCACCATCCTTGCCCTGCTGGCTGTCTTTCTGCTCGGCCTGCTGTTCGGCCGGATCGCCGCCGGGTCGTGGCAGACGATCCTGACCTATTTCAATCAGAAGCCCTTCAACGTCCAAGACCCGATATGGCACAAGGATGTCTCGTTCTACGTCTTCACCCTCCCCTTCTACCGGTTCCTCTGGGGCTGGCTGTTGTGGGTCGTGATCCTGGTGATGCTGGTTGCGGGAGGTCTCTACGTGTCGCGGGCCGGCCTGCAGAATTTCGCGTTGCCGGTGCGCGCGATCCGCCATCTGTCCATCCTGGCGGCCGCCTTTGCCTTCCTACTCGCGGTCCATTACCGGCTCGACATCTACGAGTTGCTGCTCAGCAAGCGGGGGTTCGTCTACGGCATCGGCTATGCCGACGCGGCCGCCCGCATTCCAGCCTACTGGATCATGACGGTGCTGATGGCGTTGATTGCCATCGGGCTGGTGGTCAATGCCGTGGGCGCCCGACTCATCGCGTTATCGGCGGCGCTGGTCGCCTGGCTTGGCGCGGCGTTCATCCTTCTGGTCATCTTCCCTGGCGTCATTCAGCGGTTCGAGGTCGCCCCAAGCGAGCTGTCGAGGGAGACGCCATACATCAAGAACCAAATCGACTTCACCCGGCAGGCGTGGGGCCTCAGCGCGATCGCCGATCGGCCGTTTACGCCGCAGGACACGCTGACGGCCGACAAGGTGGCGAACAATCCGCAAACGGTTCAGAACGCGCGCCTGTGGGATCCGCAGCAGGCGCTCCCCGCCACGCTGGAGAACCTGCAGAGCTTGCGCACCTACTACCAGTTCTACCCGGACGAAGTCGCGGTCGACCGTTACCAGCTCGGTGACCAGTACCTGCAGCTGCTGCTCGCCGCGCGTGAGTTGAATCCGGACAAGGTGCCGGCCAGCACCTGGGTCGCCCTCAAGTTGCAGTACACGCACGGCTACGGCGTGGTGGCCGCGCGCGCCAACGAGGCAACCGCCCAGGGCGACCCTGTCCTGACGCTGCAGGACATCCCACCGGCCGGTGTTCCGACCGTCACGCAGCCCGCCATCTACTTTGGCCGGCACACCTCGAACTACGTGCTGACCGACTCGAAGCAACCCGAATTCGATTACCCGTTCACCACCGACCAGTACACCGAGTGGAAGGGCACGACCGGGGTGCCGTTGTCGTCGGCGCTGCGGAGCCTGGCCTTCGCCGTTCGTTTTGGCGACATCAACATGCTGATCAGCCCTCAGCTCAGCTCCCAGACGCAAGTGCTATTCAATCGCGCCGTCCTGGATCGCGTCAGCACCCTGGCACCGTTCTTGCAGTTTGACCAGGATCCGTACGTCGTCGTCGTCGATGGCCACATCTACTGGATCCTCGATGGCTTCACCACCACGGACCACTTCCCCTACAGCGAGATGCCGCCCGATGATGGGGGTCCGTTGACGGGCGTCAACTACGCGCGCAACTCCGTCAAGGCGGTGGTCGACGCCTACACCGGCAACACGACCTTCTACCAGATCGACGCCAAGGATGCGATCGCGAACACGTACGCCTCGATCTTCCCCGGACTCTTCAAACCGTTCAGCCAGATGCCCACTGGACTGCAGGCCCACATCCGCTATCCCCGCGACCTCTTCAACCGGCAGGCGGAGCGGTTCACCTACTTCCACATGACCGACCCCACCGTCTTCTACCTCCGCTCGGATCTGTGGAACATCGCAAAGGAAAACCTGGCGCAGGGCGCTGCTGCCTCGCCAATTCGACCCTTCTATGTCATCAGCCGGCTCCCCGGCGAGCCCAAGGAAGAGTTCCTCACGATCCTGCCCTACACGCCCAACGGCAAGACGAACATGATCGCCTACCTGGCGGCTCGTTCCGATCAACCTGATTACGGCACGCTCTTCGACTTCCGGTTCCCCAAAGACAGCCTGGTCGTCGGCCCACAACAGGTCGAGGCCAACATCGACCAGGCGCCGCTGATCAAGTCCCAGTTCACGCTTTTGAATGCCGCGGGCTCGAGCGTGATCCGCGGCAACCTCCTCGTCCTTCCGATCGAGACCTCGCTGCTCTACATCGAGCCGGTTTATCTCGAAGCGACCAACGTCGCCAAGCCGCAGTTGAAGAAAGTCATCGTCGCGACCGGCCAGAACGTGGCAATGGAAGACACCCTCGACAAGGCCCTCGCATCGCTGCTCGGCACCGCCACGCCCACCACTCCGTCGGGCCCCGGCACGGCGCCAAGTGGGACGGTCGCCCAGCTGATTGCGCAGGCGAAGAGCCATTACGACCTGGCGCAGGCCGCCTTGAGGGCCGGTGATTTCCCAACCTATGCGACGGAAATCCAGAAGGTTGGGACCATCCTGAACCAGCTGGCGGCCCTGCAATCGGCGGCGCCGTCGCCGAGCGCCTCGCCCAAAGCCTCACCCTAGGCGCCCCCACCCGGTCGGCTCGCTATCGCGAAAAAGGGCGCTTGCTCGCGGCAAGCGCCCGTCCAAAGCCCCCGGAACCTCGTGTCTAGTGACCACCTGGCAGGATGTCGGCGACGGCGAGTACGACGGCGGCGGCGGCGACGATAAGGGCGATCAATCGGTTCATGAGCCTCTCCTTCGCACCGGGTGCTCCGACCGATTGGCCGGAAATTTAACATCCGGTTTACTCCGTGTCAATATACTTTCGACAGGGGGTGTAGTGGGGCTATACTTGATTTAACGTTATGAACTCGGTCGGTGAGCGTCTTCGAGAAGCGCGGCTGGCTCGGGGACTGACGCAGGAAGAGCTCGCTCGCGGGGTGGCGACCAAGGGGTTCATCAGCCAGGTCGAGTGCAACCGAGCCACCCCTTCACTCGCCAAGCTGCGCCTGATAGCGGAACGCCTCGGTCTGCCGCTCGGCCACTTCACCGGCGATCACTCACCGCTGGAGTTCACCTATCTGCGCAAGAGCGCCGAGCTCGCGGTTAAGGCCAAGGAGCCGGCGCAGTCCCTCGTCCTGGTCGATGAGGCAAGCCCCCTCACCAGAACCGCCAATGAGCGCGCTGACCTCCAGCGGATCCGCGGCATGGCGCTCGACGCGCTCGGACGGTTGCCCGAGGCGCTGGTGGCGCTGCAGACGGCCACCGCCGATGCGCCGCCCGATGACCCCGAGCTGAACGGCGCGATCTACACCGAAATCGCCACCGTCCTCAATGAGCAGGAACAGTTCAACTTCGCCGTCGAGGCCGGTCGGCGCGCCTTGCTGTGGTTAAACCGCGCCAAACATGGCGATCCCGTGGTGCGAGCCCGGGTGCTGACCAACCTCGGGCGTTCCTGCTGGGGCCTTGGACAGCTGGAGCAAGCTCATCGCTTCTCGCAAGAGGCGCTGGAGGCGGCAACCGACGCCGAAAGCCTATTCCGAATGGCCAATGCGCACATGTCACTCGGCGTTACCGCCCGGGCCAAAGGCCTGTTCGATGAGGCGATCGAGCATTGCAACCGCGCGCTCGAGATCCACGCTCGCATCAAGCAGGAGCGTACAGGCAATCGGATCCTCAACAACATCGGCGATATCCATTACGCCGCGGGACGGAAGGTGGAAGCCTCGGATGCGCAGTCTCGCTGCCTTCATCGCGCCCGTGAGCTGTCCGATGATCTCGCAGTCGGCGTGGCCGCCGGAGCACTGGCCCGCTACGCGCTCGACGCGGGAAGGGATGCCGACGCCTTGCAGCTCGCTCGGGAGAGCCAGCGCGCCGCGGAACGATCACAAGACCACTTGCACCAGGCCCTTGCGACGGCGGTCGAGGGAGCCGCCGCTGAACGGCTCGGTCACCCATTGATC
>Ga0137395_10000293_pt1 | contig 19941 bp, 18 predicted proteins | sample czobulk216metaG_FD_108283 | JGI IMG/M metagenome (GOLD analysis project Ga0137395, IMG submission 108283) | Vadose zone soil microbial communities from Angelo Coast Range Reserve, California, USA - czobulk2.16 metaG | ecosystem: Environmental > Terrestrial > Soil > Vadose zone | place: USA...
CGTCAGGAAGGCCAGGGAATGGTTGAGTACGCCCTGATCCTCGTCCTCGTGTCAATCGTGGTCATCGTCATCCTTCTTACGATGGGCAACCAGATCAAGAACGTGTTCTCGAACGTCGTAGCCGCTCTCGGCTAACGAGAACCAAACGTAGTAGCACCTTCAAAAAGAGAGCCCCGGAAGGGGCTCTCTGCCTTTCACAAAGGAGGGGGTAGATCGCGGTCCCCCTCGCTACAATGCAGGCACTCTTGAGAACGAACCTATATTCGGAGGTGACTTAGTTTTGGCCGTCGCACAAGCTCCAGCACGACCGCGACCAGGCGGTGGACGTCTTTTCATCATCGTCGGCCTGATCCTTGCCCTTGCCGCCGGCGCCGGGGTTTACTTCCTCGGCGGAGCGCTCGGTGGTGGCGGCGGCATCGGTGGCGGTGGTGGCATCAAGGTGGTCGTCGCAAAGCAGGCCATCCCGAGCCGTCACGCCCTCACGGCGGATGACGTCGACATCCAGAGCGTTACGGGTCAGTTCACCAGCGCCAACAACACATATTCCAGCAAAACCGATGTCCTGAATCTGATCGCCGAGATCCAGATCTCCAGGGGATCGGTGATCACCTCGGACATGCTCGCCAAGGACATCGGCCTGGTGCCCGCGGGCGCCGCACCTGCCTATCTACCCCTGGCGACCGGATACGTCGCCTACACGATCCCGACGGGAGAGCAGCAGGGCGTGGCCGGCAACATCACGCTCGGTGACTACATCACCGTCATCTCATCCGCCGCCATCTCGGTCTTCGCGGTCGGCGCCACGGCGCCAACGGGGCCACCGAAGATCGTGAGCAAGACGGTCTTCACGAACGTGAGGGTGATTGGTCTAGGACCGCGCACGGTCAACGTCCAGCCCGCGGGCGGGGCGACCACGGCCGGCACATCAGGCCCGGTGGGCGGCGTCGTCTCGAGCCTCACCATCGAGCTCACGCAGTGTGACGCCGAGTTCTTCACCTGGTTCCTCAACAACACGACGGTCAAGTACACGCTCGAGTCATTCCACGACTACCTGACGCAGCTGCCAAGCGCGTCGGAGCTCGGCTGCCCCGCCGTGCAGTCAGCGCAGGGTGTGAGCCAGAAAGAAGTTGAAGCCAGGTACCATTTCACGATCTTGTGACGTCCAGCGATAGCTGAGATGGGTTTACTCGACAGGGTCAAGCAGAACCAGACGGTTCCACCCGGGACGGTTGGATCGACCAACGGTCCCGCGGTCGGAACCGTCCCCGGTGCTGCGTCGACGTACACCGCGGCGACGTCGATTCCAGTGGCCCAAACCGCGCCTCCCGCCCCCGCAGCGCCCGTTCAGTCGATGTCGGCGCGGGCCGCTTCCGCGACCGGCGGGGAGCTCACGCCGGCCTTCACCGCGGCGAAGGTCCAGATTCACGCCCGCCTGATCGAGAAGTACGCCGACCAGATCGACTCGAGCAACAAGTCGGGCGTCCGGGAAAAGATCGTCGAGCTGGCGGAGGAGTACTTCCGCACGACGGCGATGACGATGACCAAGAACGACAAGGAGCGCCTTGTCGACTCGGTCCTCGACGATGTCCTGGGGCTTGGTCCCCTCGAGGCCCTTCTGGCCGACCCGTCCATCACCGAGATCATGGCCAACCACCCAAAGCAGATTTACGTGGAGAAGGCGGGCGAGCCGACACTCTCCGCGGTCACGTTCGAAAGCGAGCGGCAGATGCGACAGGTCATCGACCGGATCGTGAGCCTCGTCGGCAGGCGCGTCGACGAATCGACGCCCATCTGTGACGCGCGCCTGAAGGACGGCTCTCGTGTCAACGTGGTCATTCCTCCCATCGCGCTCAAGGGCCCGTGCCTCACCATCCGAAAGTTCGCCAAGGAGAAATGGGGGCCGGCCGACGTGGTGAACCGATTCCGGTCCTCGAGCCCGGAGCTGATGACGTTCTTGCGCTCGTGCGTGCGTGCGCGCTTGAACATCCTGGTCTCCGGCGGCACCGGCTCAGGCAAGACCACGCTCCTCAATATCCTTTCCTCGTTCATCCCCGAAACAGAGCGGCTCATCACCTGCGAGGACGCCGCGGAGCTTCAGCTGCAGCAGCCGCACTGGATCCAGCTCGAGTCGCGCCCGCCGAACGTCGAGGGCAAGGGCGCCGTGCCGATCCGCGAGCTCGTCAAGAGCTGTCTGCGTATGCGCCCGGACCGCATCATCGTCGGTGAGTGTCGTGGCGGGGAGGCTCTCGACATGCTCCAGGCGATGAACACCGGTCACGATGGATCGATGTCGACGCTCCACGCCAACAACCCTCACGAGGCGTTGGTTCGTCTCGAGACGCTTGTGCTCCAGGCCGGTCAGGATCTGCCCTCACGCGCCATCCGCGAGACGATCGGGTCCGCGATCCACATGATCGTTCAGCAGTCGCGCCTCCGCGGTGGAGTGCGCCGCATCGTGAGCGTGGCCGAGATCGTCGGCATCAAGGACGGCGAGGTGCAGTTCCAGGAGCTGTTCACGTTCAAGCAGATCGGCGTCAACTCAGAAGGCAAGGCCGTCGGATATCACACTGCGACCGGTCTCCTGCCGATGAGAATGGAACACCTGAAGGCCGAGGGCGAAGATGTGCCCGAGAACCTTTTCAAGCCCACGGCGCAACCGTCGCCGGACAAGCTCTATTGAGCGTTAGGAGGTCCTGATGTCCATCCCTCTGGTTTTCGCGTTTGTCGCCTTCGCCGGCATCCTTCTCCTCTTCGTCGGCATCAGCCAGATGCGGCGCGCCGCCGGCGGCTCCGATGATTTCCAGGCCAGGCTTGCCGCGTACGGCGTGACCACAGCGGGCGCGGTGGCGCTTCCGCCATCGAGCGGCCTGCGCGAGTCGCTGAACCGCCTCTTCCAGCCGGCCGCGGACCGCGTGGGTCGCGGCGACCTCAAGAAGGGAAAGCCGTCAGTGGCCGAGCAGCTCATGCGAGCGGACCTGAAGCTGCGGACGTCCGAGTTCTTCATGATCCAGATCGGGAGTGCGGTGCTGGTGGGACTGATCGTCTTCCTCCGCTTCCAGTCGATCTTCGGCTGGCTGGCGGTATTCATCGGCTACCTGCTTCCCGGCTTCTACGTGAGATACCGCATCAACAAGCGGTTGAAGGCATTCAACAACCAGCTTGGTGACACGCTCACTCTGCTGTCGAACGCCATCAAGGCCGGCTATTCCTTCGCGCAGGCGATCGACACCGTGGCCAAGAACGCGGTGGCGCCGATCGCGGACGAGTTCGGGCGTGCCGTGCGTGAGATGAACCTAGGCGGCTCGCCGGACGAAGCGCTTTCGAACATCACCAAGCGCATCGCCAGCGCAGACTTCGATCTCGTTGCCACCGCCTACGCGATTCACCGCACTGTCGGTGGCAACCTGGCGGAAATCCTCGACAACATCGCCTACACGATTCGCGAACGCGTTCGGATCAAGGGTGAGATAGCGACACTCACCGCGCAGGCCAGGGCATCCGGTACGTTGATCACGTTCCTACCGCTGGTGCTGGCGGCGTTCATGTACTTCGTCACACCGACCTACTTCCGGCCGATGTTCACCAGTCCATATGGCTGGGCGATGATCGTGCTCGGAGGCTTCATGATCTTTGTCGGCAACCTGATCATCCGTCGCGTGGTCGCGATCGAGGTATAGACACATGAGCCCTCTCGTACTCGCACTGATTGCCGGACTCGGCGTGCTGATGATCTTCATCGGCCTCGCGCGCTCGCCGTCGACCAACACCGCCCAGATGGTTCAGCAGCGCCTCTCCGTGTACGGCGGCGAAAAGCCGGTCACCCTCGAGGAGATGGAGCTGCAGCGGCCTTTCAGCGAGCGCTTCCTGCGCCCCTCGATCGAGCGCCTGGGCTCGCTCCTTTCCCGGTCGACGCCACAGAAGGCACGACAGGACATGATGAACAGGCTGGACCTGGCCGGACGTCCAGGGAACCTGACACCGGAAGACTTCGCTGCCGTGCGCATCGTCGCGGCTGCCGTCATGGCCGCCGTCGGCCTGCTGATCGGCCTGCTGCTCGCCAGTCCCGTCTACCTGGCCGTCTCGATCGTCCTCGGGGCGATCCTGGGCTACTACCTGCCGGTGCTGTGGCTGAAGCAAAAGGTGGACGCGCGCCGTGCTGAGATCCAGAAGGGGCTGCCGGATGCCATGGACCTGCTCGTGATCGCGGTGGATGCGGGGCTTGGTTTCGACGCCGCTCTGGCGCGCGTTACCGACAAGTACAAGAACGCCCTCTCTGACGAGTTCGCCAAGGTACTGCGCGAGGTAAGCCTCGGCCGGCCACGCCTCGAGGCGATGGACGAGATGGGTCGGAGCAGCGGCGTGGAGGACCTCCACAACTTCATCCAGGCCATCATCCAGTCCGAGCAGTTCGGCACCGGCATCGGCAAGATCCTCCGCATCCAGGCGGACGAGATGCGGCGAAAGCGCCGCCAGCGAGCCCAGGAGAAAGCGGCGCAGGCGACTTTGAAGATGATGCTGCCGATGGTCGGCTGCATCTTCCCGACGCTCTGGATCGTGCTCCTCGGGCCGGCTGCGCTGATCCTGCTCGCGCCGAAGAAGTAGAGAACCACGCCTTCTTTTCTGGTCCCGACGGTCCCGGCATGGGAGCTGCTTCTTCGTGCGATCGTCATCTACGCGGCGCTGCTCATCGCGCTGCGCCTGTTTGGCAAGCGTGAGGTCGGCCAGTTCACGCTGTACGACCTTGTTTTCATCCTTCTCGTGGCCAATGCTCTGCAGCCGGCGATCACCGGGCCCGACACCTCGCTGGGGGGCGGGTTCGTCCTGATCGTGGCGCTGGTCGGGACGAACTACCTCGTCGGCAAGCTCGACAACATGCCCCGATTCCACCGGCTGTTCACACCCGCGCCGGCCATCATCGTCAGGGACGGAAAGTACATTTCCGAGGTGATGAAGAGGGAGGGGGTGGACCAGGAGGAGGTGGAGATGTCGATGCGGGAGCACGGCATCGTGGACCTGAAGGAGGTGCAGCTGGCGGTCCTGGAGCCGGACGGCACGATCTCGATCGTGCCCACGGGATCCGCCATGACACGCACCAAGCACCGCATCCGCTACCACCACCGGTCGGGCTGAGTTTTTCTTCCGTGTGCGGGCACTCGCGTGATTCAGGCTCTTAACAGGCTGGGTTGCGCCCGGTGTTTTCGCACCCTAAGGTGAGCCCCGGTGTGCCGGCGGGGGAGGGCCGGCCTGGAGGAGGGAGGGCCCTCGAAGAGGTGTGTCCAAATCGGCGGACGGGACCTCCGCTTTTCAGCTCGTTTGACGGCACGCGCGCCTTTCGGGGCGCTCGCAAACGTGCGGCTGCCGGCACACGACGCATTCAAGGGGCGCCGCCACGAACGCGCCCTACTCGGCAGATAGAAAATCGATGGCTGCCTGCTTGAACTCGCGCGCCGGCACCGCGCCCATGTGGTCGCGGCCGCTCACGACCACCAGTCGCGAGGACGGAATCAGCTCGACCAGCTCCGGCGCGTCGGGCGCGAGCTCGTCTCGATCCCCGACCACGATGAGAATGGGCGTCCGAATCGCCTTGAGCGGCGCGGGTTCCAGCTTCGGTTGCAGCCCGGTGATGCACGCAGCCAGCGCTTTGAGATCGTTGGTCGGCTGGGCGGACGCGAATTTGAAGAAGGACTGAGCGATCGGGTCGTCGCTCGGCTCGCCCCGAAGAAACGACTCGGCGATGGCCTCTGCGCTCTGGATCGCGCCCGACATGCCGATGCCGCCGAGCACGGCACGCTGCACTCGCGCGGGAAAGTCGAGCACGACCTGCAGGCCGATTCGCGCACCCATCGAGTAACCGAGATAGCCCGCCGTACGCACGTCAACGTGGTCGAGTAGACGCACGACGTCAGCGGCCATGATGTCGATCGCATACTTCGCGCGGTCGTGAGGCTTGTCGCTCTGCCCGTGGCCGCGGCAGTCGAGTCCGAAGATTCGAAACCCCGCCGCGGTGAGGGCCTCCTGCCAACGCGTCCCAACCCAGTTCAACCGATAGGAGGAAGCAAAGCCGTGAACGACGACAAGCGGCATTCCGTTCTCGGGTCCGTGCGCCTCGTAATGCAATCGGACGCCGTCGCTGTCGAAATCCATGCGCGGTCGTTAGGCTAGTCCATCGCCATGAAAGGACGGCGCGCGGTGCACGAGCGAACAGGCAGGGTGCTGGCGGAGGACCTCGAGCTGGCCACGTCCATCGTCGCGCTCACAGCCGGCCTGATGTTCCGCCGCACGCTCGAACCAGGCCGCGGCCTCTGGCTCAATCCATGCAATGGCATCCACATGATGTTCATGAGGTTCCCGATCGACGCAGTCTTCCTCGACAGCAAAGAGCGGGTGCGGACGGTCTTCAGGAAGCTGCCGCAGTGGTATGGCATCGTGTGGTTTGTTTGGGGCGCGCGCAGCGTGCTCGAGCTTCCGTCGGGATCTACGGCGGACATCGACCTGCAGCGCGGCGACCAGATCGTAATCTCCTGACCGGCGCCTGTTAAGGAAGTGTTGACACCGCGCCTAGCCTCAAACCATGCGTACCGGCCTGTTCGACTTCGTCGTTCCACCGCGGTGCGGGGGATGCCGCATGGTCGGCTCGTGGCTGTGCGGCACGTGTCGCGCGCGGATCCGGCGGCTCGAGGAACCGCTCTGCCGCCGATGTGGGGCAGAGGTGGAGTCGGCGCGCAATGACTGTGGATGCCGCGGCCGTTTGAAGTCGCTCTCGAGGCTGCGCTCCGCGATCGCGTACGAGGGTCCCGCCGAAATCGCGCTGCAGCGCTTCAAGTACCACGGTTGGAGACGACTCGCGGAGCCGTTCGCTCTGCTGATGGCCGAACGGCTGGTCGTGGAGGGCCTGAGCGCCACATGGACCGTCGCGGTCCCACTCCACACCTCCCGGCTCAGGCAGCGCGGATTCAACCAATCCGAGCTCCTGGCGCGCGAGCTGCGCAAGCGACTCTCGCTGCAGAAGCCGCCGGGTGAGCTGGTCCGGACGCGGCCGACGCCGCCCCAGGTCGGCCACGACCGCCGGTGGCGCCTGGAGAACGTGCGTGGCGCCTTCGAGTGGTGTGGTGCGCCGCTTGACGCACAGTCGATCCTGCTCGTCGACGACGTCGCCACGACGGGCGCCACGCTCGAAGCGTGCGCCGCCGCTTTGAGAGCGGGCGGATCTGGGCCCGTAATGGGGGTCTCAGTGGCGAGGGTTAACGTATAGTTGGCAGCCGGTTCAATTCCGGAGCGGAGGCTAGCGAATGGCAGTTCGGATCCCAGGAATCAACATAGATGAGTACTACCAGCAGCTAGGGCCGATCGAGCCCCTGATTCGCGACGACCGCGTAACAGAGATCATGGTCAACGGCAACGACCACGTCTACGTCGAAATGGGCGGCAAGGTGGTCCTGACGAACATCAAGTTCGTGGACGAGGATCAGCTGCTCAACGTCATCCAGTTCATCGTGCGCACCGTCGGGCGCCGTATCGACGAGCGCCAGCCGCTGTGTGACGCCCGCCTGGCCGACGGCTCGCGTGTCAATGCCGTCATCCGGCCGCTTGCATTGAACGGTCCGCTGCTCACGATTCGCAAGTTCTCGCGCGACCCGTTCCAGGTCGAGGACCTCATCCGTTTCGGGAGCTGCAACGAGGCCGGGTTCGGATTCCTCAAGGCCGCGGTGCTCGCCAAGGCCAACATCATCATCTCGGGCGGAACCGGCACGGGCAAGACGACCTTCCTCAACGTGCTCTCCGGTTTCATCCCGGTGGAAGACCGCATCGTCACCATCGAAGACGCGGCCGAGCTCCAGCTCCACCAGGAGCATGTCTGCCGCCTCGAAACGCGACCGCGAGACATCAACGGCGAAGGTGAGATCACGATTCAGCGACTCGTCATCAACGCCTTGCGCATGCGCCCGGAAAGAATCGTCGTCGGTGAATGTCGTGGCGGTGAGGCTCTGGACATGCTGCAGGCCATGAACACAGGCCACGACGGCTCGATGACAACGCTCCACGCGAACACCACTCGCGACGCTCTGGCCCGGCTCGAAACCCTGGTCCTCATGGCCGGCGTGGACCTGCCGGTGCGGGCCATCCGCCAGCAGGTGGCGAGCGGCATCAACCTCATCTGCCAGCTCAACCGGTTGCGCGATGGTTCCCGCAAGGTGACCGCGATCGCTGAGATCGTCGGCATGGAGCAGGACATCATCACGATGCAGGACATCTTCATGCTGGAGCAAAAGGGCGCCACGCCGGACGGAAAGGTCATTGCCGAGTTCAAGCCAACCGGGCTGCGGCCGAAGATTCTTGATCGCATTTTCGCCCAGGGAATTCCGCTCCCCAAGGAGATCACCGCCCTCTTCCCGCCCCCTCCCGGATACAAGCCCTCAGCCCGCTAGCGCAGGCCGCATCCGGCCGTATACTCGGCTTGTGAAGGTCGTCCTGCACGACCGTACCGAAGGTGTCGGGCAGGAGGTGCGCGAGAACGCGGAGCGCAAGCTGGCTCGCCTGGAACGCCACTTCGGCAAGGTGGCGGACGCCGATGTCGACTTCTCGGAGGAGCGCAAGCGAAGCGGTCTCGCGACAATCGTCTGCCGCATCAACATCCACCTCGACGGCCGCCGCACGCCGGTGCTCTCGGCTCACGAGCGGGGTGCCGACGCGCTGTCGGCGCTGGACCTGGCTCTAGACAAGATCGACCGGCAGGTCGTCAAGTACAAAGAGAAGGTCACCCATCGCAAGAAGCCGGTTTCGCCCGTGCGAGTGCCGGCGCCAGAGGCGGGCGACGAGGCGCGGTCCCCTGAGCCTGAGCGGATCCGGATCAAGCTGAAGCCCATGAGCATCGCGGACGCAGTGGCCGAGCTCGAGGCCGACGGGCAGGCATTCCATGTCTTCCTGAACGAGGACTCCGGAGCGATCGAGATCGTGGCCCGGCGGGCGGACGGCTCAGTAGCCGTGATCGAACCGATCGTGACCTAGGGCGCTTCAGCCGATTCGAATTGAGCCTGTCCGGGTACCCTAGTTCCAGGCATGCTCTCACCCTTGACCAGGCTTTTTGACCCGAACGAGCGCGAGGTGAAGCGCCATCTCGCTGTGGCCAACGCGGTCACCGCGCTCGAGCCGGAGCTGAAGGAGCTCGACGACGCGGCCCTCCGGGCGCGCTCGGACGAGCTGCGCGAGCGTGCGAGCAGGGACGGCGCCGACCTCGACGACATCCTGATCGAGGCCTTTGCCCTTTGCCGCGAGGCAAGCCGTCGCACCATCGGTCTTCGCCATTTCGATGTGCAGCTGGTGGGAGGGCTCGTTCTCCACCAGGGCAAGATCGCCGAGATGAAGACCGGTGAAGGCAAGACCCTCGTCGCGAGCCTCGCGCTGTACCTCAACGCTCTGGCCGGCAAGGGCGCGCATCTCGTCACCGTCAACGACTACCTGGCCCGCCGTGACGCAGGCTGGATGGCCCCGATCTATCACCTCCTGGGGCTGAGCGTGGGCATCAACGTCGGCACCACCGGTACGTTCATCTACGACCCGCAGTTCCTTGACGAAACCCACCCCGACCCACGGCTTCAGCACCTGCGGCCCGCGACGAAGCGCGAGGCTTACATGGCCGACATCACGTACGCGACCAACTCCGAGCTCGCGTTCGACTACCTGCGCGACAACATGGCCCACGACCTGGCACAGACCAGCCAGCGGCCGCTCCAGTTCGCGATAGTCGACGAGGTGGACTCGATCCTGATCGACGAGGCTCGCACCCCGCACATCATCTCGGGCCAGTCAGAAGAGTCGACGGAGAAGTACTACGAGTACGCGCGCTGGGCCGGTCGCCTGTCGGAAGGCGATGACTACGAGGTCGATCTGAAGCACAAGTCCGCGTCACTCACCGAGGCCGGCATCGCGAAGATGGAGCGCTGGACCGGCATCCGCAACATCTACGACCTCGAGAACGTGATCGAGGCGCACCAGATCAACCAGGCGCTCAAGGCCAAGGCTCTGTTCCTGCGCGACAGGGACTACCTCGTCAAGGACGCCGAGGTGATCATCGTCGACGAGTTCACTGGCCGCACCATGCAGGGCCGCCGGTGGTCCGACGGACTGCACCAGGCGGTCGAGGCCAAAGAGGGCGTCAAGGTCCAGCAGGAGCAGAAGACCATCGCGACGATCACCGTCCAGAACTACTTCCGCCAGTACAAGAAGCTCGCCGGAATGACAGGCACCGCCCTGACCGAGGCGGAGGAGTTCCACAAGATCTACGGCCTGGACGTCGTCGTCATCCCGACCAACAAAGCGATGGTGCGCAGCGACAGCCCGGACGTGATCTACAAGTCCGAGCAATCGAAGTTCGAGGCGGTGATCGACGAGATCGTCGAGATGAACAAGGAGAAGCGTCCGGTGCTCGTGGGCACTGTGTCAGTCGAGAAGTCCGAGCGGCTGGCGCGGATGCTCGAGAAGCGCGGCGTCAAGCACAACGTCCTGAACGCCAAGCAGCATGAACGCGAGGCGGGCATCATCGCCGAGGCGGGCCAACCCGGCGCGGTCACGATCGCGACCAACATGGCGGGACGAGGCACCGACATCGTGCTGGGCCCGGGCGTGACTGACGTGGGCGGGCTGCACATCATCGGCACCGAGCGCCATGAGAGCCGGCGCATCGACAACCAGCTCCGCGGACGCGCGGGCCGGCAGGGCGACCCGGGCTCGAGCCGGTTCTTCATCTCGCTGGAAGACGACCTGATGAAGATCTTCGGTCCCGCGGCCGACCGCATCGGAAGGTTGATGGACACGCTCGAGGTCGAGCCCATCGAGCACCCATGGGTCGCGCGCTCGATCGCGGGCGCTCAGAAAAAAGTCGAGGGCATGCACTTCGATGCCCGCAAGCACGTGGTCGAGTACGACGACGTGATGAACAAGCAGCGCCAGATCGTTTACGAAGAGCGCCACAAGGTGCTCGAGGGCGCGAACGTCCGCGACAACATCCTCGGCTACACGAAGGAGCTCATCGAGAAGGGCGTCGAGCAGCACTGCGAGAGCCGGCACTCGGAGAACTGGGACCTCGAAGGCCTGGTGAAGTACCTGAACGCCTATCTGCCTCTAGCGCCTGATACACAGATCCCGGACGAGGCGCTGCGCGGCGGCCAGGAGGGACTTGTCGAGTATCTGTCCGCGGCCGCGTCCGACACCTATGACAAGAAGGTGGAGGAGGTCGGCACCGACTTGATGCCGCTCGTCGAGCGTGACGTGATGCTGCGCACCATCGACTGGCAGTGGATGGAGTACCTGACCCAGATGGAGCACTTCCGCGAGGGCATTGGGCTTCGCGCCTACGGCCAGCGCGACCCTCTCGTCGAGTACAAGAACGAAGCGTTCGAGATGTTCACCGAGCTTCGCGAGCGCATTCAGGCGTCGATCGTGGCTCGGATCTTCCGGGTCCAGGTCCAGCGCAACGCGCCGCCTCCTCCACCCCCCGTCAGCAAGGTCTTCGAGAGTGGTCCGGGGGATCCGGACGGATCAGGGTCGAATGGCGCTCCAAGAAAGCCGCGCCCCGCGGCGCCTGTGCCGAACGTCGCGGTCCCGGCTGGTGGGGTGCCAGCTAAGATCGGTCGCAACGACCCATGCTGGTGCGGGTCAGGCAAGAAATTCAAGCGTTGTCACGGCCGCTAGTGCTGGAGAAGTAATGGACGCCGAACTGAATCCCAAAGAGCTTTTGAACCGGATCCTGCAGTTGAAGGAGCACCTTTGACCTTCCCGCGAAGAGAAAGCGCGCCGATGAGCTGGACACGCAGCTGGTTCAGCCCGGCGTGTGGGACGACCCTGCCCGGGCCGGGCAGATGGCGCGAGAGGCTGCCGAACACCGCCAGCTGATCGCGTCCTGGGACCGCCTCGAGAAACGGTCCCGCGACCTCATCGAGCTCGACCAGCTCGCCGACGGCGATCCCGAGCTCGAAAAGCAGCTGGCCGATGAGCGCGCCTTGATCGCCAACGACCTGCGCTCCCGCGAGCTCGACCTGCTCTTCACCGATCCTTACGCGAACCACAACGCGGTGGTCACGCTCTCGGTCGGGCAGGGCGGAGTAGAGGCGCAGGACTGGGTCGAGATGCTGATGCGCATGTATCTCAAATGGGCCGAGCGCAAGGGCTTCGAGACCGAGATCATCGAAACCTCACCGGGCGAGGAGGCGGGCCTCAAGAGCGCGACGTTCATCGTGCGGGGCCCGCGAGCCTACGGCCTCCTGCGTTCGGAACACGGCGTGCACAGGCTCGTGCGCATCTCACCGTTCGACCAGAACCACCGCCGCCACACGTCCTTCGCGCTGGTCGAGGTGATGCCCGAGCTCGAAGGCTCGGACGAGAACGCGGTCGTGATCAACCCCCAGGACTTGCGCATCGACACGTATCGCTCGACGGGTGCCGGGGGCCAGCACGTCAACAAGACCGACTCGGCGATCCGCATCACGCACCTGCCCACCGGCATCGTGGTCACGTGCCAGAACGAACGTTCGCAGATGAAGAACCGCGAGACGGCGATGAAGGTGCTGAAAGCGCGGCTCTTCCAGCGGCAGCAGCAGGAGGCCGCCGAACAGCGCGACCAGATCCGCGGCCAGGTCATGCCGGCCGAGTTCGGATCCCAGATCCGGAACTACGTCCTGCAGCCGTACACGCTCGTCAAGGACGTGCGGACCGGGCTCGAGGTGGGGAACGCCCAGTCGGTTCTGGACGGGGACATCGACCCATTCATCGAGGCGTGGCTTCGCTGGCGCCTCAGCCAGAACGGGGCCTCCTAGGAGCCCCGCGCAAGCAAGTCAGAACGCCCCCGTTAAATACGTGTTTGTCTCTCTTGGAAGGGGTTGGACTCCGTGGGGGCATCGGGTATACTGCCCGCGACCTAGCCACACGCGCCCACTGGCGCGGAACGTCACAGCAAGATACGCACCTTATGGTTCTAACACCAGATTTCGATACACGGCCGGTGATCAGCTTCCAGCACGTCTGGAAGACTTATCCGACTGGGACCGAAGCTCTCAAAGACGTCAACCTCGTCGTGCCCGAAGGCGACTTCGTATTCCTGGTGGGGCCGTCGGGGGCGGGCAAGTCAACGCTCGTCCGGCTCCTGATCCGAGAGGAGAAGCCGAGCAAAGGCAAGATCTTTGTCGAAGGCGTCGAGCTGGGTCGGATGAAAAGGCGCCAGCTGCCCAACTACAGGCGGAAGGTCGGGCTGGTCTTCCAGGACTTCAAGCTGCTGCCCAACCTCACCGTGTACGAGAACGTCGCCTTCGCCCTGCGCGTGCACGGCGAAGCGGAGCACACGATCCAATCGCGTGCAGCCGAAGCACTCGACACCGTCGGCCTGGCGGGGAAGGACAACACCTATCCCGCCAACCTCTCCGGAGGTGAACAGCAACGCGTAGCGATTGCGCGCGCGCTGGTGCACGCGCCTCGCTTCATCATCGCCGACGAACCGACAGGCAACCTCGATCCAGCCACTGCCTGGGAGATCATGCAGCTCTTCCTGCGCATCAATGCTCGCGGAGCGACCGTCGTTATGGCGACGCACAACCGAGAGATCGTCGACCTGCTGCGCCGGCGCGTCATCGCCATCGACGCCGGGCAGGTCGCCAGGGACGATCGTTCAGGCCGATACCACGATGATTTATCGAAATCTCAGATTCGCGCTCAATAGCGCCTGGCAGAGCTTCTGGCGGAACCTCGCGGTCAGCATGGCCGCGGTGGTCTCGATCACGCTCATCCTCATCCTGGCCGGCGTCAACCTGATTGTGGGCCACGCTTTCTCTCAAGTGCTCGACGGCTTTCGGGCAAAGGTCAGCGAGATTTCGATCAACGTCGCGGACGGCACGCCCCTGGATGCTGTGTATTCCTACCAGCAGCAGCTCGCCGGCGATCCGCGCGTGACCAGCGTGAAGTTCGTCACCAAAGAGGAGGCGCTCGCGCAGTTCAAGGCCGACCCCAACAACGTCGTCCTCGCGCAGCAGATCGATGGCAACCCGCTCGACGCAAAGCTCGAGGTGCGAGTCGCCAACCTCAGCGATGTAGCCGCGATCGACGCGCTTGCGCGCCGCTGGTCGGGGGTCGATCCGACCGATCCGACGAACTACCAGGGCGACTTCGTCAACCGCATGCTCGGGCTGTCGCAGTGGCTGAGCCTCGCCGGCGTCGGGTTGCTCGCGATCCTCGTGGTGGTTTCGATCGTCATCGTCATGAACACCATTCGCACTGCTGTCTATCACCGTCGCAAGGAGATCGAGGTGATGAAGCTCGTCGGTGCGACGGAGTGGTTCGTGCGCGGGCCCTTCGTGCTCGAGGGTGTGATGACAGGCTTGATCGCGGCCGCATTCGCACTCGCGCTGCTCGTCATCGCGTATGAGCCGGCGGTTGACCGCTTCCGAGCCGACATCGCGTTCATCCCGCTTTCCTACGACCCGGCATTCGTCGCGAGCCTGGCGCGCGACCTGCTCGTGGGTGGCGCGTTACTGGGAGCCCTGGGCAGCTACATCGGCGTACGCCGGTACGTGAGGATCTAGCTTGAGGCGGTTGGTCGCGGCGATGACTGTGGCGACCCTATCGTGGTTGCCCCAGTCGATCCAGACAGCGCAGACGGTGTCCGCGGTGTACTGCTGGCCGGGCGATCCTCCCGCGGTCTACCAGGCTTGCGTTGACTACAACAACGGCATCGGCCAGCAGGTGGCGAACCAGCGCGAGCTGCAGCGCATCCAGTCGCAGATCAGCAGCGCCGAAGCCCAGATGAACGCGATCGGAACTCTGATCAACAACCTGAATCGAGAGATCGCCGCGCAGCAAGCCCTGATCGCTCAGACGCAGGCGACGATCGACGACCTGAGCCGGCAGATCAGGTTCGGCGAGGCCGAGCTGACCCGGTTGAAGGCGCATATCAGCGTGCGCGATGAGCTGTTGAACCAGAGGCTGCGCTACATCGACGCTCACGGCGCTCTGAACTACGTGCAGCTCGTGCTCACGTCCAACAGCTTCAACCAGATGATGAACCGGATGGTGGCTGCCCAGCAGGTGGCCGCTTCGGATCGGAAGCTGCTGGACGACCTCGCGCAGCAGCACTCGATGATCGCCCTCGCAAACGATGCGCTGGCAGTCAAGCGCGAACAGGTCAACGCTCTGCTCGACCAGCAGAAGGCGACCGAAGCGGATCTCAAAAAGAGCCTGGCCGCTCAGGCTGCCGCCCTGGCATACGCCAAGCAGCTCGAGGTTCAGCTGTCCGCGCAATACGCCGCGGTCCAGGCCCAGCGTGCCGCGATCGACGCCCAGGTCGCGCAGCTAGCGCAAAAGTACGAAGCGGCAGCGCGGGCGGCGGGTGGCGGCACAGGCCAGTTCGAATGGCCTGAGCCCGAGTGCGGCCACGGCTGTATCAGCCAGGGGTTTGGTTGCAACAGTTACTGGTTCGAGCAGTACGAGCCGAGCTGTCCATATCCCCATCGAATCCACACCGGCATCGACATCGCCGGCCCGTACGGGACACCGGTCGTCGCGGCTGATACGGGCGTCGTTTACTTCTACCCCGGCTCGTATGGCTACGGAAACTACGTCGTGATGATCCATGGCAACGGCTACTCGACCCTGTATGGACACCTCTCGCGATTCAACACTCAGATGTCGAGTGGGGCGATCATCGCGCGCGGCGACGTGATCGCGTGGGAAGGGTCCACCGGCAACTCGACGGGCCCGCACCTCCACTTCGAGATCCGCGTCGCCAACGTGTGGAAGAACCCCTGTATCTGGCTCGGCTGCTAGTGGGTCCGGCGATTTCGCTAGTCTGCTGACATGAATCTCCGCGCCTCCCTGCGGGGTGGCGCCGTAGTCCTGGTGCTGCTCTTCGGTTTCGTCGCGGGCGTGTACACAGACCAGGCTTTCCCTGAATGGGTGCCGTACTTCGGGCATCGCTCTGTGAGCGGAGTGGACCTCACGGAGCTTCAGCAGGCGGTGCGCCTTATCCAGGCGGACTACGTCGACAGCAACCTCGACACGACCAAGCTGTCCCACTCATCCGTACAGGGCCTGGTGAGCAGCCTCGGCGATCCGTTCTCGGCCTACTTCGACCCGGATCAGTACAAGCGTCTCCTGGCCGGCTACCAGGGCCGATACTCCGGGATCGGCATCTATCTGAGCTTCACGACGGGGTATCCGGTCATCTCGGGCACGGTGCAGGGTTCGCCGGCAGCCGCGGCGGGATTACAGGCCGGGGACCAGATCGTGAAGGTGGGGGACAAAGACACGAAGGGCATCACGGCCGACCAGGCGACAGCGCTGATCCAGGGACCGGACGGATCGAAGGTGACGCTGGGGATCTCGCGTGGCGGCTCGACATTTACCGTGACCCTCACGCGGGCCGAGATCCGGGTGCCATCGGTGCGATCAGCCGTGATCGCAAACCACATCCTGTATGTTCGGATCTATCAGTTTGGTGCCGACACTTCAACCGATTTCGCGTCGGCGCTTGCCAATGGCCTGCCCGGAGCGGTTGGAATCGTTCTCGATCTGCGTGGAGACCCGGGTGGGTACATCTCGGCCGCGGACGACGTGATCACGCAGTTCGTGGCGAGCGGTGAGACGTTTGAGCTGCGCGACCGCAGCGGCAAGGTGGACCGGCACATGGTAGGGAACACGCACGCGGCGCCGACTTTGCCGCTCGTGGTGCTGGTGGACGCCAACAGCGCGTCGGCATCAGAGATCGTCTCTGGGTCGCTTCAGGTCCACCATCGCGCCAAGCTGGTCGGGACGGTGACTTTCGGCAAAGGGTCGGTACAGCAGGACTTCCCGCTGATCGGCGGCGCCGACATCCACCTCACGGTCCAGCGCTGGTACCTGCCCAATGGAGAGACCATCAACAAGAAGGGACTGACGCCGGACGTGCCGGTGACCCTGGCCAATCCGACCGACGCGTACGATGCCGCGTCGCCCGCGCTTGGCTACGCCAAGGACACGCAGCTCAACGCCGCGCTCTCGCTGCTCGCTGGGTAGACTGGCAATTCGCGTGGCGGGCGGTTAGCTCAGTTGGTCCAGAGCGCCTCGCTTACACCGAGGAGGTCGGGAGTTCGACCCTCTCACCGCCCACCAATGACGTCGAGATCTTCGCGGCCGATAGAATCATCCGCCGTGCCGAGGTAGCTCAGTTGGTAGAGCACGCGACTGAAAATCGCGGTGTCCCCAGTTCGATCCTGGGCCTCGGCACCAATCGTGTCAAGTGGACGTAGTCGGCGGTCAGCGAGGCGGCGAACAATGCGAGGCCGGCCCACCCTGCTGCAAACGCCCTGAGCGCTGTCGAGTCGCGCCGCAAGAGTGACCAGTTGTTGACGGCGGTGGCCGTAGCGAACCCCAGGATCATGAACACAGGCACCCGCTTCCATGGAATGCCTGAGGCGAGCTGGCGGAGCATGACAAACGCCGCAATGTTGACGGCGGGAATCAGGAATCCATCGCCCACCACGCCCGAGTAGTAGGAGAAGACCGTGTGCTGCTGTCCGCGGTAGCTGAAATAGAACGCCCACTGATATCCAAACAGCAGCAACCAGCTGACTGCGGCGGGCAGCCCAGGAACCCACGCACGATCGCGGCCAGCCGAAGGACAGCGGCCGCAACGCGCCGATGTTATCCGACTCCTCCCAACCCGGCCTTCCGAACGCGACATACTAACCGGCCGTGAGCAAGCCTCGGCCGTTTCGATTTGGCGTTGAGGAGCATCGCGCCGCAAGCGCTACGGAGTGGCGTGAAAAGGCTCGCCTGATCGAATCTCTGGGGTACTCGACTCTGTTTCTGCCCGACCATTTTGGGGACCAGCTTGCGCCGATCGCCGGTCTCGTGGCCGCCGCGGACGCGACCACGAGGCTGCGTGTCGGATCGCTCGTCTTCGACAACGACTACCGGCACCCGGTCGTCCTGGCCAAAGAAGCCGCGACGATGGATCTCCTGTCTGACGGTCGCTTTGAGTTCGGCCTCGGCGCCGGCTGGATGGCGTCCGACTACGAGCAGACCGGAATCCCGTTCGACTCGCCTGGAACGCGGATCGAGCGCATGGCGGAGGGCCTCGAGATCATCAAGCGCTTTTTTGGCGGCGGAAGCGTGTCTTTTGCCGGTAAGCATTACAAGGTCGAGGGCGTAGACGGGTCGCCATCACCGGTCCAGAAGCCGCATCCACCGATCATCCTGGGTGGCGGCGGGCGGCGGATGCTGACCCTGGCGGGGCGTGAGGCCGACATCGTCAGCATCAACTACAAGCTGACCGAGGGCCGGGTCAACCGCGCGTTGGTCCGCACCGGGCTGGCGGAGGCCACCGACGAGAAGCTGGCCTGGGTCAGGGAGGCGGCGGGCGACCGGTTCCCTCAAATCGAGCTGTGCGCGACGGTCTTCGTGGCTAGCGTGACCGATGATCGTGACGGCGTCGCGGCGGCGTTCGCGGCCGGCATTGGGTCAGAGGCGAGCGAGGTTCTCGATATGCCGCACTTCTTGATCGGGTCTATCGATCAGATGATCGAGGACGTCCAGGCGCGCCGCGAAAGGTTTGGGATTTCATACGTCGTGCTTCCCGACTCGGCCACGGAGTCACTGGCGCCCCTAGTTGAGCGATTGACCGGCACCTGAACTCCTCCTGTAGATTTGGTGGCGATGGCCATCACTGATCAGGTCGTACTCAAGGGCCCGAATGAGGGGCGCTCGACCGAGGTGCTCACTCCGGAGGCACTCGCCTTCGTCGGCCGGCTGCAGCGGGAGTTCGGCGATCGCCGCCTCGAGCTGCTGCGGATGCGCGACGAACGCCAGGCACGACTCGACGCAGGCGAGATGCCGCACTTTCTGGCGGATACGCAGCGCGTGCGCGAATCCGAATGGAAGGTCGCCAATGTTCCAAAGGACCTGAGGGACCGGCGGGTCGAAATCACCGGGCCCACCGATCGCAAGATGCTGATCAACGCTCTCAACTCGGGCGCCCGCGTATTCATGGCTGATTTCGAAGACGCCAACTCGCCGACCTGGACGAACCTGGTCGAAGGACAGGTGAACCTGATCGACGCGATCGAGAGGCAGATTGATTTCACGAGCCCGGAAGGTAAGGCGTATCGCCTCAACGACAAGGTCGCCACGCTTGTCGTCCGGCCGCGCGGATGGCACCTGGAAGAAAGGCACGTCGAGCTCGATGGAAAAGCTGTCTCAGGGAGCCTGTTCGACTTTGGCATCTACTTCTTTCACAACGCTGACCGGCTCGCCAAGAGAGGCAGCGGTCCCTATTTCTACCTGCCGAAGCTCGAGAGCCACCTCGAAGCCAGGTTGTGGAACGACGTCTTCAACCTGGCGCAGGATGACCTCGGCATTTCTCGCGGCACCATACGTGCGACCGTGTTGATCGAGACCATCCTTGCCGCCTTTGAGATGGAGGAGATCCTCTACGAGCTCCGCGAACATTCGAGTGGCCTCAACGCCGGCCGATGGGACTACATCTTCAGCATCATCAAGAAGTTCAGAAACCGGCCGGACTTCGTGCTCCCCGACCGCGCGCAGGTGACGATGACCGTTCCGTTCATGCGCGCGTACACCCAGCTCCTGGTCAAGACGTGCCACCGGCACGGCGCTCATGCGATGGGCGGGATGGCCGCGTTTATTCCCTCGCGCCGCGACGCTGAGGTCAACCGCGTCGCGCTGGCCAAGGTGAAGGAAGACAAAGACCGCGAGGCGGCTGACGGCTTCGACGGCACGTGGGTCGCCCATCCCGACCTGGTACCGACAGCGACAGAGGCGTTTGACCGCGTGCTTGGCGACCGGCCAAACCAGCTCGACCGGCAGCGGCCGGATGTCTCGGTCACCGCGGCGGAGCTCATCGACGTTCGGGTGCCAGGCGGGACGATCACCGAGAGCGGATTGCGAATGGACGTGAGCGTGGGC
>Ga0137395_10000295_pt1 | contig 19905 bp, 15 predicted proteins | sample czobulk216metaG_FD_108283 | JGI IMG/M metagenome (GOLD analysis project Ga0137395, IMG submission 108283) | Vadose zone soil microbial communities from Angelo Coast Range Reserve, California, USA - czobulk2.16 metaG | ecosystem: Environmental > Terrestrial > Soil > Vadose zone | place: USA...
GCGCCGAAAAATCCAAAACTCGACGTCATCTCACCGAATTCTGGATGGTCGAGCCCGAAGTCGCCTATGGCACGCTCGACGACTTGATGGAACTAGCGGAAGGCTTGCTGACCTTCTTGGTTAAACGATGTCTCGATCGCCGCCGCCCGGACCTGCAAACCATCGGACGCGATCTGACGACGCTCGAAAAGATCGATGCGCCTTTCCCGCGCATCACCTACGACGAAGCTGTCCAGAAGTTACAGGAAGGCCACGCCCAGGGCAAACTCGAAAACAAATTCGAATGGGGCGGAGACCTCGGTTCTCCCGACGAAACATATCTTTCATCGCTCTACGATCGTCCGGTCATGATCCATCGCTATCCGGCATCCGTAAAAGCGTTCTACATGGAACCCGATCCGCAACGGCCCGAACTCGCACTCTGCGTCGACGTGCTGGCCCCCGAAGGCTACGGCGAAATCATCGGAGGCTCGCAGCGCATGGCGTCTCACGACCTGCTCCTGCAACGGATTCACGAACACAATCTGCCTGAGGAAGCCTTCAAGTGGTATCTCGATCTGCGCAAATACGGCAGCGTCCCGCACTCCGGCTTCGGCATGGGCATTGAGCGCGCCGTAGCCTGGATCTGCGGCCTGGAGCACGTCCGCGAAACCATTCCGTTCCCGCGCATGCTGCATCGGCTGTACCCGTAGGTTGATGTGTGCGGAAGCCGCATCCCAAGATTGACATGGCTGTGGAATCCCACCCTTGCGCAAAGGACGCGCAAGAGTGGGGCACCCGGCCGCAGAACTCGGTCGCCCGCGAATCTCACTTCTCGCCCCTCACCTCCTTGAACACTGACCTCCTCCGCCTTCATTGACTTGCCAGTTTCACCGACGTAGGATTCTGCTCCAATGATCGGCCAAACCATCTCGCACTACCGCATTGTTGAGAAGCTTGGTGGCGGGGGGATGGGTGTGGTCTACAAGGCAGAGGACACGCGGCTGCACCGGTTTGTCGCGCTTAAATTCCTGCCGGATGAAGTGGCGCGCGATCCCCAGGCGCTCAGCCGCTTTCAGCGCGAGGCGCAGGCGGCGTCGGCATTGAATCATCCCAACATCTGCACGATTTACGACATCGGAAATGAGGATGGGCAAGCCTTCATTGCCATGGAGTTTCTCGAAGGCCTGACGCTAAAGCACAAGATTGCGGGGCGTCCGATCGGGAGCGAGGAACTGCTTTCTTTGACGATTGAAATTGCGGATGCGCTCGATGCGGCGCACGCAGCCGGCATTGTGCATCGTGATATCAAGCCAGCGAATATTTTTGTCACGAAGCGCGGTCATGCCAAGGTTCTCGACTTTGGATTGGCGAAGGTCGCCGCGCGCAAAGAGGCAGATGGTCTGACCGCGACTGTTCTGAGTGACGAACACCTGACCAGCCCGGGCTCGGCGCTGGGGACGGTCGCCTACATGTCGCCGGAGCAGGTGCTGGGAAAGGAAGTGGACGCGCGGAGCGATCTGTTCTCGTTTGGTGTCGTGCTCTACGAGATGGCGACGGGGACGGTGCCGTTTCGCGGCGATAGCTCGGGGGCGATTTTCGATTCGATTTTGCACAAGATGCAGGCGGATCCGGTCCGGTTGAACTCAGATATTCCTGCAAAACTCGATGCCGTGATCGGCAAGGCGCTGGAGAAGGATCGGGAGGTGCGGTATCAGTCCGCGGCGGAGTTGCGCGCTGATCTGAAGCGGGTGAAGCGGGACACGGAGTCGCAGCAGATGATTGCGCCGCCGGAGGCTGAGGCACCGCCGAGAAAGGGCCAAAGCCGGAAGGCCGCTATTTTCGTCGCGGTGGCCGCGGTGCTGGTTGCGGGGTTCGCGGCGATTGGGTACCGCGTTTACGATTCCCGGACGCGCTCATCACCAGCACCATCGGAGGCGCAACGGGATGTTGCTGCGAAGCCACAGGTGCAGACGATGGCTGTGCTTCCCTTTCATGACATTTCGGCGACGACTGGCGACAGCTGGGCGATTGGAATGACGGACGCGATCATAAGCCGCTTGGCGTCCCTGCAGAATCTGGCGGTGCGACCGACAACGTCGGTTCTGAAATATGCGAAGGAGACGCCGGAAGCGGTAGAGGCGGCGAAGGCATTGGGGGTGCAGAGCATTCTGGAGGGAACGTATCAGCGGTCGGCCGGCGTGATACGGGTTACGGTGCAGCTGATCGATGGGCAGACGGGAACTACGAAATGGTCGGAACGCTACGATCTGCGCAGTGCGGACATTTTGACTTTTGAAGATCAGGTAGCGACGAAAGTGGTCGAAGGGTTGAAGGTGCAGATTTCTCCCGCCGAGCAGAAAGCGATTGAGCAGAGGCCTACGGCCAATGTGGAGGCCTACAACGAGTATCTGCAGGCAAGGTCTTTGTTCAACCAGTATTTGATGGAGTCGCGGTTCGACCTCCTGCATAAGGGGCAAAAGGCGGCGCTGCACGCGACCGAGCTTGACCCGAATTTTGCCGACGCGTTCGCGGTGCTGGCGCAGCTGTACGCTTTCGAAGGCGCGAACTCGATTGTCGGTGGAGCGGAGTTGCTGAAGCGGGCAGAAGCCGCGGCCCAGCAGGCCTTGAAGATCAATCCGCAGAGCGCGGAAGGATTGATCGCGCTGGGGTCGGTTTATGGCGAGTTAGGACGTGAGGGTGAAGCAATCCGGACACTGCGCCGGGCGCTGGTTCTGGCGCCGAACTCGGACATTGCCTGGGGTGTATCGGGGTACAGCTACTATTACGCAGGGCTGAATAATCTGGCGGAGCGCGCCTACGAGCATTTAATTCAGATGAATCCGGCAGCGCTGCAGCCGCACTGGATGCATGCCCGCATGTTGAACTATCAGGGCCGAACCCAGGAAGCGGAACAGGAAATGCGGCAGCTCTTGGCGAATCACCCGGATCAATTCAAAGCGCTGACTCAACTCGGCGAGTTTCTGTACTACGAAGGCAAGCTGGACGAGGCGGCACAGACCTTGGATCGGGCGGTGCAACTGCAAGCCGGATCTTCCGATGAGGGCGCGCTATTTGACGCAGCGATCGTGCATGCGGCGCGCCGGGAACCGCAGAAAATCGAGCCCAGGCTTTTGCGCTATCGGCCGGAGCAAGTGACGGATGGAGACTACGCGTACTTCCTGGGCGGGATTTATGCGCTACTGGGGAATCGGGAGCAGGCGCTGATTTGGCTGGAGCGGACGGTCGAACTCGGCGATGTGAATTATGAGTGGTTCCAGCGTGACAAGAATTACGAGAGCCTGCGCGGGGATGCGGAGTATCAGGCGATCATGGCCGGGGTGAAACAACGGTGGCTGGAATACAAGAAAGAGTTCGACACGACACGATAACGATTTTTGTTTCAGAAGTACGCCCGGACAATATCTGCGCTGATAAAGTACATTTAATCGTACCTATAACCGATTTCTATTTGTCTACCAGCGGTAGACGCGATAGCCTGTGTGGTTATTCCCTGTCAATTCGATGGTGGGCAACCAATCTATAAGGAGAGGCATGTCAACTGAACTGCGCAATTTTCTGGCGATTCCTTACGACGAACTGGAAGAGCTGAATCTAAAGGCAAAAAAGCAGCGCCTGGACCGCGTTGCTACCCACAAAATTCAAGAAGAACGGCTGAAGTATCTCTCGGACGAAGCGCGCATCAAGGCCGTGACCGTGATGTTCAGCGACCTTGAAGGCCGTCTGCACATGCTGGATTACGACAAGAAATTCTTGCTGAAAAGTTACGACAACCTGACTTTTGACGGGTCGTCGATTCGCGGCTTTACGGCCCAGCGTGAGAGCGACTTGCGCCTGGGCATCGACTGGAGCGCTTTTTACTGGAGTCCAGCCGATGTCTTCGGGCCAGGCAAAATGCTCGTCTTCGGCGAGGTTATCGACAAGGGCGGTGAACCATATTCCGCCGACATGCGCGGCGTCCTCAAGAGTTTCGCGGGCGATTTGAATAAGAAGCAAGGCTACACCCTGAACGCGGCCAATGAGATTGAAGGCTTTCTATTTCAGGGTTCGGATGCGGAGCGTACGTACCATGAGACCGGCAAATTTGAATATGTGAATACAGGTGGCTATTACCATTCGCTACCGGGCGACCCGCTGCGCAATTTCATCGACACCACCGCTGAAGTGCAGCGGGCGATGGGATTCCAGAACGAAAAGGATCATCCTGAAGTTGCTCCCTCGCAGTTCGAGATCAACTACAACTATGCCGAAGTGGTAGCTGCCGCCGACCAAATCCAGCTCTACAAGCTGATCTGCCGGCAGGTCGCGCGCAAGATGGGCTTCACCGCTTGCTTCCTGCCGAAACCAGTTGTCGGCGTCAATGGCAGCGGCATGCATACCAACGTTTCCATCAGCAAAAACGGCAAGAATCTTTTCTGGGACCCGAAGGGCGAGGAGATGCTCAGCAAGGCCGGATGGGAGTTTATCGATCGCATCCTAACCCATGGCAACGATATTTGCCTGCTGCTGAATCCGAGCGTCAACGCTTATCGCCGTCTTGATCCGCATTTCGAGGCGCCCAATCAGCTCAAGGCCTCGGCCGTCGATCGCGGGTCAATGATCCGTATTCCGATCGGCAACGAGCGCAGCATGCGCGTCGAAGTACGCTCGGTCGCTCCCGATGCCAATCCTTATCTGGTGATGCTCTCGATTTTCAAGACCGGGCTGCAGGGTACGACTTCGAAGATCAAGAATTTGCGTCAGGCCGAACGCTATCTGCCAGACAATATATACAAAGCGCTTGAGGACTTCCGCAAAGCGGAGTGGACGTCTACCTTGATGGGCGACGACGTGAAAACGCGTTACGCCGACCTGAAAGAAGCGTCGGCCGACCGCTGCGCTCGGTTGCTGGGCACATTTGTGAAGGCTCCCGAAGTGCAGTATCACCACGATGTTTACAACCAGTACCTGTGGAATAAGTTCTAGGGGAAATCCGGTCAGACTAAGCATGGATAAATGGACGTCTGGAGCGGCCTACGACCAGTGGATGGGCCGCTGGAGCCGGCTTGTAGCCGATGCGTTTGTAGTCTGGCTGGACTTGCCCTCGAACTTGCGCTGGCTCGACGTTTGCTGCGGAAGCGGCGTCCTCACGGAAACCATAATTAACGGTTGCTCCCCGCGCAAGTTGTGGGGCTGGACGCCTCGCCTCAGCAGATTAATTTTGCTCGCGCACATCGTGGGGGACCGAACGTCACCTTCGAGACCGGCGATGCCATGCAGCTTGGTTTCGATGACGCTACGTTCGACGCGATCGTATGCGGCTTGGGTCTGAATTATCTGCCCAGCTCGGTCGATGCGCTGCGAGAGATGCGTCGCGTTGCGGTTCCTAGGGGCGTCATCGCAATCTATGTTTGGGACTACGCCCACGGAGTGCGCTTCCTGCGCGAGTTCTGGGACGCCGCCGCCGCTTGTGATAGCGAGGCGATGGAACACGATCAAGCCAATCGCTTCGCGCAATGCAATCCCGAAGATTTGCGAAAGTTGTTTGAGCGAGCAGGCCTGGAACAAATAAAAGTGCAAGCTCTGGGCGTTACTACCCGGTTCATGAATTTTGATGACTACTGGCAGCCGTTGCTGTCTGGACAAGGTTCCGCTCCCAACTATCTCGAGAGCCGCGATGAAGGCACGCGAAATGCAATTCGCGACCGCCTGCGTGATTCGCTGCCCGCGAACGCCGACGGTGTAATTGAGTTGCCCGCCCGGGCCTGGGCAGCGCGCGGCCAGCGAGGTTGACGTCCGCGGCTGTTGCTCCAAAAGGCGTAGTCCAGGCCTACCCCTTTCGGGGACTATGGCGAACCCTTCCTACTTGCGATAATTACTGTTTCTATGCAACTCACCCTTTTTGACGAGCGCTGGCTTCCGAAGTCCGTGCTATGCCTGCGCGATTACAGTGCAAATAAATTCCTTCACGATCTCCTTGCCGGGATCACTGTTGGACTGGTCGCGCTTCCTCTGGCGATGGCATTTGCGATTGCCTCCGGATTAACGCCACAAGCGGGAATCTACTGCGCGGTCGTCACCGGGTTTATCATCTCCGCGCTTGGAGGATCGACAACTCAGATCGGTGGTCCGACCGGAGCCTTCGTCGTCGTCATTGCTGGAATCGTCGCGGCTCATGGCGTCGATGGCCTGTTCATGTGCACCGTGATGGCCGGACTGATTCTCGTCGTGATGGGACTCACCGGCATGGGAACGGCGGTGAAATATATTCCGCGGCCGATCGTAATCGGTTTCACCAACGGCATCGCCATCCTGATTGCCAGCACCCAAGTAAAAGATTTCTTCGGCCTCAAATTGGAAAAGGTTCCGGGTGTTTTCTGGTTGCGCATGGAGGCCCTGGCGCAGAATTTTCACACCTTCTCACTTGAGGCTACGCTACTGGCCGTTGGCACCATCGTCATCGTCCTTCTTTGCCGAGCGTTTTCGAACCGCGTGCCTGGCGCAATTGTCGCCCTCATCATGGGAACCGCAGCGGTGTGGATTTTTAAACTTCCCGTCGAGACCATTGGCTCGCGTTTCCATGGCATTCCGAGCGGCATGCCGCACCTGCATATCCCAGCTTTTCGTACCGACCTGATTCACGGACTTCTTGGTCCGGCATTAACCGTTGCCATGCTTGGCGCAATCGAGTCTCTGATGTCGGCAGTTGTCTCCGATCGGATGAGCGGCGACCTTTCGAAGAGCGGCCGGCACAATCCGAATGTTGAACTCGTGGCGCAGGGAATCGCCAACGTAGTTTCGCCAATATTTGGCGGTCTTCCAGCAACCGGCGCCATCGCACGTACCGCCACAAACATACGCGCGGGAGCAAAGACTCCCGTGGCCGGTATGATTCACGCGCTGACGCTGCTGTCGATTTTGCTTTTCGCTTCGAAGCTGGTGAGCTTCGTGCCGATGGCGGTGCTTGCCGGGATTCTGATGGTGGTGAGCTATAACATGGGGGAATGGCGCGAGATTCCGTCGCTGCTTAAGCTCACGAAGACTGACATCAGCGTGTGGCTGGTCACGTTCGCGCTCACCGTCTTCGCCGATTTGACGGTCGCCGTGCAGGCGGGCATGATTCTTGCCTCGCTACTATTCATCAGCCGCGTTGCCGCGACCACCACGGTTTCTCAGGTAACTGATGACTACGTTGAAGATGGGCGCGTGCACATTCTGCAAGATAAAGATATTCCCTATTACGCTACGATCTTTCGCATCCACGGGCCATTTTTGTTCGGATCAACCGACAAGATCGATGTCGTCACTGAGAATCTCCACGTGCTTCCGCCCGTAGTAATTCTGCGGCTGCGAAATATGACGGCGCTCGATGCCACCGGACTTTTTGCGCTCGAAGAAGTGGCGCGAACTCTGAAAGCTAGCGGCCGCGAATTGATTCTTTGCGGCGCCAGGGAGCAGCCGCTAAAACTGATTCAGCAGACAGAATTTGCCGAGTTGGTCGGGCCGGAAAACATTTGCGAGAACGTGCAGGACGCTCTGCGCCGCGCCGAAGAAGTGTTCGAAAGATTGCAGCCGCTGGAGAACGCGGCGCTTAAGTAGGGTCTGACAGCAGGATTTTAACCGCGGGGAGCACGAAGGTCCACAGGGAAAAACGTCGCTAGTTCATCGAAGCCACATTAGTCAGATCGGCATTCAAGTAGCGGCTCATCGCCAAATCGACAATCGCCCCGATCAACTCCGTGTACGAAAGACCGGAAGCCTTCGCCGCCATGGCAAATTCCTGCCGGCTCGCCAGCCACGGATTGGGATTCGCCTCAATGACATATACATCGCCGTTCGGCGCCAAGCGCATATCGATGCGTCCGTAATCGCGCAGCTTGAGCGCGCGATAGGCAGCCAGCGCGGTAGTCTCCAACCGCTTCCGCGTCTCGTCATCCAGATTTTCGGCGATTGCGGATTTGGTGAGTTTGTAAGCCTCGGTATTCTTCTCGAACTTTACGTCGTAGCTGGCGATTTTCGGCGTGCCTTCCGGCAATTTCGAAAGATCAAGCTCGACCAGTGGTAGAACCTGCGCCCGTTCGTAGCTTCCAAGAATCCCCGCATAAATTTCGCGCCCATCAATGTATTCCTCGATCAGGGCCGGGGAATCGAATTCGTCCTGAATGTACTGCACCCGCTCCATCATCTCCTTGACGTTTTTCACCACAGCGCCGGCATCGATGCCGATCGATCCATCCTCCCACGATGGTTTTACTATCAGCGGAAAAGAAATGTCATGGCAATGTTCGATGCGTCCGCGGTACGACGTCGCGAAGAATGGAGTCTTGATGCCGTGAAAGCCGAAAATTTTCTTGGCAATCGCTTTATCCTGCGACAGAAAAATGGCATGTGGACCGGCGCCGGTGTAACGCAATCCGAGCAGATCGACGTAGGCGACCACGTTCATCTCTTTGGTGTCGTCGCCATCGAAAGATTCAGTCAGATTAAAGAGAAGGTCGGCATCGCAACGCGAAAGCGAGTGCAGCGATTGCGGGCGGCCATCTAGTTCGAAATACGACGGCTCGTGCCCCAGCTTTTGCAGCGCTTCGAAAATCTCCTCGCGGTCGGTTTTTTCCTTTTTCTTGACCTTCTTCACTTTCTTGCGAGGCTTGCGTACCGGCGTCTCCTCTTTTTTTTCTTCTTCCTTCGCCGCCGCCGCGACCGGATCTTCATTCCACAAGTCGTAGAGCAGCGCGATTTTCAGTTTTGCTCCAATCATTAATGTCTCCTCAATATCTCTCTTCAAAAACCACTTTAGCCGATGGAGCGCCGGGCGTCCCCGCCCCGCCCACTCTTTCATTCTTCACAACTCTCACACTTCGCAAGAGGACGGGCGAAGACGCCGTCGCTCCACTTCTTAGGGCTGAATAAACTTTCCCTTCGTCACGTATGTCATCACTAGCGCGGTGGCATAGGCCGTGACCTCGGCCAGATGCTCCGCGACGCGCGTTTTGTCAGCCCGCAAATCCAGTTCGCCAGCCCGCTTTTCAATCGTGTCAATCAAAGTCTTAATCAGCGGACGCTGCGCCCCAGTCCACTGCGCAACTTTATCGATCACCGCTTTGCGATGCTGATGCAAAAATTCCTGTGCCGGAACGGCCGCCTTCCGCCGCTTCGACACCGGAAAAATATCGCGCAAATCCGTGTCCGGCGTCAGCTCCGAGACCGCCACTTCTTCCCGTGCCGCCTGCTGCACGTGATAGAACTCCGACAGCGTGGTTTCCATGTCGTCGACCGTAATGTCGGTCTGCCCGTGCCGCCGCGGCGGATCGCTCTTCCCCAGTTTCCGCGCCAGCCGGTTCAGGTACATCAACTTCTTCATCGCGCCCCATCCGCGATAACGCTTGCGCCAGTTCGATCGCGGGGTCAGCCAAACCGCAAAGGTCTCGGCAAAATCTTCATCCGGATGCTTCTGCGCATACCATCCCGGCAAATGCCGCACATAATCTCGCGAGAATGGAGCGGGCCGGTAGTTGTCGCGATAAGGCCGCCGGAACGGGCCAAAAATCTGCTTCCACTCCGGCTTGTTGTGCAGCTTGTAGGCGTAAGTAAACGCATGCCCCGCCTCATGCCGCAGGTACATCATGATCTCGCGCGCATCTTCGAGGTCGTGCGTCTCTTTTTCCAATTGCGCCAGCGCCGCATTTGCCAGATAAAACGGAATCCCAATAATCGGCTCGCCTGACGGGCATCCCCATTCATCGGTCAAATAAACTTCGGGACGAAATTTCGTCAGTCCCTTAGCGTCCAGTTCGCGATAAAGCTGCTCCACGAACCGCTCTACCGGAGACCCGGCAAGCTTAAGCCCCAGCTCGCGAATCGGCCGGCTGAGAAGTTCCTGGTACGCGGGTTCAGTCTTTGCAATGACGACGTTATGCACAAACGCTCGCTAATAAGATTCTGCAACCGCGCCAGCACACACGGGGAGAGGCAGTATTGCTAAGGTTAACAGTAATGGAAGGCGGGATTGTGCGGAAGTAACTGGGGTAATGCGGCGCACTCGGACGCGCCCACCGCGAGCGTGCTCTTCGGCATCTATATTGGTTGTTACCCTGGTTATTTCAGTTATCTTGGTTCCTAACGACCCGGGGAGTAGGGTAAACTCATGGCCAAAGCCAAAGGTAAATCTTTATTCAGGAAAGGGCCACAGATGGCGACCTCGAGTCCATCGAAAAAAAGATCAGCCGAGGACACCCTCCTCGACAGCTTCGGCGAGCTTATAGATTCCGCTGCCGAGAAGATGACTGACGAGGAATTTAAAAACGCCGAGAAGAAATCTAGCGAGAGTCTCGCTCGCGCTCTTGCACCTCCGAAACGGCGTCGTGAAACTGCTTAATTCGTTCCTGTAGTTCTTCTTTCGAGATATCAGGCTTCCACTGCTTTATCGCTTCCACGTACTCTGGTTCCGCCTCGTGCCGCCCATCGTGAATGATCCGTTTGAGTATTGCCAGCTGCTCAGTTCGCACCCGCAGCTTGTTTTTATCAATGTAATTGACGCTCGGGTCACGCCGGGATTTCTTCATCATGAGGCCTTTTGAGGCCAGCGAGGTGCTGATTCTCTATTGGCTTTGGTTGTCCGACGTATTTCGTCCAGGATGTGTTGCCAAGTCATGCACGGCCATTCTAACCTTACGAAGGAAAGCCCCGCATAGGAATCAGCGAGGCTTCTGGACCGTAACTGGATAGGGACGGACGAATGCGTCCGCCCCTGCGCGAGCTTATTGAATCAGCGTCCCATTCGTTGGCTCTTCCGGCGGAATCACTACCGCTGCCGCTACTCGGTCTCCCGGCTCAACGTTCAGCAGCCTTACTCCCTGCGCCGAGCGGCCTGATTCGCGGATGAATTTTGAATCGATACGGATGATCTTGCCGTACTGGCTGATCAGCATCACCTCGGATTTCTCCGTTACCTGCGAGATGCCGACGACTTTGCCGTTGCGTTCCGTGGTCTTGACGTTGATCACGCCCTTGCCGCCGCGATTCGTCAGCCGATATTCATCGGCGGGAGTGCGCTTGCCGTAGCCGTTCTCGGTCACCGAAAGAATGAGCGAGCCTTTTTCGGGAACCAGGTCGGCTACTTCGGGAGCGACATCGCCTTGCGACTTCTCGACGACCGGCTTGGCTTCCGGCTTAGTCGTAGTTGCCATGCCGACTATGTAATCCTTCTCGGCGAGGTTCATGCCACGCACGCCGGTGGCGTTGCGTCCCATGGAGCGAACGTCGTTCTCGTCGAAGCGAATCGCCTGGCCATCGTGCGATGCCAGGAAGACGATCTGATTGCCATCGGTCAGCGAGGCCGCCACTAACTCATCGCCTTGTTCAATGTTGATGGCGATGATGCCGCGCTGCATCACGTGCGAGAAGTCTTTCACTGCCGTTTTCTTCACCGTGCCGTTGTGCGTGGCGAAGAAGACGTGGCGGCCTTCTTCTTCGAGGTCGCGGACGGCGAGCATGGTGCGGACGGTTTCGCCCGGCTGCAAGCCGACGAGATTGCCAACGTGCTTGCCTTTGCCGGCAGCGGCGATGTCGGGAATCTCATAAACCTTCAGCCAGTAGACGCGTCCGGTGTTGGTGAAGATCAGAATGTAGGCGTGCGTTGAGGCGATGAATAGATGCTGGACGAAATCCTCATCCCGCGTCTTCATGCCCGTGCGCCCGGTGCCACCGCGCCGCTGCATGCGGTAGGTCGAGATCGGCGTGCGCTTCATGTAGCCGGAGTGGCTGACCGTGACCGCGACCTGCTCGTCGGCGATCAGGTCTTCCAGCATGATCTCCGCCGCTTCATCTTCAATGACCGTGCGGCGCGCGTCGCCGTAAAGTTTCTTAACCTCTTCCAGTTCCTTGATGATGACTTTGCGCAGCTTTGACTCCGACGCGAGAATCGATTCGAATTCCGCAATCGCCTCGCGCACCGATTTCAATTCGTTGGAAATTTCGTCGATTGAAAGTTTGGTTAAGCGGTGCAGTTGCAGTTCGAGGATGGCATCGGCCTGCTTGGTCGTGAACGGCTTGTCAGCCGCCAGCTTCGGAGCCCGTCCCGTGGTGTTGATGTCGATCTTCTTACCACCAAAATACGCGACCAGGTTATCCCGAGCATCGGCGCGATTGGCGCTGCCCCGAATAATAACGATCACGTTATCGAGGTGATCGAGGGCGGTGAGGTAGCCTTCCAGAATGTGCTCGCGGTCGCGCGCCTTGTTCAGCAAATACAACGTGCGGCGCCGCACCACATCGACGCGGTGATCGATGAAGTGTTTGATCGCCTGGATCAAGCCCATTTCCTTCGGCTGCTGGTTGACTACCGCCAGCAGGATCATGCTGAAACCTTCTTGCATCGACGTGTGCTTGAAGAGCTGATTGAGCACGATCTGCGGCTCGGCTCCGCGCTTGAGTTCGATGACGATGCGCATGCCGTCGCGGTCGCTTTCGTCGCGAATGTCGGAGATATCGTCGATTGTTTTCTGATTGACCAGATCGGCGATGCGCTCAATCAATCGCGCCTTATTCACCTGATACGGAATCTCCGTAACGATGATCGCCTGCTTGTCTTTGGTGACGTTCTCGATGGCGGCGCGAGCCCGCATCATGAAGCGGCCGCGGCCGGTTCGGTAAGCTTCGAAAATTCCGGCGCGGCCGTGAATGATGGCCGCCGTTGGGAAGTCTGGGCCCTGCACAAATTTCAGAATCTCCGGCAATTGCGCGGCAGGATTATTCACCAGCGTGATTGTGGCATCGACAATGTCAGTCAAATTGTGCGGCGGAATTTTGGTCCCCATGCCGACGGCGATGCCATCCGAGCCATTGACCAGCAAGTTGGGATAACGCGCCGGCAGAACCGAAGGCTGCGTTTCCGTGCCGTCGTAGTTTGGATAAAAATCGACCGCCTCTTTATCGAGATCCTCAAGCAGCGCGGTCGAAACGCGCGTCAAACGAGCTTCGGTGTAACGATCTGCCGCCGGCGGATCGCCATCGACCGAGCCAAAGTTTCCTTGTCCATCGACCAGCGGAGCGCGCATGGCAAAGGGCTGCGCCAACCGCACCAACGCGTCATACACCGCGAGGTTTCCGTGGGGATGGTATTTGCCCATCACTTCTCCGACGATGCGGGCGCATTTACGCGTCGCGCGTCCCGGAGCGAGGCCCATCTGCTGCATGGTGTAAAGAATGCGGCGATGCACTGGCTTCAGTCCGTCGCGGACGTCGGGGAGGGCGCGGCCGATGATCACCGACAGTGAATAGTCGAGATACGACCGCTTCATCTCCTCTTCAATGTTGACGGGTTGCATGTTGAGGGCGCCGGGAGATTGCCCGTCGCCACCGGGAGGAGGAGTTAATGGAAGCTCAGGATTTTGATCGTCAGCCATGAAAGTCAGTTCTCAGTTCTCGGTAGTCAGTTCTCAGTAAACCTTTGCTTGGGAAGGGACGCATTTGCCCGTTCCAGCGGAGCAAATCTCCGCCAGTTCTACCCCGTCAAAAACATCGCTAAGTTCTTGCATTTACAGGCATTATCTGACCGGATTTATACTAGAATTATACCACGTTTGGAGTCTCAAGTACCGCGTAAACATTGGCATTTAAGGCTCCGCCGCGGAGTTAAATCGGAGGCTGACTAAGGTGGAGCGACCGGCGTCTCGCCCGTCCAGTAAGTGGCGGCCGGGCGAGGACGCCTGGCTCTCCACCGGCTCTCCATCGTCTCTCATGGGGCGGCGATTTTCTACTATGCTCGCCGCAGTGTCAGCAGCGTGATCTCGGGAGGCACACCTATCCGCACCGGGAAGCCAAAAGTCCCGAGGCCGCGGTTCACATAGAGCGCGGCCTTCTGCAAACCGCTGCTTGAAGATGCGCCGTTTCCATTCATTGGCAGACGATAAAGCCCCGCCACAAACGGCGAGATTAAGCGTGCGGGAGTGACGCTGTGATCCACAATCTCGACTTTCACCTGCCCGCCGTGCGTGTGGCCAGCCAGACTCAGCTCGATCCCCAACTCGGCAGCTCGATGAAATGAGTTTGGATTGTGGGAGAGCAGCACATTTGGCATGTCGCGCCGAATCAGATGCTCAATCTCGCGCAGCATCGGTCCCGTACGCTCGCCGCTCGTCATGTGATCGCGTTGATAATCGACGCCCATCAAGTTGAAGCGCCCGCCATTTTGCTCGACCACTGCCGACGATGCCCGCAGCAGACGCATTCCCTTTTCGCGGAAGAGGCGCTCGGCGTCGTCCTCGACGCCAGCATAAATTTCGTGATTGCCATTGCATCCCCAAACGCCCAGCGGAGCGCGCAGCCGGCTCAACTCGGTGATGCATGTATCTAGCGGGTCGCCTTCGCTTGAGACAAAGTCTCCCGTGACAAAAGAAATGTCGGGGCGCAGGTCGTTCGCCATGTCAACCGCGCGCGCAATCTCATCCGGAGGCATGTAGTCGCCAATGTGGATATCGCTAAGCTGAGCGATGCGCAGCCCGTCGAGCTCGGGAGGAAGATTTGCTATTGGCACATCGACGCGCTCGATGGTGTAGCGCAAACGCCCGGCGGCAAATCCGTAGGTAGCGGCAAGGAAGGGAGAGCTTCCTGCAAGCACTGCCGCATACTGGAAGAAAGTTCGGCGCGATGGGCTGAACCCGCCTGCGACCGCTCCGGAATGAGGCAGAAGGCGCGCCGCAACATTGGTGACCCACTCGATTGCTCCCACTGATTCAATGGCGAGGAATCCAAAGAATGAAGCGACCAGCCACAGGCGAGTAAATGTGGTGAATGATTTTCCGAAGTTGAAAGTGCCCAGGCTGGAATGAGAAAAGCTGAGGCGCGAGACGCCGAACCCCAGCAGCGGATCAAGCAGCGTTACGAGCAACGCAGCCGCTAGCGCGATCAGCCCGGCATGAAGCCCGAAACGCCAGTTGGCATTCGAGAACGAGCCGATCCAGGCCCACGCCCGCAAGAACCAAAAGCGCTGGACAGCGTAGACAGCTAAAAGGAACAGGGCGAAGAAAAGAACTCGGCTAAGAATCAGGGAATACTCCGTATATTACGAAATTCCCTTGGTTAGATGCGTTGCTGGTTGAAGAAGGCTCGCGCAAGTACCTGCGGGGGGCATGACGACTCACTCTCCAACTAAGATCGCAGCGGGTTCAACACCTCGATCGCGCCATAACGCTGGCCGTGAGACAAGTCCTCGGAGTAGAGGACGGCGGCTCCGCAGCTCTCGGCTGCGTGCAGGATCAGGGCGTCCCAGTAGGAGATCTTGTAGCGCGCTTCGATCGCCAGGGCTGCGATGATCGCTTGCGGAGTGTTGATGACGATCTCCCAACTCAGGTAGTCCTCGATCAGCTTTGCGATGTCATCGCTCGGCAGCGGGTGCGCAACCCGGCGACGAAGATTTACGCAGAGTTCCTGGAGAACTTGCGTACTTAAGGCGCCTTGCTGCGTCGTCCACAAATGCTCAATCAACTGGCGCGCGCGTTCGTGCTTCACGCCAGCATCGCGATCGTGGGCGTAAATCAGGATGTTGGTGTCGACGAAATACTTGGAATTGCTGGCTTCACGTCGTATCACTCGTACCTCTAACGTCATCGCTCGTAAAGCTCTTCGCGCGACCGAGGTGGAGTCCAGCCGAGGCTCATCCCGTCGCGCAGCCGTGCCAGGGCGCGTCGGCGGGAACGATCGTAGCTCTTGCGCTCACGCACAATTTGCTCGAGGCGAGCTGCCAGCATCGCACTGATGGAAGTGCCTTCTTCGGCGGCAAGGACGCGAATCTCTCGCAATAAAGACGCGTCGAGTTTCAGCGTGATATTAGTCTTCATGGTGGCACGTAAGTATGTGCAGCACAAATATACGTGCTTGCTTTGGGCGTGTCAAGGTTGTCGGATATTCTGTGTCGGGCCAGGTTCGAGGATATCTTTTGCCGAGGGGATCGCATCATCGATAGCGGGATGTGGTAGCCTGCCAAGTTTGGTCCGACTAATACTAGGTTCAACCGGGGGATTCTTGAAACAGCCTAATTCCGCAGTATTTTTCTTCTTTTTCCTGCTCAACGTTATTGCTGTTCCTATAACTGCCCTGTGCCAGCAGAAGCAACCGGGCAACGTTGTGGTCGAGCGCGTTGGCGACACCGCATTTATTCAATTGCGGGCTCCGAGCTTCGCGGCGCTTACGGCTCGGCAGCAGACGCTGGCGTATTGGCTTACCCAAGCTTCGATCGCCATCGATCCGATTATTTACGATCAGTTGTCGGCTTATGGATTGCAAGAGAAACGGTTGCTGGAAGAGATCGCGGCGCATCCGAAGGGAATCGATCCCGAGGTGATGGCAAAGATTTCGGAATTCGCGAAACTGTTCTGGGCCAACCGCGGCAATCACAACGAGACCACTGCGCAAAAGTTTCTGCCGTCTTTTACTTTTGAGCAGTTGCAAAAAGCGGCGCTGACAGCGCACCAAAATGGAGCCTTCCGAACGCCCTCTGCCGGCCTGCCGGCTTTGGCCAAGCCTGCGGATGTGACGCGGGAGGTGGAATCACTGCGCGCTTCTCTTTTCGATCCCGCGTTCGAGCCCATGATGACGGCCAAAAGTCCGGTTGGCGGGAAGGACGCGATTCAGGCGAGTTCGAACACTTTTTATAAGGGCGTAACGCTGGAGGATCTAAAGGGATTCAAGGACAATTACGCGCTGAACTCGCGGCTGGTGAAAGATGCGAATGGCAAGCTTGCGGAAAATGTCTATCGCGCGGGCACGCCCGACGGCAAAGTTCCGCCGGGACTTTATGCAATCTATTTGAAGAAGGCTGACGAATATTTGCAGAAGGCACGCGGCTATGCGGAGCCTCGGCAAGCCGAGGCCATCGATCATCTTATCCGTTATTACGAGAGCGGCGATTACGCGGAATGGGTTGCGTTCGGCACGGTGTGGGTTCAGAACGATGCCACGGTGGACTTTGACAACGGATTTATCGAAGTCTATCGCGACGCTCGTGGAGCGAAAGGAAGCTCACAGAGTTTTGTGACGATCACGGACAAGCCGGTCACGACGGCCATGAAAAAGCTGGCTGAAAATGCCGGCTATTTCGAGCAGAAGGCTCCGTGGGATGACAAATACAAGCGGCAGTCGTTCAAGCTCCCGGTGGTGAAGGCGGTGGAAACGCTGGTTGAAACTGGCGACTTTGCAGTGACCACGATTGGCGACAATTTGCCGAATGAAAATGAAATTCACGAGAAGGACGGCTCGAAAAACTTTCTCTTTACAGGGACCCAGCGCGCCCTCGACGAAGCCACTGGCCACGCATCGCTTCGCGAGTTCGCCGCGGGTCCGGCCGAAATTGAACGCAATGCAAAGTACGGCGCAGAAGCGCAAGGTATGATGACTGCGTTGCATGAGGTCATCGGTCATGGTTCAGGCAAGCTGAGCGATCGGGTCAGTGCCGGATCGCAACCTTTTCTGAGGGAATATTTTTCCACTCTCGAGGAAGCGCGCGCCGACTTGATGGCGCTGTGGAATGTGTGGGATCCGAAGTTGAAAGAACTGGGATTGATCACGAACCAGGAAGAGGTGGCTAAAGCAATGTACGACAGCGCTGCCCTGACCGCTTTGCAGCAATTGCGGCGCATCCCAAAGGGCGACACGATTGAAGAAGACCACGAACGCGATCGCCAGCTGATCGCGCACTACATTGCCGACAAAGTTCCGGGCTCGATCGAACAGTTCACGCGAGATGGCAAAACCTATGTTCGTGTCGCCGACTATCAAAAGATGCGGCAGGGAGTTGGCATGCTTCTTGGAGAACTCATGCGCATCAAGGCGGAGGGGGATTACGAGGCGATTAAGGCCCTGGTCGATAGATATGGCGTGCATTTCGATTCGACGCTACGCGACCAGGTGGTCGCGCGTTACAAGACGCTTAACCTGCCAACATATTTTGCCGGCATGAACGCTCACCTGACAGCGAGATTTGGGAAGAGCGGCGAAGTTGAAAAGGTCGAGATTGAGTACCTGAATGATCCAGTCCGCCAGTATCTAAATTATGGCGCGATGTATGACAAGAACCTCGCGCCATAGATTCGACTTGGGGCGTTCCATCTTAAGTAATCCGATTACTGCTGCGGCACTGAAACGTGCTCGTGCACGATCAGCCACTTTCCATTCTGTTTTTCGAAAACGACGGTCCAGCGAAGTGTCGATTGTTCCCGCTTGCCGGATTTCTGCGTCATATCGGATGCGACGGTCGCTGTGGCCCAACAGGCGTCGCCGGTCTCATGAATCTGCACGTCGTCGTTCACTTTGAAGCTGGCGGCTTTGTACTCCGCGAGTTCTTTGCTTGTGGTGGATTCATATTCGTCCCAGTTCGCGTACTTGAGGGGAGTGTCGTCGAAAAAGACATGCGGGCCTTGCGCGTAATACTGCTTTTGGCCGGCGGCGTTGAGGGTGGCCCATCCATCCCAGATTTTCTGCAGATAGGTCTTGTCAACCTTGGTCGCCCCGGCAGCGGTTGCCTTAGTTTGCTTTGGCGCTGGTGTAACTGGCGAAGCGGTCGATTGCGACAAACAGTTTGGCGCAAGGCTGAAGAGCGATGCGCATAGAGCGAGGGTTAGCACAAAAATTCGGCTATTCATTTTCATGATTATCATCGTCATTATCATTAGCATGTGGCCTCATTTTCTGGTTAGCAACGGCCGCATTTTCGCATGCGGGGAGTGGCGCCGTCACCCGAAAGTACAAAATCAATCGAGGTGGTGATCACACCGGCCGCCTGACTTTGGTAATCTGCCGCATTGGTCTTCGCTGATGCAAAATTGATGCGGAATGCCTTCTACCGGTGAAATGTCGAAGGAACACCGAGCCTTACGGGTAAAGCTCCGCGGTTCCATTCTTAATTTGGTGCTGCTTGAAAATGGGCGGCAGATTCGCGGCCGCATGAATCAGCTTTCTGTCCGCGGAGGGCTGATCTCGCTCGAGCACCCGCTGGACGAAGCCATCAGTGTGACGGTTCTCTTCCACATCGGCACGCCCGGCATCAGCATTCGCTGCCGCGCGCAAATGATGTTTCCCATGTGGGCTACGCAAGGATGCCTGCAGCCCTTTCGCTTTTTGGATTTATCTGAAGAAAGTCGTTCCAATCTAAACCGGGAATTGGGAGGGCTGGTGCGAGCGGGGGCTGCTCAAGAAGAGGAAGAAGAGCAATAGGATTTACATTTTCCGCGTCTTCTTCGACGTCCTTTTCGCGGCCGACACGATTTGATCCAGCGAGTATTTCTGCAATTCCCCGATACTCTCGAGTGTGATGTCTGGCTGAGGATACTGGGCAACGAGTGCCTCATCCAGGGCATAGTGCCCCTGGCGCGGGAAAATAGTTGTGACCCGGGCACCCCAATTCTGCTTAATCGCGGCCAGGATGCGCACCTTGTCGTCGACCATCACGTAATGTTTTGCCGGATACTTCGCCTCCACGTCGTCCAGTTCCAATTCCTTATGGATGTAGATCAGGACGCGTCCTGAGAAGGCTTCACCTAGGCCCGAGCGGTCGACTTTCAGCGGCTGAAAAACTACGTCGCCATCGCTCAGGATCACGGCGCGTCCGAGCCGCCGCGCGTGCTCGACCGCGGCCAGCGATTCCGGATATAGACGGTCGGCAAATGGATAATTAATCATGAAGTGCGATACTTCGAGCAGCTCCGGGTTGCGCGGATTTTCGATACGGTAGCGCTGCAGGGCCCCCAGATAGTCGGCATACCCAAGTTCGGACCGCAATTGCTCGAAGATTTCCCAGTAGCGCTGTGAACTGGCGCCGCCAACTTTGCTGGTAAGGTGCTGCTTGAGATCGTCGGCGACTCGGTCGTTATTAAGCAGCGTATTGTCTACATCAAAAAGGAAGACGATTTCAGAATTGATTGCCGCAGGGTGCAC
>Ga0137395_10000296_pt1 | contig 19877 bp, 20 predicted proteins | sample czobulk216metaG_FD_108283 | JGI IMG/M metagenome (GOLD analysis project Ga0137395, IMG submission 108283) | Vadose zone soil microbial communities from Angelo Coast Range Reserve, California, USA - czobulk2.16 metaG | ecosystem: Environmental > Terrestrial > Soil > Vadose zone | place: USA...
ACTGATGCGCAGGCGAACGTCCAGAAACTCAATTCGGTGTTGAGTTCGAAGGGCGTCAAGGCGCTCGATCCATCGCCGGCGGTTGATCAGAATGCCTTTGCGGTCACCAAGGCGGAGGCTGATCAGAATCACCTGGTCAAGCTGTCGGACGTGTCCGCCGTCGCCAGTGGATGGACCCTGGGCGGGCCACCCGAGTGCCCGCAGCGGCCGTTCTGCCAGCAGGGCCTGATCTCGACCTACGGTCTGCACTTCAAGGCATTCAAGGCGCTGGACGCGGGCGGGCCGCTCACCTACGCCGCCTTCAAGAGCGGGGCGATCAACATCGGCCTCGTCTTCTCCAGCGACGGCGGCATCTCAGCCAACAACCTCGTCGTTCTCGACGACGACAAGCATCTACAGCAGGCCGACAACATCGTGCCGTTGATTCGGACGGCGGTGGCGAACAGTGAGGTTACCGCGCTGCTGAACAGCATCGATGCCAAGCTGAATACGCCCGATCTGACCGCGATGAACAAGAGCGCCGACATCGACAAGCTGGATCCGGCCGACCTGGCCGCGACCTGGCTCAAGAACCACGGCTTCTAGCCGCGCAATCGACTTTCCCTCACTCATACCCTCCCCCTCCGGGGGAGGGTCAGGGTGGGGCGTGGCAGGCTCGGCTTGACGACGTACCACTTCGTCACCGACTGGCGCTTTCGGGCGCCGCTCCCGAGGGTGTGGTCGGTGGTGCTCGACATCGAGCGCTATGCGGGCTGGTGGAAGAACTTCCGCCGGGTGCAGATCACGCGCGGCGACGGGAAGTCCGTCGGGTCGGTGATCGCGTGCGAGGTGCGCGGCTCGTTGCCCTACAGCCTCAACTACGAACTCGAGGTGCGCGAGGCGGACGAGTTTCGCCACATCCTTCTTCGCTCGACCGGCGACCTGGTCGGAACCGGACGCTGGGAGTTCTCCGAGGCTGGCCCCGGGACCGTCAAGGCCCTCTATTTCTGGGACGTGGCGACGACCAATCCCATCCTCAACCTGCTCGCACCGCTGGCGAAAGGCGCGCTGGCCCGGAATCACGAGCGGGTGATGGCGAATGGCTACGCGGCCCTGCGGCCGCATATCGAGGGCTGAGCTTAGGTCTTTCGTGCCTTGCGACGCGCAGCCTCGAAGGTGTCGAGTCTCTCCTTGACGGTCTTCTCGTAGCCCCGATCGGAGGGGTGGTAGTAGGTCCGGTCTTTGATGGCATCGGGCAGATGCTGCTGGTCGACCTGGGCCTCGTCGTAATCGTGCGCGTACCGGTAGCCCTTGCCATAGCCGATCTTTCGCATCAGCGGCGTCGGCGCATTGCGCAGGTGGAGCGGCACCGGGTCGGCCCGGGTACGTTCGACGTCCTCTTGGACGGCGGAGTAGGCCGCGTACAACGCATTGCTCTTGGGCGCGGTCGCGAGGTAGACGACGGCCTGCGCGAGTGCCAGGTTCGCCTCGGGCATGCCGATGAAGTGGGCGGCCTGCTGCGCCGCCACCGCCTGGGTGAGCGCCTGTGGGTCGGCAAGACCGATGTCTTCTGAGGCAAACCGGATCAGGCGGCGGACGACGTAGAGCGGGTCCTCACCCGCCTCGAGCATCCGGCCCAGCCAGTAGAGCGAGGCATCGGGATCGCTGTCGCGCAGGCTCTTGTGCAGCGCCGAAATGATGTTGTAGTGCTCCTCGCCGGCGCGATCGTAGAGCAGGTTCTTGCGCTGCACCGCCTCCTCGACGAGTGCGGCCGTGACCAGCCGCCGGCCCTGCTTTGGACGGGCGAGCGCCGCCGCCGCTTCGAGGCCATTGAGCGCGATGCGCGCGTCGCCGTTGGCGACTCGGATCAGAGCCGCACGAGCGTCAGCCTCGAGGTCGACGTGCCGGTTGCCGAGTCCGCGCTCCGGGTCGGAGACGGCCCGGTCGACGATCGCCCCCACCTGGGCGTCGTCAAGCGCGGCGAGCACGAACACGCGGGTGCGCGAGAGCAGCGCCGCGTTGACCTCGAACGAGGGATTCTCAGTGGTGGCGCCGATCAGCGTAATGACGCCCTCCTCGACGTAGGGTAGCACGGCGTCCTGCTGGCCCTTGTTGAATCGATGGATCTCGTCGATGAAAAGGATGGTCCGCTGACCCGACTGGGCGCGCCGGAGACGAGCTTCCTCGATGTTGCGCCGCAGGTCGGCGACGCCGGCGCTGACCGCGCTGAGCGGAACGAAGTGCGATGACGTAACCCGAGCGATCAGCCGGGCCAGCGTCGTCTTTCCGCTACCGGGCGGTCCCCAGAGGATCATCGACCCCACGCGGTCCTCCTCGATGGCCCGGCGGAGCTCGTGCTCGGGACCAACCAGGTGCTCCTGCCCGACGAACTCATCGAGCGTCCGCGGCCGCATGCGGGCCGCCAGTGGCTGGTCCTTCGGCGTCGAATCCTGTGGAGCGGGGAACAACGTCTCCTGCGCCATCGAATGACTATAGAGCCCGCTCTAAGATCTTCCGGTGGAAACGCTGAGCACCTCGACACCGAAGACGACGTTGCCCGTGGAGAACCTGGCGCGCGCAAGGGCCTTCTTCGCCGAGAAGCTGGGACTGCGGCCGACCCGTGAGGTCGAGGGCGCGCTCTTTTATGAAGGCGACGGTGCCACCGGGTTTCTTCTCTTCCTTAGCGGTGGACGTCCCTCTGGCCAACATACCCAGATGGCCTGGTTCGTCAAGGATATTGTCTACACCGTCGCCAAGCTCAAGAGTCGCGGCGTGCTCTTCGAGGAATATGACTTCCCAGGCCTCAAGACCAACCACGGCATCGCCGATCTCGGATATCAAAAGGCGGCATGGTTTCGCGACAGCGAAGGCAACCTCCTGGCGCTCGGCCAACTCACCTAAAAGAAATGGTCGACGCGGGCTACTATCACGAGCTTTTTCGAGGCCTCTTCAAGGGCCAACGCATCATCATCGTCGGCCTGCCGCTGGCCGGCACGCTCGACGCCGTGACCAGGTTCCGCAAGCTGGGATCCGATCGATGCCTGGTCCTCGCGTCCGGACCGGGCACCGGCACGTTTCCACGCACTGACGACGCCGAATGGATGGTTCTCGAGCACCGTTCCCCCGACGTGGTGACCGAGCTGCACGCCGTCGAAGCGCTGATGGCGAACCCACCGGCTGAGGTGATTCGGGTTATGGACCGGTACGATCCTGATCGACGCGCCCTCGTGCTTGCGCCGGTCGTCACGCTCGGACCGATCCCCAGCCAAATGGCCGGACGCCGCGTGTGGGGAGCAAGGCCGGCCGCGTCGCTCGCCCTGGAAGACAAAACCCGGATCGACGTCTTCTGGGATCGGATTGGCGTCGAGCGGTCGCCATTCGTCGTCGCGCCTTTGTCCATCGCCGCTGTCCGCGGCGCCTCCGATCGGATGGATCGCGGATCGGGCACCGTTTGGGCCGGTGATGCGCGCGAAGGACTCCATGGCGGTGCTCACTTGATTCGCTGGGTTCGCTCCGAGTCGGAACTCACGCAGGCGCTGAGTTTCTTCAGCGAGCGGTGCGACCGCGTTCGTATCATGCCCTTTCTCGAAGGGATTCCCTGCAGCATCCACGGGCTGGTCTTCCGCGACGACATCGTGACCATTCGGCCGGTCGAGCTGATTACCTTGCGCCCGAAAAACAGCGCGAAATTCCTGTACGCTGGCGCCGCCACCTACTGGGATCCGAGCGACGCCGACCGCGAGTACATGCGTACCCTCGCGCGTCGCGTCGGCGAGGCCTTTCGGGCGCAGGTTGGGCCGGGGACGTTCACGGTGGACGGTGTCATGACCGAGGATGGGTTCCGACCGACCGAGCTGAACCCGCGATTCGGTGCAGGGCTGAGCGTGATGGCCCGCGGCCTCCCCGATCTGCCTCTGATCCTCATCTGCCAGGCACTGCAAGGCGGAGAGGCAATCGACTATCGGCCGCGAGAACTGGAAGAGATGCTGGTGCAGGGCGCCGATACGCACCGTTCTGGCGGAGGGTGGACAACGACGAGGAAGGTCGAGCCCGAAACTCGCGAGCATGCGCTGGTGCGCGTTGATCGCGGCCACCGGCTTGCGTCCCCCGGTGAGTCGGCCGACGCGACGTTGCTCATTGGCCCATCGAACATCGGTGGCTTCGTCCGCTTCACGCCCGACCCGGCGCGCATGCCTCGGGGCCCGTCGATCGCGCCCGACGTTGTGGCAGCCTTCGCGCTGGCCGACCGTGAGTTCGGCACCGGGCTTGGGCCAGTGGCACCCGCAGAAGCGGTCCGTCGATGAGACCGCTCGAGACTTACCCGCGGCTCTCTCGGGTTTCGGAAGGGAGACGCGTTCTCCCAAAGAGCATTAGGAAGATCACGCCCGAAAGCAAGTAGAAGAGGGCGCTCACCGAGAACGCCAGCTGATAGCCGCCGCGCACCTGCAGCAAGCCGCTGACGAGCGGCCCAATCCCACCCACCCCGATGCCGCTGACGACGACCTGCGCGGTTGCGAGCCGGGCACGCTCTCGCGCATCGACATACTCCATACCGAAGACCTGGCCGAGCGGTCCCTGCAGATTGAGCGCGAGCTGCCGCACGTACATGATCACGACCGCGACCGGCAGCAGCATGACGAAGGCGAGCGCCAGGACGAGCGGTGCCCCGAGAACCTGCGAAATGCCGACCGTGCGCGTGATGCCGAACCGCCGGCCCACCGTAGGCGCGGCGAGGGTGACGATCGCCGTCAGGGCCGCGCCCGCCGCAAAAATCACGCCGATCGGGCCGGGCGTCAGGCCAAAGCGTTGCGCCAGGTACAGCTGGGTGAAATTGAGGTACATGCCGGCGGCGATTCCAAGCACGAGGCCGGGCAGCAGGATCCGGCCGAAGCGCGCCAGGTCGATCTTGAGCAGCTCCCGAACCGGGAAGGCAGCCGCCGGCCGCATTCCGGCGGTTCGCGCCAGACCAACGAGAAAAGGAAGGCTGACGACGATCAAGATCGTCATCGCTACGAATGCGGATCGGATGGCCGGGGCTGAAGCGCTCGAGGTGTGTGTCACGCGGGCGGTTGCCTCAGGAATGACGCCGCCGAGAACATCGCCGACGAGGGCCGCCGCCCAGGACAGCGACTGATTGAGCGAGAAGAGGGTCACACGCTCGTTCTCCCCACTCACCTGCGCCAGGAGCGGGCTCCCGAGCACCTGCAGGACGATGACGGCGAGGGCAAGCGTGCCGGCGGCCAGCACCGCGATCAGCCGCGATCCGACCAGGGTAAGGACGACCGAGGCCAGCAGCGCGACGGCACCGCCCCCGAGAAGAAAGACGCGATAGCCGATCCGGTCGGCGAGGGCGGCAAAGGGGATGCCGACCAGGAGCAGGGCGACGGCTGGCAGCGAGTTGAAGAGTCCGATGACGTCGTTCGAAAAACCCAGCGCGCTCATGTAGAGGTTGAAGACCAGGTTGAAGATCGCCCAGCCGATCCCAATCAGCAGGGCATAGGCCAGGAACTGGCGGGCCGCTGGGCTGAACGCGGTAAAGCGCGCGAGCGCCCTTCGAACCGGTGCCGTTACCGTTTGGGCGCTGCGTCGGGTGAGTGGATCGCCCGATAGATCTGCTGGCCGATCGCGCCCTGGATCGACAGCGGATCGTTCTTGCGATAATCCAGCCAGTACCGGACCTCGAGACTCAGGCCGCCATCGACGCTGGGTTGGAGCCCGACCTGTGGAGGTGGGTCCTTGGCGAGGTCCGGTCGGTTCTTGAGTTCCTCTCTCAGTTGCTCGACGAGGCCGGCGACAACGACCCCGTCGGGAACCTTCGCGGTCAGCGTAAACATCCGGGTCGGATAGCGCGTCCGATTGATGATGGTTCCCGTGTAGACCAGCGAGTTCGGAGTGATCACCTGCTCACCATCGCTGGTTCGCAGCGTGGTCGCGCGCATCTGGATGTTCTCGACGATGCCGGTGTGATTATCGACCGTAATTTCGTCGCCCAGCCGAAATGGGCGCTCCAGCAGCATGAAGATGCCGGCGATGAAATTCTTCAGGATGTCCTGAAACGCAAGGCTGAAGGCGAGGGCCAGGAACCCAAAGCCGCCGAACACCAGCGTGGGATTTCCGAACCAGCGAGTGAAGAAGGCGATAACACCCAGCAGCACGACCGCCAGGTAAACGATTCTGGAGACGAGTAAGGCAACCTGCTGGTCGATATGCGGCCGCTTGAGCTGGTTGCGCAGCGCTCTCCGAACCACGCTTGCGATGACGACGCTAAGCAGGAGAAGGAGGATACCCTCGACGAATCTGGCCCACTGCTGCTCCCAGTGCTGGGTTATCCAGTCCCACATGGCGCCCATTGTAGGGGCGCCTCGAGGTCAGCTCTCGGCGGGGGCTTCGCCTTCGCCGGCGCCTTCCGCGGGAGCCTCGGTTTCGCCGACGGTCGGTACCTCGGCGGCGGCAGGAGCGGGCGCGACTTCCTCGACCTCTTCGCGGTGCGCCGCGACCTTGACGATCAGGTCTTCGGGCTCATCGAGGAACTCACATCCCGGCGGAACCTTCAGGTCTTTGACCCGGATCTCGTCGTCGATCTCCTTCAAGCCGGACACATCGACGGTGATCACCGGCGGCAGGTCGGTGGGCAGGCACTCTACCTTGAGCGCGTGCAATCCGCGCTGCAGGTCCGCCTCACCCTTGGCGACCAGCTCGACCTCGCCCTCGATCTCGATTGGCACCTCCGACTCGATCTTTTCGGTGAGGTTGACCTGGTAGAAGTCGACGTGGAGCAGATCGCCGTCGCGGGGGCTGCGCTGCACCTCGCGGATCAGCGCCTTTCGAACCGGTTCGTCGCCCAGCAGGAGGTCGACGAGCTGGTTGCGACCGACCTTTTGAAACGCCTTGACGAACTCTCGCCCATCCACCAACACTGTCACGGCGTCGACGTTGTGGCCGTAGACGATCGCGGGAAGGCGACCCTGGCGACGCAGCGCCTGGAGGTGGCGGCCACGATCGGCGCGCGGCTCGAGTTTGAGTGTGACGGGAGTGGGGGTCGCCAGTTACAATCCTCCTTCAGCTCGAATCGGGCGGCGCCCATCTTAACACAGCGTTTGGTGCTTGCTGAACGAGCCTTCATCGGAACTTTTGCGCCCTTTGGACGTTACTGACTGTGCAAGATGGACCTAAAATCGGGTGACAACGGTGCTGGTAGCAACTCTTAGACTCCTACGCCAGAACGCGCTACGCATCGGGGTGGTCCTGGGGACCTTCGCCCTGGTGGCCGCCTTGATCTTCGTGCAGCAGGTTCGCGAGGCCTTTGCCGAGCAGGATTTCCAGTCGGCCCGCGCCCAGGTGCTCGTGGCCCAGAGCCACGCTCGGGACGTCGGCCTCGATGCCGCCGAATACTCGGATCTGCAGCGCCAGGAGCTGACGACCGCCAGTGCCGCCCCACCCGCTTCCTCAGCCCCGTTCAACCAGGACCGGATTGCGTTCTTCAGCCGGGCAGCCGCCCAGGAAGCCCAGATCAAGGACCAGCTGCAGACGCGCGTGCAAAAGCTCGTCACCGAGACCCGTGATGCCGCTCAGGCGGCGGTTACGCAACTCTCTGGCGAGATGCAGAAGGCCAAGCAGGCCGGTGTCGACGACCAGCTTCTGGTCGAATTCGATGGCCTGCCGTCGAAGGCCCAGATCGAGGTGGACGTGGCGACCACCGTCCACGCCTATCGGGCGGTCAGCGCCGAGTTGAAGGCGCCGGTCTCCAAGCTCGCCTTGATCATCGCCGACCAGCAGGCGACCAACGCATTGGCCGCCCAGTACGTCCAGCAAGCCGCGGCCCAGGACCACGGCGATCCCGCTGTCGCTCGTACCGGCGCCAACGCGGCGCTGACCCAGGTCCAAACCGACCTCCAAACCGCACGGATCTTCTCGATGGACGTCTCGATCGTCGACCTCCACGTGCAGAAGCTGGCCGCGAAGTTGAACAGCGTCACCACCACGCCCGACCTGGAGCTGGTCAACGGCGGACTACAGGTGCAGGACAAGGTGCTGCAGGACGCGATGACCCGGACGCTGCCGGACAAGGCGATCACGATCTCGCTCGGCGAGCAGGTGATTCGCGCCTACGAGCATGGTCAGCAGGTCTTCTGGAGCTACACCACGACCGGCCGGCCGGGCTTGGAGACCGACCCGGGCAGCTTCAAGGTCTACTGGAAGGTGTCGCCCTGGACGATGCATTCACCCTGGCCCAAAAGCTCGCCCTACTGGTACCCCGACAGCAAGGTGCAGATGGTGATGTGGTTCAACGGTGGCGACGGGATCCATGACGCCTCCTGGCGCTCCCGCTACGGTCCAGGGACCAATGGCCCACACTACGACCCGACCGGCGAAGACACGGGCACCCACGGTTGCGTCAACGTCCCGTACAACAACATGGTCTGGCTCTGGAACTGGACGCCGACCGGCACGCCGGTCATCGTCTACTAGCCTCCGCCTTCGCGCTCTACGCGGTTTGCCGTAGTCATCAGGTCCGAAGGACGCAGAGCCCTTTGGAGATCGCAGGCGTTACAGAAGGTGGAGCTCTTTCATGGCCATAGCCCACCCAACCATGCACCAGGTCGCACCTCATACCTGGACCTTCCAGCCCTCGGACGTTCCGGTGGCCCCGATGAAGGCGAACTGCCGCGCCTGCCGCCAGGCGGTCGGCATCCTACGTCCCTCGGCCATGGACCTGAAAACCGGGAACTATGTCGTCAGGGGCGAGTGCGAGCGCTGTGGCTCGGAAGTCTTGTTGATCGTCAGCTGACCGGTTCGAAGCCCTCCCCGGTCCAGTAGCCGAGCATCTGCTCGGTCTCGTGATAGAGCCAGATCAGGTGGCGCTCGCGCGCGGCCTCGTTGAGGAAGGCGGCCTTATGCTCCATCGCTTCTAACGGAAAAAGGTCGAGCGCGCTGACCCAGTTGACCTTCAGGAAGGCCCGCATGAAGAGAAAGTCGCCGGTGAAAACGACGGTTTGTTCCTGGTCCCGGACGTAGACCGCCTGGTGGCCCGCAGTATGTCCGCCGGTGACCCGCACCCGGACGCCGGGGGCAACGTCCTGGTCGCCGTCGACGATCTGCAGCCGGCCTTCCTCCTCGAGCAGGCGGAGGTTTTCGGCTTTGTAGGACGGTTTGCTGCGCGGGTCCGGCTGGCGCCATGCCTCCAGCTCTTTAGCCTGGACGACGTGGCGAGCGCGCGGGAAGAGTGGGGTTAGCTCGCCATCACGGCCCGGGGTGATCAGCGCGCCCACGTGGTCGAAGTGGAGGTGACTGAGCACGACGAGGTCGATATCTTGTGCGGACAGCCCGGCGCCGTTAAGCGCGTCCGGAAGACCAGGGTCGCGCTCGTAGGCATAGATGTCCCGCTCCTTCTCGGAGAGCTTCGGTCCGATGCCCGCCTCGATCAGGATGTTGGCGTCAGGGGTACGCACCAGTAGGCAGTTGGTGGCCATCGGGATGCGGTTGCGGGCGTCCGGGGTCTTCAACTTTTCCCACATCACTTTCGGAACCACGCCAAAGACGGAGCCGCCGTCCATGCGCCAATGCCCATCGCTCAGACAGTGGAGCTCGAAGCGCCCCAGCTTGCGCGGAGCGGCGGCGATCACGCCGCCTTAAATCCGGCGTTGACGAAGTCGATGATCGACTTGAGCGAGGTCCCCGGACCAAAGATCTCGACCACGCCCATCTTCTTGAGCTCCCTGGCATCGTCCGGCGGGATGATGCCACCGCCGAAGACCACGATGTCAGCGGCGTTGCGCTCCTTGAGCAGCTCCAGGATGCGGGGGATGAGGGTCATGTGCGCCCCACTGTGCAGGCTCACGCCGATGGCGTCGACGTCTTCCTGGATGGCCGCCTCGACCACCATTTCGGGGGTCTGCCGAAGCCCGGCGTAGATCACCTCGACCCCGGCATCACGCAGCGCGCGCGATACCACTTTGACCCCGCGGTCGTGCCCGTCGAGGCCGACCTTGGCGGTCAGGACCCTGGCCGTCACGGCCGCCACAGATAGAGGACCACGATGACGACCACCGCCAGCAGGGCGAGAGCCCGACCGATCAGCGAGAAGCGCATCCGCATCATCTAGAAGAGAATCGGCTCCCGGTAGACGCCGAAGACCTCCTTGAGCGCGGCCATGATCTCCCCCTCGGTGGCGTAGGCCTTGACGCAGTCGAGCAAATGCGGCATCAGGTTCGCTGTTCCTCGCGCCGCCGTCTTCAGCTCCTCGAGCCGGCTGGCGACACTCGTATTGTCGCGGCGTGACCGCACGGCCTTCAGGCGGCGCACCTGACCCTGCTCGGTCTCCGCTCCGATACGAAGGGTGGGCACCTCCCCGCCCTCGCCGTCTTGGTAGGCGTTGACACCGACGATGATCCGCTCGTTCGCCTCCAGCTTGCGCTCGAACTCGAAGGCCGCATCGGCGATCTCGCGCTGGAAGAACCCATTCTCGATGCATCGCAGCACGCCGCCTTGCTCGTCGATCTGGTCGAAGTAGCGTTGCGCGCCGCGCTCCATCTCGTCCGTGAGCTGCTCGATGAAGTACGAGCCGCCCAGCGGATCGATCGTGTTGGTGACGCCGGTTTCGTGGGCGAGCACCTGCTGGGTGCGCAGGGCGATCTGCGCCGCCCGCTCGGTGGGCAGGGCGAGGACCTCGTCCATGGAGTTGGTGTGGAGCGAGTTCGTTCCGCCCAGGACTGCCGCCATCGCCTCGTAGGCCGTTCGGGTGATGTTGTTCTCCACCTGCTGTCGCGTCAGCGAGACGCCGGCGGTCTGGGTGTGGAAGCGCAGCATCCAGGACTTGGGGTCGCGTGCGCCGTACTTGTCGCGCATGATGCGGGCCCAGACCCGGCGCGCGGCGCGGAACTTCGCGATCTCTTCGAAGAAATCGATGTGGGAGTCGAAGAAAAAGGAGAGGCGCGGCGCGAACTCGTCGACCTTCAGCCCCGCCTTGATCGACGCCTCGACGTAGGCCATGCCGTCGGCCAGCGTGAAGGCAAGCTCCTGGGTGGCCGTCGACCCCGCTTCACGGATGTGGTACCCGGAAATGGAGACGGCGTTCCAGCGCGGCATGTGGCGGGCTGCGAAGACGATGGTGTCGACCACCAGTCGCATCGACGGCTCGGGCGGGAAGATGTACTCCTTCTGCGCGATGTACTCCTTGAGGATGTCGTTCTGCAAGGTGCCACCCAGTTGGGCCGGCGACACCCCTTCCTTCTCGCCGACCGCGATGTACATCGCGTAGAGGATCGCCGCCGGCGAGTTGATCGTCATCGAGGTCGTGATCTGGTCCAGCCGGATGCCGCTAAAGAGGGTCTCCATGTCCTCGAGCGAGTCGATCGCCACGCCGCAATGGCCGACCTCGCCCTCACCCAGTGGATCGTCGGAGTCGTAACCCATCAGGGTCGGCATGTCGAACGCCACCGATAGACCCTTCTGCCCTTGCGCGAGGAGAAACTTGTAGCGCCGGTTCGTTTCCTGGGCGGTGCCGTAACCGGCAAACTGCCGAATCGTCCACGGCTGTCCGCGATACATCGAGGGATAGACGCCGCGCGTATAGGGAAATTCGCCCGGGTAGCCCAACTTCTCCTCGTAGCTCCATCCCTCGAGGTCCTTCGGGGTGTACAGCGGCTGCACCGGGACGCCCGACATGGTGGCGGCGTCGTTCGGCGCCAGCTTGCCGTCCCGGTACCGGGCGCTCCATTCCTCGTAGGCCGTCTTGCGACGAAGGGCCATCAGCTGCCTCCTTGCGGCCCCCGCTGTCGGAGGAGCTCCTCGGCGAGGGCGTACGGGTTTAGTTTCCCATTCCGGTTCTCACGGAGCCGCCGGCCGACGGCCGTGTCCCCATCCAGCACCCGCCGGGCCTCTTCGCGGGCGCGGTCGGCGACAAGGGCCACCACTTCATGCTTCAGACGCTGCTGCCGGCGGGTGGCGAGCGTGCCGCTTTCTTTGAGAAAGGCCCGATGTTCGAGGACCGCATCCCAGACCTTCTCGATCCCCTCCTCCTTGACGGCGCTGGCCAGGACGATCGGAGGCCGCCAGGCCTGTTTGGGTCCGAGCCCGATCGCGTCCTGGATCAGACGCCGCGTCTTTTCCGCGCCACCCAGGTCCGTCTTGTTGATCACAAAAACGTCGGCGATCTCCAGGATGCCCGCCTTGATGCTCTGCACCGCGTCACCCGACTCGGGCATCAGGACGAGGACGACGGTATCGCAGATGGTTGAGATCTCGAGCTCCGATTGGCCGACGCCCACAGTCTCGACCAGGACCACGTCCCGACCGTAGGCATCGAGCAGGTGGATCGCTTCCCGGGTGGCGGCCGCCAGCCCACCAAGGTGCCCGCGGGCGCCCATGCTGCGGATGAAGACACCCTTGTCCAGCGTGTGGCGGGCCATCCGAATGCGGTCGCCGAGGACGGCGCCCCCGGTAAACGGGCTACTCGGGTCGACGGCGATCACCCCAACCGTTTGCTGACGATCGCGAATCACCTTGACCAGGGCATCCGCAAGGGTGCTCTTGCCTGTCCCCGGGGAGCCGGTCAGCCCGACCAGGTAGGCGTTCCCCGTGTGCGGCTGCAGCTCGGCCACCAGCTGGCTCGCCTGGGGGTCCCGATCTTCCGCCAGGCTGATGGCCCGCGCCAGCGCCCGGACATCGCCGGAAAGCAGGGCGCCGGCCAAACTCATCTCGAAGTGAATTATCGCTTAGGAGCCGGGAAGGTTTTCAGGGTGAAATCCGAGCCCAGGACGACTGTCACGCTCGCCCCGCCGGAAGGCGCCGGTACGGTCGTCACGGCCGCCCCGAAGTAATCCTGCAGCCACGAGACGGTGGCGGCCGCCTTCCCACCGGATCCGTCCAGGATCTGGGTCTGGACAACTTGCTGGGCGGCCGGGGGGCCCAGGGTCGCGCCCCATCCTTCCGCCTGGAGGAGTGAGGTCATGATGCTGGCCGGCGTTCCGATGCCGTAGGGGAGCCAGTAGCGGCGGCTGCCATCCTGGACCTGGAACGTGACCGGTGAGCCCAGCGCCGACCGGTCGGGCAACGCCATCGCCAGGTAGCGGTGCAGGGCGTCATAGGTGGGGTCGAGCGGTTGAAGGATGTACTGGCCGTTCGTGCTGAACCCGCTCCGGAGAAGGTTGGACGTGTCGACGGCCACCCGCCGGATGTCCTGGTCTCTGATGTGACCGGCAAGCGAAGCGAGTTGCTGCATCTCCGAGGGGCGCAGGTTGGTCCGGACGTTGTCCTGCAACGCGCTTAGCAGCGACAGGAGGTGGGGAACCGCATTCACGGAGAAGACGCGTTGCCGCACCGTCAGCATGATCAGCTGCTGGCGCCGGGAGCGGTCGAAGTCGGAGGTCGTCTCCCGCGATCGCGCGTACTCGAGCGCGCGCTCCCCGTCGAACTGTTGCGGTCCAGCATCGATGCGGATATGCATCATGCCGGTCGACTCGCCGGCCGGGAAATACGGATCATCGAGGGTCGTGGGCACGTCGACCTTGATGCCGCCGATGGCATTGACGACATCGCGGAAGGCCTTGAAATCGACGCCCACCCAGTAGTCGATCGGCTGCCCCGTGACCTGCGAAACGGTCGCCGCTGCCAGGTCGCCGCCGCCGGTGTCGGTCTTCCAGTCGCTACGGACGTTCGGGTAATTAACGTGATCGACGCCAATGGCGTAGGCACTGTTGAGCTTGCCCGTCATGTACCGGTTGTTGGGCAGGGCCGGGATCTTGACCCACAGGTCCCTGGGCAGCGAGATCATGATCGCCTCGTGGCTGCCGGGACGAATCGAAAGCAGCATGACCGAGTCGGTCAGGTACGGCCCGTCGTGACCGGGCCCACCATAGCCGAGCAGCAGAACGTTGATGCGCTGGTCGTGCTTGATCTTCCAGCCGAGCGAGCCCGGATCATCGGTCCCCGCATGCACCATCGTGATCAGGTCAACGGGTTGGGCGCGCGGCGAGATGGCGTGGATGGCGATCCAGACTCGAAAAACGCCGAGCCCCGCGATCAGCAGAGCAGCCCCGGCAATCAGCGCGAGCACGGCGCGCGCGGATCGCCACCCGTGTGCCGGGCCGAGCGCGACCGATGCGCGCCGCCGGCGTGGTTCGCTTCCCAAGGGCAGCCGTCAGTCTAGCGAAATTCGACTTCCGATCACGCCCGTTTGTCGTGACGCTCCGTAAGATGGTCGACGATGCGAGCGAATCCCGCGACGGCGCCCCGCGCCGGCCCATTCCTCATCCCGACACGAACGTTCTTGCTCGTCTCCGGACTCATCGCCGTCGGACTCGGCACCTTTACCTTGCTCCACGAGCGCCACAGCGGCCAGGTCGACGGCGTCTATCTGATCGTCGGCTTGATCGTCGGCGTCATCTGGCTCGCCTCCCTCGTGCTGGCTTTCCGGGGCTTCCGTAGTGGCATCTTTTTGGCCGCCGCCTTTGCCTTTATCGATTTCGGCGTGACCGCCAGCAGCCACTTCGAGGCAGGGCCGGCGTCGTTGGGCTCCTTTGTGAAGAGCGAAGGTCTCCCGGTCGCAACGGTGGCAATGGGCCTGCTCTGCGCCTGCGTCCTAACCGTGGTCACCGCGGCCGTAGCCTGGGGCAACGCCGAGGGACGAGATCGCCGGCTGAACACCTTGCCGCTCCTGCTGGTAGCCGTGGCCGGAGCGGTCCTTACGATCCTCCAGGCCACGGACGGTGTCCATCGCGACAGCTTTGGCACGGCGAACACCGAGGATGGTGCGTTCGCCGCCGCGGTCACGGCATCCCTCTGGTTGCTGGGCGGCTTGTGGATTGCCCGAGTGCGGCGAGTCGGGGCGTTGATCATCATGCTCGCCAGCTTCATCGTCTGGTACTCCTTTATTGGGCTGCACCTCCTTAAGGGCGGCACAACCCTGAGCCAGGTGGCCGCCAGGAGCGGCGTCATCTGGGCCGTGTTCTGGGCGTCGGCCGCCATCCTGGCGGTGGCATCCTTCCTGGCGGCCTTCGCATTGCTCGTGGTTGCGGTCGTGCAAGACCGGCGGACGAAGTCCGCGCCGGTGGTGCCGGCTGCCCAGCGCGCCCGCGGCTGACCAACTCGACAGGAAACCACCGGCCGTTCTCGTCATTCAGACATGGAACGTTGGCGCCCCATGGCACTCAATGTGGCCGCCCGCCTGTCGCGCCTGCGTCCGGTGCCCGGGCTGCTTTGGAGGGTGCCCGGGCTGCTTTGGAGGATGCCCGCTCAGGCCAAAGCCGGCGTGGCCGGTGTTGCCGTGGTCCTGATGGTGATCGGCAGCGTCTTATTTGTTCGCAACCCCGCCGGCCCGTTCGGCCGCATCGAGCCGCTGCCAGCCAACGCGGCAACCCTCACCCGGATTCCCGTCCTCGGTCCCGGCCATCGATACCTGTTCTTCCCGGTCTCAGGTCCGGTGACAGCCGGCCTGAAGTACCGCTACGTCTTACTCACGCATTGTGGGATCGATTACCCGACCGGGCCGGACTTCGACGGCAGCTTTTGGGATTCGGAGGATTCAACGCAGCGAGACAAGCTCACGAACCCGCCGGCGGGCTTCGCTGCGCCCGAGGACGTCGGTTACATGATCCTGGTGTCGCCGAATACCGCCGAATTTCACGCGTCCGCGGGCGGCGTGGCACGCTATACCCGCCGAAGCAAAGCCCTGATCGCCGGCCTTTGCCAATAAGCCGCCTCCGGCGTGAAAAGGCGGGGTGATTATTTAATCGGGCAGGCGGGTTCCGTCCGGGCCGTAGCGATAGAAGCCACGGCCGCTCTTGCGCCCGTAGTGGCCGGCGTCGACGAGCTGGCGTAGCAGCGGCGGCGCGGCGAATTTCGGATCGTGCAGACCGTCGTACAGGACGCCACAGATATAGAGGTGGGTGTCGAGGCCGACGAAGTCGGCCAGCTCGAGCGGGCCCATCGGATGATGAAGGCCGAGCTTCGCGCCCTGGTCGATGTCCTCACGGGTTCCCAGGCACTCCGTCAACGCCCGGATTGCCTCGTTGATGAACGGCACCAGCATCCGGTTGACGATGAAGCCCGGATAGTCCAGCGAGGTGATCGGGGTCTTGTTGAGCGAGCGCGAGAGTTCCAGAGTGGTCGCCAGCGTTGCTTCCGACGTATCGCGGCCGCGCGTCAACTCCACCAGCGGCATCACCGGCACCGGATTGAAGAAGTGCATCCCGATGAACCGGTCGGGCCGCTTGGTGGTCGCTGCCATCCGGGTGATCGGAATCGACGAGGTGTTGCTGGCGAGGATCGCCTCCGGCTTGCAGACGCCGTCGAGGCGCTTGAAGAGGTCTTGCTTTGCCTCGAAGTTCTCGGTGATGGCTTCGATCACGAAGTCGGCGCGGCCGGCGGCCTCGAGTGAGGTCGTCGGGTGCAGACGGCCAAGCGCGGCGTCGCGCTGGACCGCGTCGAGCTTGCCTTTCTGCACCAGGCTGTCGAGGCGCTTCTTGATGTTCTCGACGCCGCGGGCGACCAGCTTGTCGTCGACCTCCCGGAGTGTGACGTCGAAACCGCAGGCGATGGCCGTCTGGGCAATGCCGGCTCCCATCAGACCGGCGCCGGCGACGTAGAGCTGTTTGATCGTCACGCCTTCTCCTTCAGTACCTCGCGGGCAATCACCAATCGTTGGATTTCGTTGGTCCCCTCATAAATCTGCGTGATCTTGGCATCTCGCATCATGCGCTCAGCCGGGAAGTCGCGAAGGTATCCGTAGCCACCCAGGATCTGCACCGCATCGGTAGTGACGCGCATCGCGGTGTCCGAGGCGAAGAGCTTGGCCATCGACGAGCCCGTGGTGATGCCTGGCCGATCGTGGTCGAGCGCATCCCCGGCGGCATAGGTCAAGGCGCGCGCCGCCTCGATCTGCGTCGCCATGTCGGCCAGCATGAACTGGATGCCCTGGAAGTCCATGATCGGCTTGCCGAACTGCCGCCGCTCGCCAGCGTAGCGCCTGGCCAGGTCGAAGGCGCCCTCCGCGATGCCGAGCGCCTGGGCTGCGATCCCCGGTCGGGAGTGGTCGAGCACCTGCATCGCGAGCTTGAACCCCTCACCCTCGTTGCCGATCCGGTTCGCCGCCGGCACCGCCAGGTCCTCGAAGAAGAGCTGGGCGGTCGGGGATCCTCGGATTCCCATTTTTTTCTCCAGCTTGCCCACCTTGAAGCCCGGCATCGTTTTCTCCACGATGAAGGCCGAGATATCGCGCGCGGGCGTATCGCCGTCCCGGTCGGTGCGCGCGAAGACCACGATCGTATCCGCCACGCTGCCCCCGGTGATGAATGTCTTGGAGCCGTTCATGATGTAGGTGTCGCCGCGCTTGATCGCCTGGGTCCGCATCCCACCGGCATCCGATCCGGAGCCGGATTCGGTCAGCGCGAAGGCCCCCAGCTGCTCACCCCGAGCCAGGGGCGGCAGGTACTTGCGCTTTTGCGCTTCGCTGCCGGCGAGCCAGATCGGCAGGCTGCCAAGGGACTGCACGCTGAGGATCAGCGAGGAGGTGACGCAGAATTTGCTGATCTCCTCGATCGCGAGGAGGAGCGTGAGCGCGCTGCCACTGACCCCGCCATACTCGGGCGTGAAGGGGATGGCAAGGATGTCGTGTTTCGCAAACAAATCTTTGATGTCCCGCGGAAATTCGCCGGTTTCGTCGATTTCGGCCGCCCGCGGTTCGACCCGCTCGAGGCAGAGGTCGTGCACCATCTCGCGGATCTGCTGCTGCTCCTCGGTGAGGCCGAAGTCCATCAGGTGCGCACCAGTTCGCGGGCGATGACGACGCGCTGCACCTGGTTGGTCCCCTCGTAAATCTGGCAGGCCTTCGCGTCGCGGACCCGGCGCGCCATTGGATATTCCTCGAGGTAGCCGTAGCCGCCAAATACCTGGAGCGCGTCGAGCGTGATGTCCATGGCCGCGTCGGTGCTGAAGAGCTTCGCCATCGACGCCTCTTTCGTGAAGGGCCGGCCGGCGTCGCAGAGCGCGGCGGCCTTCCATGTCATCCAGCGGGCCGCCCGGATCTTGACCGCCATGTCGGCGATCTTGTTCTGGATCGTCTGCAGCTCGGCGATCGGGTTCCCGAACTGTTTGCGTTCTTTCGCATAGGCGACCGCGTCGTCGAGCGCTCCCTGCGCCAGCCCGACCGCCTGGGCACTGATGCCGATCCGCCCGCTGTCGAGCGCGCGCATCGCGATGCGGAAGCCCTGGCCCTCGTCGCCCAGACGATCGGCCTCGTCGACCGTGCAGTTGTCCAGGTGAACCTCCGCGATCGCCGAGCCGTTCAGGCCCATCTTCTTGAACCGAGGCCCGACTTTCAGCCCGGGGTTGTCGCCGCCCACCAGGAACGCCGTGATACCCTCCGCGCCGGAACCGGGCCGGGTCGATGCCATCACGATGTAGAGCTGGGCCTCGCCGGCGTTGGTAATGAAGATCTTGCTGCCACTCAGGACGTAGCCTCGGCCGCTGCGGGTTGCCGCGGTCTTGAGGTGGGCCGCGTCAGAGCCGGCCTCGGGCTCGGTCAGCGCGAAGGCGGCCAGCTTTCTTCCCCGGGCAAGCTCGGGCAGCCAGCGGCGCTTCTGCTCCTCCGTACCGAACAGCACGATTGGCTCGGTGCCGACGGAGGCATGCACGTCGAGGATGCCGGCGGTGCTGGCGCTGTAGCGCGCGACCTCCTCGACGAAGATGGCGAACGAGAGGTGATCGAGCCCGGCCCCCTGGTACGCCTCCGGGACCAGGATGCCGAGCAGGCCGAGCTCGGCGGCCTTGTCGACAAGGTCACGAGGGAACTCGCCGCTGTGGTCGATCGCGTCGGCCCGAGGCTTGACCTGGCGCTGCGCGAAATCCCGAACCAGTTGGCGGATTTCCTGCTGTTCCGGACTGAGCGAGAGATCCATCTAGTTCACGCGGATGACGGTAGCCTCGCCCTGCGCCATCCCGGAGCAGATGCCGGCGGCGCCGTAACCACCGCCACGCTGCCGGAGCGCATAGGCGAGGTGCATCAAGATGCGGGCGCCGGAGGCGCCGATCGGATGTCCGACCGCGAGCGCGCCGCCGTCGACGTTGACCCGCTCCTCGCCGATGCCGAGCAGGTCCATGGCCGTGCAGGCGACCGCGGCAAACGCCTCGTTGATCTCGAAGAGGTTGATGTCATCGGCGCGAAGGCCGAGCTTCTTCAGCGCGGCCTGGATCGACGACGCGGGCACGGTCGCGAGATAGGGCGTGTCGGCCGCTGACTCGCCATAGGCGAGCCATTGCGCCAGCACCGGCAGGCCCCGGCGTTTGGCCGCAGCCCCACTCATCAGCAGGATGGCGGTGGCACCGTCGTTGACGCCAGGGGCATTCCCGGCGGTGATGGTACCATCCGACAGCAACACCGGCTTGAGGCTGGCGAGGCCCTCGAGCGTGGTGTCGGGCCGTGGCTGCTCATCGGCCGAGACGGTCACCGTCCCCCTGGGGTTGGACACCGCGACCGCAACCAGCTCGTCGTTAAAGTGGCCGGCCTTCAGTGCCATCGCATAGCGCTGCTGGCTGCCGTAGGCATACTCGTCCTGCCGCTCGCGCGAGACCTCGAACTCCTTCGCGACGTTGCTGCCCTCGACCGCCATGTGGCAACCGTTGGCGGGATCGATCAGGCCGTCGCGCACCATGCTGTCGACCAGCACGGCGTCTCCCAGCCGGTAGCCGAAGCGGGCTTTATCGAGCAGGTAGGGCGCCTGGCTCATGTTCTCCATCCCGCCGGCGACCACCACCTGCGCATCGCCGTTTCGGATCAGGAGGGCGGCCAGGTTCACGGCTTTGAGCGACGAGGCACACACCTTGTTGACACTCAGCGCCGGAACGCTGGTCGGCAACCCGGCTTTGATCGCCGCTTGCCGGGCGGGAATCTGGCCCATGCCGGC
>Ga0137395_10000297_pt1 | contig 19876 bp, 16 predicted proteins | sample czobulk216metaG_FD_108283 | JGI IMG/M metagenome (GOLD analysis project Ga0137395, IMG submission 108283) | Vadose zone soil microbial communities from Angelo Coast Range Reserve, California, USA - czobulk2.16 metaG | ecosystem: Environmental > Terrestrial > Soil > Vadose zone | place: USA...
GAAAAGCGCGATTCGTTCGAGCTGTATAAGATTCCGTATTATGAGGATACCGAGGGTGTGGCCCCGGCAGGCGCCATCATTTCCAATATCGATGAACTGTCCCACTGGCTGATCGCGCTGATGAACGACGGAAAATACAACGGCAAACAAGTCTTGCCGGTAAGTGTGCTGAAAGCCACGTTGCAACCGGCCATTGGTTTGCCGAACACCCTGGGAGAGGCGCTTGGATTTTGGGAGTTGCTCAACCCAGCTTATGGCATGGGGCGGCAGACCGCCGCCTATCGCGGTCATCTGCTTACATATCATGGGGGCGACCTTCCCGGATTCCATTCGCAAGTCTCCTTCATGCCCAACGACAAGATTGGCGTGATCGTTCTGGTGATCAGCGATCACAGCGCCCCGCTGTACAACATCGTCAGCTACAACGTGTATGAGCGGCTTCTCGGCATGGACCAGACACCCTGGAGCGAGCGCCAGCTCCAACAGCGGCTCGCAGGAAAGAAAGCAGGCACCGAAGCGCGCGCGAAAGCTGGCGGCGACCGCGTTGCGAACACCAAGCCATCTCATGAACTGGCCGACTACGCCGGTGACTATGAAAATGCGGCTTATGGCATTCTCAAAATCGGACTCAAGAGTAACGCGCTGCAATTCGGTTTTCACTCGTTCGATTTTCCTCTGAGCCACTTCCACTACGATCGCTTTGACACGCCTGATGACGAGCAATACGGCAAGTTCTCCGTCAATTTCCGGACGAATCCGCAAGGTGACATTGACACTGCCGTGATATCACTGGATCAGGCAGAAGTTGTATTCACACGCAAGCCCGAGACGCTCGACGCGGCGCTGCTCGAAAAGCTTGCGGGAGGATACATGACTCCGACCAAGGTCAAATTTGAAGTGCTTTACCAGCCGGGGGCCGGTCTTTCGCTTTCCTTCCCCGGCGGACCTCCCATCAAGCTGATTCCCCTCAAAGGGCTCAAGTTCAGGACGCCGCAATTTGCCGATATCATCTATGAGTTTGTCATGGAGAATGGCAAAGTAACCGCGCTGAAGCAGCGGAACCCGTCCGGTGAATTCACGTTCCCGCGCCAATAAGCGCGGAAATGATCTGATAAGCGCGCAGTCATAGCAGCCGATAGACTAAAGGGCCCGCGCCTGTGATCGTGCGTCTGGTCGGAAACCCAGTCAAGAACAGCGTCCACTGAAATTCACTCCCCGAGAGGAGCTTTGGGCCGCCGTGACGTGCCCGAAGGGAGCGTCCTAGTGGAGGAAAAAATAATGCTTGACATATTCCCATATGGGAATATATTGTTGGGGCATGGCACGAGCGGCGACCACCTCGGACGCGTTTAATGCGGTGGCGGAGCCGCGGCGTCGGGCTATCCTGAACTACCTCGCGCTGCAGGAGCGGCCCGTGGGGGAAATTGTGGATTCTTTGGGGCTGGAGCAGCCGTCTGTATCCAAGCACTTGCGCGTGTTGCTCGAAGTGGGCCTGGTCAACGTGCGCCGCGACGGCCGGCGGATGCTGTATCGAACCAACGCCGAAGCAATTCGGCCGCTTCACGAGTGGACGGAAACGTTCGAACGCTATTGGCGTCATCAATTGAGTCGCATTAAGGAGCGGGCCGAAGGGAAAAGCAATCCGTCAAAGGATTCGGGACCGAATTTCATTCCACGGAGGAAAAATGATTTCGACAGCAACAAGAATTGAAGACTTGACACTGGGCATCACAGAGGAAATCAACGTGCGCGCATCGTTGGACGCAACGTTCACGGCGCTACTCGAACAGTTGGGGCCGTACAACGGGGGTCCTAATAGCGGGCCCATGCCGATGAAGCTCGAAGCATGGCCGGGCGGGAGGTGGTACCGCGACTTGGGCGACAACAACGGCCACTTCTGGGGAGTTGTACAAGCCATCAAGCGCCCAACGCTACTCGAGATTACGGGCCCTTTGTTCATGTCCTATCCCGTCGTCTCGAATGTGCAGTACCGCTTGAGCGAGAAAGATGGCGGGACATTGCTCACCTTTCATCACACGGCGCTTGGACTGATTCTGGACGAACACCGCAAAGGAGTTACGGGTGGCTGGAAGCACATCAACGAAGGTGTCACGAAGCGGGCGGAGGCGGCGCGTCCCCGGTGAGCGCCATCGTCGCAAAAGGAGGGATTTTATGTGTCCGGCGTGTATCGCGAGTGCAACTATGGTGCTCGCCAGCCTGATGTCGACGGGTGGATTAACCGCACTCGTCCTGAAGGTTAGAGCGAACAGGGGCACAGTACAACACACAAATCCAAAGGAGGAAACATGGGCCAGGTAACGAACGAGCAGGTGAATCTGATGTTGCGGCTGTACGAGGACCGGCGCGAGCCAAAGTTGAGAGAAGCGCGCGACTGGTTCTCGGCAAACTTCCACGTGAAAGCTGCCGACGACTTGATACGCGTGTGTCCTCCCGGCAGCAAGGAAAACACATACATGCGTATGGTGCTCGGTTACTGGGAGATGGTGGCCAGCATCGTGAACCGCGGACTCATCGACGAAGAGTTCTTCTTCGAAAGCAATGGGGAACAGTGGGTGGTTTGGGAGCAGGTGAAGCCGGTAATTGGCGCGTGGCGCGCCATGTTCAGCAGCCCGAACTTCCTCGCCAACCTGGAGACGCAATGCAATCACCTGGAGGCCTGGAGAGAAAAGCGCAGCCCAGGATCCAACGAAGCTATCCGCAAAGTGCTCGCGCAAATGCAACAGGCAACGCAGGCACAAAAGGCGCAGGCCGCCGCCAGTTAGAACCGCAGTTCGCCCAGTTATCGGTAACAGCCAGTGGGTGCGGGGCTCGTCCGCGTCTGGCAGGGCTTCCGCATTCACGGGGCGCAAGAGTGTCTTCGATGAGAGACAAGCAGGAGAGGAGAATCAGTCATGGCAACAAGAGTGATGGAAAACCCAAAAGTTGTGTCGCCGGCGGAATGGCTGGCCGCACGCAAAGAGTTGCTGAAGAAAGAGAAGGGGTTTTCGCGGCTGCGCGACCAGTTGAGCAAGCAGCGCCGCGAACTGCCTTGGGAGAAGCTTGAGAAGGTATACGTCTTTGATGGACCTAAGGGCAAGGAGACGCTTGCGGATCTTTTCGGCGGCAGAAGCCAGCTGATTGTCTACCACTTCATGTTGGGTCCCGGGTGGGCGGAAGGCTGCCCTAGCTGCTCGTTCATTTCGGACCATATCGACGGCAGTGTGGTGCACCTTGCGGCGCGCGATGTGAGCCTGGCCGTGGTTTCGCGGGCGCCACTCGCGCAGATCGAGGCGTTCAAGAAGCGGATGGGCTGGCGGTTCCTTTGGGTGTCGTCGCACGGCAGCGACTTCAACTATGACTACCAGGTGTCGATGAAGAAGGATGAACTGGGAAAAGGCGAAGTTTATTACAACTACGGAATGCAGCAATTCCCCAGCGAGGAACGGCCCGGCACGAGCGTGTTTTACAAGGATGCGGCGGGCAATATTTTCCACACCTATTCGAGCTACGCCCGGGGACTAGACATCCTCATCGGCGCATACAACTGGCTGGACCTTACGCCAAAGGGGCGCGACGAAGAGGGGTTGAAGCATGGAATGGCCTGGGTGCGGCACCACGACAAGTACGATGCAGGCTACAAGGTGGACGCAAAGGCCGAGTACGTGCAACCCGCCAAAGCCTCAGATGCCGCAGGCAGTTGCTGCGAGCATCATTAGCCGTGAATGTCTCTGTTTACACGGAAAGTCGACCGGTGGCGACACGGACGCGTCAATTCTGAAGCACGAGTCCGGGTTCAGCGTTGCCACCTGACATTTCGGAAGGCTACTCTTTCGGTGCGTAGTAGCCTCTGCGGGCGAGAACTTTCAATTCCTTTTGCGTCGTTTCCACTTTGATTTTGCGGAATTTTCCATCGCGCGCCGCGTTCGTGGGGTAGTAGCTGAGCGTGTATTGGTCGCGCAACTCCTCAGCGATCTGGTCGAATGCTTCCTGCAGGTGCTTCATCGATCCAACATCAATTACGCGGCCGCCGGTTTCCTCCGCCATTTTCTTGGCGACGTCGGGCCGCGTGCCGTAACCGGGATCGTGCACCAGCAGGATGTGAATCACTGCGTCCGTGCGCTCGGCAACTTCGATGGCTTCCTTCATCTCTACTTTGCTCCCTTGATCGTCGGCGTCGGTGATAATTACAAGCGCCTTGCGTCCGGCCTCGGTCGCCAGTTTCTCGGTGCACGCCACCCAAACAGCATCGTAGAAAGCCGTTCCACGCAAGCCGCGCGTGCGGGATTCGGGCGGCAGCGGCCCCGCATTGACCATGCTCACGTTCGGTGCGTTGATACGCGCGCTGCGGATGGCCCGGTCAAGCTGGGCTCGGTCATCGGTAAAATCGGAAAGCAGGTCCACGTCGGTCCCGAACGAAATCACCATCGCTTCATCGCCCTTGCGGAGGACTTGGTTCAGAAAGCCGGTAGCAGCCTCCTGCTCGGCGGGGAGACGATTCTCCTCGCTAAGGCTGGTATCGATGAGCAACCCGAGGGTGATGGGCAGAGCCCTCTCGTTCGCGAAGAAGGCGATCTTTTGCTCCCGGTCGTCTTCGAAGACATGAAAGTCTTCCTTCTTCAGGCTGGGCATGATGTGTTTCTTCTTGTCGCGGACCGTGGCGAAAATGTTTACGAGGCTGACTTGGCTCTTGATCACCGGCGGTGCTTGCGCGGCAGGCTCCTGCGATGTGGCAGGAATCGATAAATTCACCGCAACCGTTGCCGTCACACAGTGCATCAAAAGCTTATGCATCGATTGCATGTATACTTTCCTCAGCGAGAGATGCCCGGCTGTAAAAACCCCGCGGGGTTACTGCCGCCCTGTAGGATGCCGCGAAGCGGTGCGATGGATGCGTGACTAAAATCGCCGGCGCGGATAATTTCAATAGGAAGTTTGGCTTGAGGACTATGAAAAGTCTACGAAAAACGGTGTGGATGGCTGGAGCGCTGCTCCTGCCTGCGGCCTTTGCCTATCTTGGCGCGCAAACGACAGGGCAAAGTGCTCCTGCTGCAGCACAGGAACAGAGCACTCCGCCTGCCCAACAAGCCACCATTCGCATACCGGTTAACCAGGTCATCGTCCCTGTCACCGTAAAAGACGGGTCAGGCCAGCTCGTCCCGGACCTACGCCGGGATGAATTTCGCGTCTTCGAGGATAACGTCGAGCAGAAAATCGCTTCCTTTATTGCCGACCCCGTTCCCCTTTCCATGGTCGTGCTGATTGATAACGATCTAAAATCCAGGGATGCCAAACAAGTTGGGGAGAGTCTTATTGCCATTGTCGGCGGCCTGAGCCTGAACGATGAAGCCTGGGTCTGTCGCTTTGACCAGCGCTTTCACCCGGGTAAGGGTTTCATCAACGATCGGGACAAATTACTTACAGAGTTGCAGCGGACGCATCTGGACGCCGAACCCTCCGCAGGACCCTCCAGCGCGGCCATTGCCAATAGCCCTTCGATTAACGGGCACTCCGCTACCGGAGATGCGCCGAACATCGCCGGAGGTCTGACGAATCTCAAGAACCAGCCGACCAAGGCGCTGGACGACGCGGTTTATGCCGCGGCCCAGTTGCTAAAGGACCGTGACCCGGAGCGCCAGCGGCGCAAGATTATTTTTCTGATTTCCGATGGCGTCAACGGACCAAAGTTCAATGTGAATAACTACGACACGGTGCTGAAGGAACTGCTTCGCTACGACATTACCGTTTACGGAATTGGCGTGGGCAGCGCCTTTTTCGAACGGAGATTCGAACGTCTCTCCAAATACGCACACGATACGGGCGGCGATGTCTACTATGGATTGAAGAGCCGGGCCATGGAAGAGCTGTACGCCCGGGTCACGGAAGAGGCTCGCAACCAGTACACGCTGGCTTACGCGCCCAGCGGAACGGACCGCGGACTGGAGTACCATTCCATCGAGGTCCGCGTGAGGCGCGAAGGCTTGACCATCCTGACCCGCGAGGGCTATTACGCCGGGGCTATACCGAGATAGCCGTTCTTTTTTGATGCAAATTGTCTTGACTCTTGCGTGAACCACTCGTATATGAGGTTAGAGGCCAGTGGCTGGCGGTGACGCTGGTTGTTTGCCCAGACTGAGGAGGAATTTCGCATGAAGAAAAAGGCTAAGAAGGACGAGAAAAAGGTCCCTAAGAAAAAGAAATAAGTGATCTCCAAGATTTCGCAGTCCAGGCGCCCTGACTCAGGTTAGGGCGCCTCTTCCTTTTTTACCTCGACAACGGAGGAAACGACGAGTCGGTCACGTCTTGGCCGCCGCTGCTGCTTCAACAGTTCCCGGTAATCCTTCCATTGCGCGTTCGCGAAGATAGAGAAACAACGGGAACGCCAGGCTCACTCCAACTGCGCATAGACCGACTGTCGGAAGCCAACGGAATCCTATCGGGAGCCGCCGTCCCTCGATACGCATGAATACCAAGAGGACTACGGAAGAGACGAGCACGTCCAGCCCGAAGAACGCGCTGATTCGGTTGGCGAAGAGCTGGCGTACCAGCAGCCCGAGCGGCAGGCCATTCTCCATGACCCACGGGACAAATTGCGAGTAGGGGATTGCGGCGCCGAGAACGCAAAGGAACAAATAAATATTTTTGCGATTCACAGGATACTCTCCAATTCGTAGAGCGTTGGGAGTTTGCGGATACTCTTCCAAAAAAACTTGCTTTAAGCGCTCAGCGTTTCTTCATGCGCCGGGCAAATCGGCCTGTAGGCGCAATTGCGGCAGATGAAGCCCCGTTTCGCCGGGAATTCTCCGGCACGCATGTCCCCGGCCGCTTCCTGCACGATTCTCTGCGCTTCATCCAATTGCTTGGCGTCCCGCGTGGTTTCTTGCCGCTGATTGTCCTGCAAATAATGAAACACCAGTCGCACCGGGTTCAGCTCCAAAATCTCCTTCACTGCCAGCGCATATAAGCTCAGCTGCAGATCTTTCTTCGCGTCCACATCCTTTTTCGGACGTCCCGTCTTGTAATCCACGATTTCCACGTCCCGCTTGTTCCCCAAGGAATTGATTTGGTCAATGCGCCCCTTGATGATCACATTGTTGTCGAGGGGCAATTCGAACCCCTTCTCTTGCACCAGCGCTTCCGGGGGTTCCTCCATCATGCCGGCATGGAACGCTCGTAATTGCTCCAGCCCGTCCTTCTTGTATTCCTCTTCCTGATATGCGTCTTCAAATCCCTTCGAATTCCATTCCGTCTCAAAGATTCTTTGCACTTCTTCAAACGGCAGCTTCACGCCTTTGCGCAGTTGGTCCACAAAGCGTTTGATCGTCGTGTGCATCACGGCGCCAAAGCTCATCGCCGCCTTTGGCCCTTCCCGTAGCGACCACAAATACCCGAACAGGTACCGTTGAGGGCAGGTCCGGTAACCGTTCACCGCCGAAGGGCTGAGCGTCAGTGGCTCCGCGGCCGGCGGATGGAACTCCTCCGCCCAATCCGCGATCCGCGAAAAAATCCTTGCCGATCCTTCGGCGGCCGGAAAAAGCTCCGAATCTTCCCAGAGGTTTTCCTGTAACCCATCATCTCTTCCAGCAGGTGGCAGCTTTGGCATGAGTTGACGCACATCCTGCCGCTTTACCGCCGGGTCCATCACCATGTCTTCGATGAACACCGGCACTTTTCCTTTTTTCTCCGTCATCGTTGTGATGGTGAGCCGCTCTTCCGCTCGCGTCAGCGCCACGTAAAACAGCCGCCGTTCTTCCTGGATATGAAACTGTTCCGCGGGGGCGCCTTCTTTCATAAGCTCCACCGGGAATTCGAATACGCGTGGTCGCTCGGTGGCCGGAAAAGCGCGGTTGTTCACCCGCAACAGAAACACCTGCGGAAACTCCAAGCCCTTTGCTCCATGGACGGTCATCAACTGCACCGCGTCTGGCGGCGCGTCGTCTTCCAGGCTCACCACTCCACCAGCCTGAGCGTAGTAATCCAGGTACTCGATAAACTCCGTCAGGCCGCGCGTTTCGCTTTTCGGTTCCCACTCCTTCATGAATTCCGCCAACCGTTTGACGTATTTTCGGTCGTGTTGCTTCGCGCGCTGCGGGATCTCCAGCCATTCCGTCAAGTCGCCCAGAATCTCGCGCGCGCTCGAGCGCTTCAGTGTCTTTCTTTGCGAAGAAACAAATTCCACCAGTTGCCCTAGCGCCGCATGCGATCGGTCGAACGCCAGTTGACCCTGGGGTAGTTGCAAGAGGTCGTAGATAGCCTTTTTCTCTTTTCGCGCGCGCTGCGCCAGGCGTACCAAATCCGCCGCTTCCAGGTGCCATGCCGGCGCTGCCAGCACACGCGCGCAGGCAATGTCGTCGTACGGCGCGGCGATCAGCCGCAGGTAAGCGAGCACATCCCTCACCAGGGGGTGCTCCAGAATGGAGAGTCTCGTGATCACAAACGGAATCTTTCGCCGCGACAGCCCTTCCACCAGATGATCCCGGTGCGCATGCTGGCGGTACAGGACGGCGAAATCCTTCCAGCGCCGTCCCGCTCCATGAATGCGCTCCAGTTCGCTCGCCACCCATAGCGCTTCTTCTTCGGGAGTTGCCAGCTCGACGATGCGGATCTTTTCGCCCGGAGGTTTGTTTGGCGAGAGGATTTTCTTTGGAAAGTCGGCGCTTACGGCGTTTTGCCCGATCACTTGCATCGCTACGCGCAGGATGTTCGGCGTCGAGCGGTAATTCTCCGTCAGAGCCACGCGGAATGGCGTGGAGTCCTGGCCTTCCTTCCATCCCGCAAATCGTTCCAGGAATAACTTGAAACTCCCGAACGAAGCTCCGCGGAACCGGTAAATCGCCTGATCATTGTCGCCGACCGCGACGATATTCCTGGCCGGTCCGGCCAGCAGCTCCAGCAGCCGGAGCTGTCCAATGTTGGTATCTTGAAATTCATCTACCAGGATGTAGCGGTATTTTCTTTGAAGAGTCTCGCGCAGTTGCGCGTCCCGCTCCAGCAGGCCAACCGCTCCGGTGATCAGCGAGCCAAAGGAAACCCGGTTCTTTTCGTGCAGCAGTTCTTCGCTTGCCCGGTAGGCGCGCGCCAGTTCCTGCTGCAACGCAATTGATTCCAGGCGTTCCGCGAGAGTGTCTTCGTCCAGCGTTTCCCGTTCGGACTCGAGACGCGCTGCCAGCCCGTTGGCATACCGCTGATAGTCTTCGCCGGACACCAGTTCGTCCTGGCAACGCGAAAAAAACTCTACGAAATCGTTCAGGAATTGCCCGGGATCGGCCAATCTCCGGTATTTTTCCAGTCGCAGCCGCCGCAAGTTGCGCCGCAGCAGGATCCAGTGATCGAACTCGTCCAGCATCACTCGTTGCGGGTCGGCCTCCGCCAGCAGGGTCTCGCAGAAAGAATGAAACGTTGCCAGCGTCACCGCTTTGCCACGCTCCCCCGTGGCCTTCACCACGCGGGCTTTCATTTCGCCGGCAGCTTTCTTCGTGAAGGTCAGCCCGAGAATGTTTTCGCCGGAGAGGTTTTCGTCCGATTGCAGGAGGCGCCGGATGCGCTCTGTAATGACACGCGTTTTTCCGGTTCCCGCGCCCGCAATCACCAGCAGCGGGCCTTCGCCGTGTGCGATGGCGCGCCTCTGCGCGTCATTGAGCTTTAGTCCGCTCTCCTCGAGCGGTTCCATGTCAAACAGCGTGGCCATGACTCAAGCAGGGTATCGGAATTTTCGTGGAAGAGGAAACGAGCGCTATTTCTCTAATTTAACATGAATGGATCGTGGTTTCGGATCATCGAAGAAATGGACATCTACGGCATCTCTTATCATGAATTCCAATTCTTCCTACGTGTCGCCTTGCGTAAAAATACCTTCCGTCAGACATTCCGCACAATAACCTCCGTCTGACTCCTGTGTCACTCGAAATACCAAGTCCGTGTTGCTCTCCAAGGGTCCACTCCTGCTATCGTTGCGACTTTTCACCCGCTGCAACCTGCTTGTTGAACTCGCCCGACTTCCGCTTTGGAATCGTAAGTGACTGCCACTTCTCGCCTGCGAAATGCCGGGCCAGATAAACAATTTGACCCACATGATAGGAGTAGTGAGCGATCTGGCGGTTGATGGCTTGCGTTACGGAATGCGGTTCAGTGCGGATAGTAATTGCTCGCGTCAGATCCGCATCGCTCAGCGGCTCCAGAGCGCCAAGGAGGAGTTTCCAACCGCGTTCCCACATCTCCATCAATTCCGCGCGCGTCACTGGCGGTTCTTCAAATTCCGTGTCACGGTTACGGTCTGGTTTCTCGCCGTCGGTGGTTAGAAAATCGGTCCAACGAGACCGCATATTTCCCGCCATATGTTTCACGATGATGGCGACGGAATTCGATTCCGCATCCAGCATGGCGAAGAGCCCTTCATCTGGACATTGAGCCATCGCGCGCTCGCCCAGCTTCTTGTAGTAACGAAAAAGGTCGATCGAGTCTTTCAAGTGGGACATGGTGAAATGGTGTGCCATAGCGCCATTTTCCACCGCCGCACAAACCTGTCAACCCCCGGCCTTCATTTCTTGATGTATTCATGAATTTTTCATTCATCGCAGACAATCGAGCGCCTCGCTCGTGCAATGAAGCGGAACACGAGTTGACCGGGCCCCAAAATAACTTCTGGGCAAGTCAAAAGAAGTGCTTGACAATTCGCTTTTTATTCGCCTAATATCGCTGCGCTGAAATCTCGAATTTCAACAAAGGGAGGTCGCTATGACGATTGGACAAACCATGCTCTCCGAATTCGACGAGGAGATGAAAAACACTCGCAAAGTCCTCGAACGCTGTCCCGACGAAAAGTGGAACTGGAAGCCCCACGAAAAATCCGGCACTCTCGGCTGGCTCGCCGCCCACGTCGGGACTGTTCCTGAGTGGATCACCATGACCATCAATACGGACGAATTCGATTACGCCCCCGTTGGCGGCCCCGCCTTTGAGCCGCCGAAAATCACCAACCGCAAGGAACTCCTTGCTGCTTTTGATAAAGGCGCCGCCGAAGCCCGTGCCGCACTCTCCAAAGTCAGCGACGCCGACATGGCGAAAGGTTGGAAACTGCTGGCCGGTGGTCAGGAGATTTTCACCACACCGCGTGTCGCGTGCATTCGCGGAATGTGCCTCAACCATCTCATCCATCATCGCGCGCAGCTCACGGTTTACTTCCGGCTCATCGGTGTTCCCGTGCCAGGCCTCTATGGTCCCAGCGCGGATGAAGGCCAGCCAGGCGCGGCCGAAGCTGCTGCCCATTGATTTGCTAACGATGGTCTGTGAACAATTCGCCGCGGGCGGAGATTTCTCCGTCCGCGGACTCCTTCCCGCCGCCGCAGCCTCCTTCACCGCATCGCGCTATAATAGTGTTCCTCTCTCCTCTGGAGGCTCGTCATGACCACGGAAACTCCCGTCATTCTCTCCGCTGTTCGAACGCCCATCGGCAAATTCCAGGGCGGCCTCGCCGGATTTTCCGCTCAAGAACTTGGCGGCAAAATCGTCGCCGAAGCCATTCGCCGCACGGGCCTTGACTCGAATCAAATTGACGAAGCGATCCTCGGCAACGTAGTGCAAGCGGGCCTCGGACAGAATCCCGCGCGCCAGGCAGCGCTCAAAGGCGGGTGCAGTCCCCGCGTCGCCGCGATGACCATCAACAAAGTTTGCGGCTCTGGCCTCAAAGCCGTGGCGCTCGCAGCGCAGGCTGTGCAGCTCGGCGAGTCGGAAATTGTCGTCGCCGGCGGCATGGAGTCCATGTCGAATTGTCCGTATCTCTTGCCGCAAGCCCGCACGGGTTATCGCATCGGCGATGGAAAAATTGTCGACTCCATGATCAATGACGGCCTCTGGGACGCTTACGAAAATTTTCACATGGGCATGACCGGCGAACTCGTCGCCGAAAAATACGCCATTACTCGCGAAGAGCAGGACCGCTTTGCGTTCGAAAGCCACCAGAAAGCGGTGCACGCGCGAAAATCATGCTTCTTCGAAGCACAGATTCTGCCAATCGAAGTGCCGCAGAAAAAGGGCGAGCCGGTCGTCATCAAGTACGACGAATCGCCGCGGGAAGACACTTCGGTCGAAGCTCTCGCGAAGTTGAAGCCGGCATTCAAGAAAGATGGCACCGTTACCGCAGGCAACGCGCCTGGCACCAACGACGGCGCGGCGGCATTGATTGTTACCAGCGAACGCAACGCCTCGCGTCTCGGAAAACAGCCCATTGCGCGCATCGTCGCGCAAACCGTGAGCGGCCTTGAGCCCAAGTGGGTAATGATGGCGCCCGTTGACGCTGTCGAAAAGCTCCTTACAAAAACCGGCTGGGACCGCAACAAAGACGTCGATCTAATTGAGTTGAACGAGGCCTTTTCCGTTGCCGCTCTCGCCGTCACGCGACAGCTCAAGCTCAATCCCGAAAAAGTAAACGTCAACGGCGGCGCTGTCGCACTCGGTCATCCCATCGGCGCGTCCGGCGCGCGCATCCTCGTTACGCTGCTCCATGAATTGCAGCGCCGCAACCTGAAGCGCGGCATCGCCGCACTCTGTCTTGGCGGCGGAAACGCCGTCGCCCTCGCAGTCGAACGTTTCTAAATTTCGAAATTATTTTTACTGAATGAGCGTGCTCTGGCTGGCCACGCATTTCCATTGACCGCTTTGCTTGATCCACGTGTCCGTGAATCGCGCGCGCCGCGTGTACGGTTTTCCCTTGGTCACGCCGGTTTCGCGATAGACGCCTGAAACCACGCCCGCGTTGCTGTAAACATGAACCTTCATGCCCTCGTCGTACATGTGCTCGGGCGTCGAGCTGGGGTTGGCGACTGATCGCAGGTATTCCGATCTGTTCCTGAGTGAACCGTCGTAGTCCACGTAAACGAGCGTGTCGTCGAAAAGCGAAGCGATGGCCCCGGCGTCGCGGCCCATTTCCGCCTGATTCCAGGAGCGTTCCAGTTGGATGAGCTGGGTTTCGTCGTCTGCGGCTTTGGCGCGGTCCTGAGTCGGCAGCGTGAAGACGACTGCTATGATCGCCAGGAGCGGTAGCAAGATTCTTCTCATGAGGTTTTTCCTCCGGCCGCTAAAACAGTAACGCAACAATGCTATCGGGCACTTCGTGCGTCAAGAAGAAACGCGGCTAAGGAAGCGGCGAAGTAACAGCCCGCGAAATTTCTTGAGAAACTCGGGCGCATGCCGCCATCACCGCGCATATCTTCCCCGGGACAGGATGCGCGGTGCGGCAATATCCGAGGTGCCCATTCTGCGTAACCTCTGTCATCAAAGATTATTCGGGTGTTTACCTATTGAATTTCCTGCATGGCAAGAATAGAGTATCGCCCGGGTAGGAACAGTGGTCTCCACGCCCAGGGTTGCTGTCCTAGAAACAGGTCCGTGTCCGGAAGACCGCTTTCATTCTTGTCACGATGGGGTGCCGTATGAAAAATACCTTCTGCAAGTGGGTTTTGCTAGTGTGCTTTGCTTTGCTCGTTTCGCAAGGGTTGCTTGCGCAGTCCGACCTCGGCAAGATTTCAGGTTTTATCAAGGACCCGTCAGGCGCGACGATTGCCAACGCCAAGGTTACGATTCGCAACAACACGGGCGGCGTCGACCGCCAAACGACGACGAATGACTCCGGGTATTACGTCATTACGAATGTGCCGCCTAGCCTATACACCATGGTCGCAGAGGCACCTGGTTTCCAGAAGTACGAGAGCACTAACAACAAGCTAGATCCGGCCGCGGATCTCGTCATCGATGCGACGCTGAGCGTTGGTTCGTCCAGTCAAACCGTCGAGGTGTCGGCATCGACGGTGCAACTTCAGACGGAATCCGCTGCGGTGCAAAAGCTGGTCACACGGGAGCAGATTGACTTGCTCGAGTTAAATGGCCGGAACCCCATCGGCCTTGCGGGGCTGGTTCCCGGGGCGCGCGGCGGCACGACGGCGAGCCTGACGTTTGCTTTCAGCCAGGGCCCGTCGAATTTCAACGGCTCGCGCAACCCGGAGAATTTGATCACCTACGACGGTGCTCCGGCTACGCGCACGCGCTCCAACGGAACGAGTCTAGGCGCCGCTGACGTGGACTCCACACAGGAAGTCGAGATACTGACCTCGAACTACGCCCCTGAGTATGGCCGCACGTCCGGCGCGCAGATTCGCATCGTCACTAAGACCGGCACCCAGAACTTCCACAGCGCCGCTTACGAATACCTGAGGAACGACGCGTTCAACGCCAACACCTGGACCCGCAACACTAATGCTTTGACAGCGTCTGTGGCGCCCATGAAGTACAACCAGTTTGGATACAACCTCGGCGGCCCGTTCTACATTCCCGGGAAATTCAACACCAATAAGAAAAAGGTTTTCTTCTATTGGGGGGAGGAATGGGTCAAGTACCACTTTCTCGAATCAGGTTCATCGGTCGGGTCGGCAGGCCTGCTATCGGTTCCGACGCTCAAAATGCGGCAAGGGGATTTCAGCGAATTGCTCAACGCGAATCCCTTCTACTCAACAACCAAGATTATCAACGATCCGAACACGGGCACGCAATTCGTTGCATCAGCGAGTCCCGCTGCCCCCAATTACAGTCCCGCTTGCACGAGCGCGGCTGGCTGTCCCAACGTCATCCCGGTCAACCGACTTAGCCCGAACGGCGTCGGCATCCTGAATGCGTGGCCAATTCCCAACCTCACGAACTTTATCGGCGGCAATGGCAACTGGTTTGCCGCGAAGCTGCACACGTTCGACCAGCGCAAGGATACCGCCGGTGTGGATGTAAACCTCACCGAGAAGCAGCGTCTCAGGTTTCACGCAATGAATTACGCATATCTGGAGTACCAACCTCTTGATGGCAATACTGATCGCACCCCGAAGTTTTTCAATCGCCCCAACAAGACCGGCTCAGTCAACCATACGTGGACGCTCAACCCCCGAATGGTGAATGAGGTTCTGATCAGCGCCAGTGAGGACGTCGTGTTGATACCTGTCGACACGGCGAACTTCTTTGATCGAACCAAGGCGTGCGCACAATCAACCGTGCCGTGCAGCCTCAACTATCCCTACATATTTCCGACTGGGAAGCTGCTTCCGAACCGCATCCCGACGGTGAATTTGTCCAACTTCTCGGGACTGAGCGGCGGGCCGTATCCGTCGCACTCTGCGGGCCCCATCTATGACATATCCGACAGCTTCACCTGGATAAAACAAAATCACACGCTGAAATTCGGTGCTCTTTGGGAACGCTCCGGCGAAAACGACAATGACGAGATAAACGTTCAGGCTTGCCCGACTTGCACCAACAACCAGAATGGCCAGTTCCTTTTCACCGATGGCCGTGCCGGCGGGACGGGGGTCGCCGCCGCTAACGCCGCTTTGGGCCTGTTCGACAGCTATTCAGAAATCGGGCATCGCGCATACACGATCTTTCGCGCCAACATGTGGGAGTCGTTCGCGCAAGACTCTTGGAAGATGAGGCAGAATTTGACTCTTACCTTCGGCCTGCGCTATTCCGTCATTGTTCCCTACCATGCCCTGTGGGGAAACATGATTGTTTTCGACCCGCGGTTTTATGATCCGGCTAAGGCAGTTACCATCAGCCCGACGACCGGTCTCATTCAAGGCACCGTTGACCCAAAGACTGGCCTCGTTGTCGGCATCGGAGCGGATACTTATAACGGCATGGTCATTCCCGGCAGCGGATTCCCATCTTCCGCAATAAACCACTTTCCGGAAGCCGACCCGGCTCAGTTCGACTTCAGCCGCCTGTTTCGCGGCGTCCCCGACCACTACTCGGACATTCAGTGGGGTGAGATTCAGCCCCGCGTCGGTATTGCATACCAGTTGAACAAAAAGAACGTGTTTCGTGTTGGCGCCGGGCGTTACACGACCCGTTTGGGCGTGAGCGACTCGATCTTCCTCGGCGGGAATCCGCCGTTCCAACCGAACGCCAGTGTCGCGAACGGCTCGGCAGATAACCCCGGAGCTGGCGGCGGAGCCAACATTACCCGGGTGGTCACAACGCAAAGCAAAGGCTTTAAGCCGCCTGAATCATGGGGTTGGAATGTCACCTACGAGCGCGAGATGTTCTGGAAGTCGCTTGTGAGCGTGGGATATGTGGCGCGTCGCGGCTTACATCTGCAGCGGGAAGCCGACATCAATCAGCCGACGACAGCAGTTGTGGCGGCGAATCCTGGCGTCAACATTAACGCGCTGCGCCCCTACAAGGGCTTCGGCTCCATTCGACAAACGGATAACGCAGCCAACTCCATGTACAATTCACTCCAGATTTCTTGGAACCGCCGCTACTCGAACGGGCTACTGTTCGGAGCGTCCTACACATTGTCCAAGAGCATGGACAACGGCTCCAATCAGCGCGACGTTGTCCCTGACACTTATGACGTAAGCATGCTGTGGGGGCCGTCGGAATTCGACGCCCGGCACATTGTGGTCTTTAATTACCTCTACGACCTTCCGTTTTTCAAGGACCGCTCCAAGTTGACTGGGAAGGTGTTAGGGGGCTGGCAAATCAGTGGCGTCACACAGTTCCAAACCGGTTTGCCCTGTGGCGTTGCCGAAGCTAAAGACTACGCGGGCGTGGGCTTGGACTCGAACTTCGGATGCGGCACCAACGGCCAGTATTACGTCGTGAACGGCACTCCCAAAATCATCGGGACCTTCGGCACCACTGGCCATTGGTTTGACACTTCAGTTTTTGCCAAACCAGCTGCCGGAACTTTCAACGCACAGCGCGTTCGCGACCTTATCTACCAGCCCGGATACCAGAACTGGAACCTTGGGCTGTTCAAGACGTTTCCCATCACCGAGAAAGCAGGTCTCCAGTTCCGCGCCGAGGCGTACAACTTCATCAACCACCCAAACTGGGGCGGAGGTAGCGGCGGCGGCGTGAACTTCAATCCGACCAGCTCAAACTTTGGGAGAGTGACAACAAAGGGAGGCGGTGTCGCCGGCGGCGAGCGGAACCTGCAGCTCTCGCTGCGCGCCTATTTCTAGTTGTTGGAAAACAGAGCCGCCAAAAATAAGACTGGAGTTCTGTCCTGCCTGCGGAACTAGGCTGTGCCTTGCGCAGGAATCTCAGCCGCGCCTATCGCTGATTTCAAATCGTTGCCGCAGTAAGGGCAGAACTTGTCGGACTCCGCGATTTCGCGCTTACACTGCGGACACGAAGGATGCAAGTTGCATTTGCAGTTGGGGCAGAAGTTGAACCGCGCGCCCACAGTGTTTCCGCATTGCGGGCAAGGATACGGAAGCGGCTCGCGCATCAGAAAATAAATCACGAAGCCGATGAAGCCCCACGCGGGCAGAAGAATGAGCACAAGAATTGTCCACAGGGCGGCGCTCATCCCGCGGCGTGAAGCATCGCGGTTGACGTACGCGACCATGAAAATCATCACCGCCATGCCAAGGCTGGCCAGGGTGACGATTCCTGCCAAAGCCAGCGACGCCAGCGCCGGATTATCCCGCAGTTCCGGCGGAAACATGTCGTTTCCGTTCGGATTGTGTGCGTTTGCCAGGTTCACCGTAGTGGCGATCACCAGAGCGACCACATAGAGAAAGGCAACCAGTGCCATCAGCCATCGAGGAATAATCCCAAACTCCTGCCAGAAGCGCAGATTTTCTTTCCGTCGCCGAAGGCGAATCAGCCGCTTTCTCTCGTTGAATGAATCGGTCACGCGTTGTTGGTAGTCAGACATTCCTTTTTTCTCTCTCTCCGCTCGTCCGGGTCAGCTTCCCTGATTGATCCAATCAGCCTGTTCGCCCTTTCGCGAACTTTCCATCAACAGCACTGCCACGGCAAACAGCGCCGGAATCGACCACCACAAACCAAATCCAACTTCCCAGACCAGCTTGGGAACTCCGGTGCGCTGGCCAAGCCATTGAAACAAGCTCCACACATAAGGCGCGCTTGCGACGCCAAAAAGCCAGGACAGGCTGCAAGCCAGCCACAGCGCGCGGCGCCTCGGTTCCCGCTCGCGCAATTCTTGTGCGCGCAGGCGAACGCGGAATTGTGTGCGGCTGGCGAGTCCCTCCGGCAGGGAAATAGTCGCGGTCCGCAGCATTCGCAAAGCCCGATCGGTCCGGCGCGCATGCTCGGCGCAGAAATCGCATTCTTCGAGGTGCGTCCGCAGCCAGTTGCGGTCGGTATCGGGAATTCCTTCCACGCGCGCTTGCGCGATCAATTGCAGCGCGCGTTGGTGAGCAATGTTGTTGCTCTTCATCCAGCGCCTCCCTGGAGCGCTCCACGAAGCGCTTCGAGACCGCGATATAGCCGCGACTTCACGGTGGAAAGGGGAATGCTAAGCACGCCCGCCATTTCATCGATTTGCAATTCTTCCTGGAAGCGCAGGACCAGCACTTCGCGGTAAATGGCGGGAATTTTCTGGAGAGATGCTTGAACGTTTTCTTCTGTCTCGTGGCTAAGGACCTGGCGCAGCGGCGAAGGTTCATTTTCGTTCGCGAGTTGCAGTGGATGTTCCTGTTCGGGATCCGTCAGCGTGTCCAGGCTTTGCGCCTTCTTTGAGCGCTGCCAGTCAATCACCAGGTTTCGCGCAATTGCGAAGAGCCAGGCTTCGAATTTTGACTTGCCATTGTATTGATGGCCGCGCTCGAGGACGCGGATCCACGTCTCCTGGAAAAAATCCTCGGCGCGTTCCTTGTTTCCGGTGATGTAGACGAGATAGCGGAACAAGCGGTATTGATACTGCTCGATCAAGCGGTCGAGAAGATCGGGGTCGCGGCGCTGCAGGCCGCGCGCGATGGTTCTTGTTTCATCGGCCATCAGCGTGGAAAAAAACAGCGTTAGACCCGGCATCGCCGATGGACCGAAGAAGATGGACCGGTGTGGTGTTAAGCATGAACTCGTGGCGCTCATTCTAACTGGTATACGGGTGAGCGCCGCGAAAAGACGCAGGCACTGGGAAAGGGAATAGGAGGAACACTATGTAGGGGGTTACCCCCCATTACACTCACGATTATAAAAACATAGGGCTTGTAAAACGGGCTACATGTAAGTCATTGATTCTAAAGGGCGAGGTTTTGGTTGGTTACGACTAGCAAAGGCCCGAAATGGCTGCCTTGAAAAGAAAAGCGGGAGCAAGCTCCCGCACTCCCAACGTAGTTCTCTACAAGATTATGTATACCGAGGAATAAGGGACAGTCAAGGAAAAGTTGAAAGTCCTTCGGAACTCGATAGAAAAGTCCCTCTTGCTAAAGCCGAGAAAAGTGTAACCTGGGGGGCCCGAAAGGCCCTGGGGCATGGCTCACATGTATTGTCCACAGTGCAAAGCGGAGTATCGGCAAGGGTTTACGCGGTGTGCGGACTGTGACGTGGAGCTGGTGGGAGACTACCTGGAAGCGGTTCGCCATCCGTTGGCTAAGAAAATGGCAAGGGGAGACAAATACGGGGAGCGCTTGTGGCGCGGAACCGCTCCTCACTTTTATTTGGCGCTGGTGTGGAGTCTCTGGAGCAAAAAAGTGGCTTGCTACGGCGCGCCCGAAAATCCGCCATTACCAGACTGCCTGAATGGGCAGCTGCTTAGCAGTTCAGATCTGGGCGGATTTGAAGTCTGGGTATCGGAAGAAGATTTGCCGCTCGCAAAATGGATTCTCGACTCCGCCGATGAGGAGTTTGAGGAAGCAGCGTCCGATGAGAATTCTACCAAGACAATACTGCCCGATATCTCTCCTGAGACGAGTGGCGTTTGTCCCTTGTGCTTCGGGGAATTCACGACGGTTTCTGCGAATTGCCCGAACTGCGGAGTTCCGCTGCGCTCCCCGCAGGCAGAAGTTGCCGCTGAGGATTCAGCCTGGCAGCTTTGCAATCTTGCTCATCCCAAGTTCATCACCGAATTGAGGAAGGCGCTGCAGACGGC
>Ga0137395_10000299_pt1 | contig 19851 bp, 22 predicted proteins | sample czobulk216metaG_FD_108283 | JGI IMG/M metagenome (GOLD analysis project Ga0137395, IMG submission 108283) | Vadose zone soil microbial communities from Angelo Coast Range Reserve, California, USA - czobulk2.16 metaG | ecosystem: Environmental > Terrestrial > Soil > Vadose zone | place: USA...
CGTACATGAATCTCAGCGGCATCTCCGTAAGGGAGCTGCTGGGGAAGTACGAGCTGGATGTGAAGGATCTGCTGGTGCTGTGGGACGAGGCGCAGCTTCCCTGGGGCACGATCCGGGTTCATCTCGATGGCAGCGCGGGAAGCCACAACGGCGCGAAGTCCGTGATCAGTTCGGTCGGCACGCAGGAATTTGCAAGGCTGCGGCTGGGTTGCGGGCCGGATCATCCGCTGAGCAGCCGCAAAGAATACGTGCTGCGGCCGATGAAGAAGGCGGAGCTGCAAGTAGCGGCGGAAATGATCGGTGAAGCCGGGGACGCGGTGGAGATGATCCTGACGCAGGGCATCGACGCGGCGATGAATAAGTACAACCGGCGGAAGCCAGCCGATCCGGAAGAGCCGGAAGAAAAGTAAGAACGATTTTGCCGGGCTGCGCGCCCGGCGTGAATGGAAAGAGGTCATCATGGAAGAGCGTTACTACGATTTGGTTTTCATTGTGCGGCCGGCGACGCCGGAAGAAGAGATCAAGAAAGTCCTCACGGTCATCGAGCACACCGTCGCGGAAAAAGGCGGCAAGATCGAGAAGACCGAGCACTGGGGCACGCGAAAGCTGGCGTATCGCGTGGCCAAGCATCGCGAAGGCATCTACGTGCATCAGGAAATCCGCACGAACCACGGCGAACTGATTGCCGAGCTGGAGCGCCGCCTGCGCGTGCAGGACACGGTGATCAAGTATCAGACCGTGCGGCTGGATGAAGACCTGAAGCGCCAGAAGAAACTTTCGCAGAAGCGCGAGAAGCGCGCCGCGCGGCGTCCGCGCCGCACACCGGCTCCCGCCCCGGCGGCAGCGCCGGAGCAGGCCGCGGCTACCAGCTAGGTCCGTGTGCCGAAAGAATTTTTTGAATCGAGAAAAGGTGATTCCGGCTCGACCGGAATCACAAGAGGATTGATCCCGATCGGATCGGGACGATAAGTGAAAGGGTGGAAGGTATGGCAGAGGAACCGAAACAAGCATCAGTGCCGGGCGGAGCGCCGCGGCGTGAAGGTGGCCATGGCGGTGGTCACGGCGGTCCGGGGGGAGGACACGGTGGTCCGCGGCGCGAAGGCGGACCAGGCGGGGGCGGTCCCGGAGGACGGCCCAGGGGGAAGCGCCAGTATTTCCGGAAGAAGAAGGTGTGCAAGTTCTGCGTCGAGAAGATGGACTTCATCGACTACAAGCGCGCGGACATCCTGTCGCAGTTCGTTCAGGAACGGGGGAAGATTCTCCCGCGCCGGATGACGGGAGTGTGCGCGCGTCATCAGCGCTGGCTGGGCGTGGCCATCAAGCGGGCGCGCAACATCGCGCTGTTGCCGTTTGCGGGCAGCGCGGCGGGCACGCAGGCACCACGGGTCGTTGTGCCAGGCGCGCCGGCGGCTCATGCCGCGCCTGCTCATGCAACACCGGCGCCAGCCGCGGCGACACCAACGCCAGCTGCCGAAGCGCCGAAGGCGTAAGGAGAAGTTCTCGGTTTTCTGTGGTCTGTGTTCAGTGAAAGAAAGATTTACGGAGAGTTGAAAACTGTTTTTCTGCATTGTGCACGATTCCTGCCAGTCAAGGAAATCGTTAGCCAAGAGATTCAGGAGCTTAGAGAGAAGACATGCAAATTATTCTTCAGGAAGACATTGAAAAGTTGGGCCACCGCGGTGATGTAGTCACGGTGAAGCCGGGATATGCGCGCAACTTTCTTTTGCCGCAAAAGCTGGCAGTCGAGGCCACTGCAGGCAACTTGAAAGCCATCGAGCGCATTCGCACATCGCTGGCCAAGAAGACGGCCACGGAGCAGCAGGCTGCAGAGAAACAGGCCGCGCTGCTCAATGGTGTTTCGCTGAAGTTCACGCGCAAGACCGGGGAAAACGATCAGATGTTCGGCTCGGTCACCTCCGCCGATATCGCGGAAGGACTGGCGGCGCAGGGCTTCAAGATCGACAAGCGCCAGGCCCAGCTTGGCGAGCCACTCAAGACCATCGGAGAATTTCCAGTGACCATCAAGGTGTTCCGCGACGTCACCGCGCAGATCAAGGTGACGGTCGAAAAAGAAGCGTAGATAAGCTCCCAACATTCTTCCTTCTTCGCCGCTGCTCAAGACTTGCAGCGGCGATTTTTTTAGAAAACAGTGTTTGGCGACACCATCATCGGTCTGTCACCTTCGGCGTTCGACTTCTTCTACGCAATAGCCGCTTCTTGTTTAATGATAAGATTGGCATTGGAGTAGAGAGATGGCCCGCTTGGCCCGGGGCTTATTAGGCAGTTTGAGGTGCTCGCATGGCTGAATTGGGAACGCCTGAATTGCACCAGACGACGGTCGAGGAACGGTTTCAAAACCTGGCCCGGAATTGGCAAGAGGAAACCGCTCATCTTTCTTCATTCACGAAGCGAATTCTGAATCGGCACTACCAACAAATCATAGGAATGGGACCGGCAGTAGTTCCTTTCCTGCTGCGCGATCTTGCCCGAGAGCCGAAGGATTGGTTCTGGGCGCTTTATTCGGTCACAGGAGCGAATCCCGTGGCTGCGCAAGACGAAGGCGATATCGCGGCTATGAGCAAGGCTTGGTTGGACTGGGGCAGGCAGCGCGGAATGATCTAGCATGCGAGCCAACCTCGCGCGTATTTTCCCTCAATTGGAATCTGCCCCCTACGAAATTACAAGTCCCGAGGACGTCAAATACAATTGCGTGGCGTGGGCAGCGGGCCGGGCGGAAGTTCGCCGGAGGTGGTGGCCGGCGCCTTCGCCCTTCTACTATTGGCCCGTGGAGCCCCGCGAAGAAACGGTTGTCGGCTTCGTCAGGGCGTTTGTCCACCTCGGCTATACAGTTTGCGATACGAGCGATCTCGAACCGAACTACGAAAAGCTGGCTATCTATGCCGACAGCACTAATACTCCCTCCCACATGGCACGGCAACTGTCTTCAGGCCACTGGACTAGTAAGCTGGGCGAACTAGAAGATATTCAGCATTTGACGCTCGATCAATTGAGCGGCTCTGATTACGGCCGAGTCGTGCAAATTCTGAAGCGAAAGCGCCCTACATAGTGAGGACGACGCGGAATTCGGCTTTGCCGCTCATCATGCGGGCGTAGGCTTCGGCGGCTTTTTCCAGCGGGAATTTTTCGATCATGGGTCGCACGCCGGCCATTTCGGCGAAGCGCAGGGTGTCTTCCGAATCCGTGGGAATGCCGCCGGGCCAGCCCTGGACTCTCCTTCGCCCCACGATCAGTTGAAGTGGCGAAGCTTCAATCGGGCCTTGGCCCGCGCCGACTACCAGCAGCGTTCCGTTCAAGCCAAGACCGCCGACCAGGTCGGACATGGATTTTGAATCCGTGGCAGTGGCCAGAATCACGCGGGCGCCGCCAAGCTTCTGAAGTTCTTCCGCGGCATTGGTGGCTTTGCTGTCGATGTATACATGCGCGCCGAGTTTCTTGGCGAGAGCGGCTTTCTGAGAACCGCGGCCGACGGCGGCGACTCTGTATCCAAATTTATTGGCAAACTGAATTCCAAGATGCCCGAGGCCGCCGATGCCTTGGACGGCGACGAGATCGGAAGGCAATGCGCCGCTGTGGCGCAGGGCGTTGAAAGTGGTAACACCCGCGCAAAGGAGCGGGCCGGCTTCCACGGCGTCGAGGCTATCCGGCATTGCGGCGAGCGCTTCCACAGGAGCGATCATGTATTCCTGATAGCCGCCATCGAAGCTGATTCCGCAAATTTTCGCGTTGCGGCAATTGGCGAAATCTCCGCGGCGGCACGGGAGGCAAGTGCCGTCCTGGCCGCCGTGCCAGCCGACGCCGACGCGCTGGCCTTTTTTCCAGCCAGTGACGCCGGAACCGACGTCGTCGATCACACCAGCGACCTCGTGCCCGGGGGCACGGGGATATTGAATGCCGGGCCAGTATCCTTCTTTTACGAGGCTGTCGCTGTGACAGATGCCGCAAGCTTGCACGCGAATGCGCACGTGCCCGCCGCCTGGGTTGGGAATCTCGCGTTCGACAATTTCAAAATCTGCGCTGGGTTTCGGCACCAGTGCCACTTTCATCTTGGCCATCGAGACTCTCCATTTTCTTTGGATTCACGCCCAGAACTTGGATGCTCGTCGCGCGGAAACCGGCACATATTGCGGCGCTGCAAGATTGTGCAGAGAGCGGCAAAAAAGTTTTGCAGAGATTTCCGAGACGATGCACAGGCACTCCGATTGACGCGCGCGGAAGTTCTACGCACAATGCGGCATCACTTTGAACAAGGAAGTGTTCGTACCTGGGGTGAGAAATTCTGCGCTTGCCCTCCCGCGCAGAACGTAGTACAAAAGCGAAGAAAAGGCGAATATAAAGCAGACCTCGCATGCCTGTTGACACGACCCTTGAGAAGCCACTACCGAATAACCTGGATGCCGAGCGCTCCGTTCTTGGCGCGATTTTGCTGGACAACCATGCGCTGAATCCGGCGATCGAGCATCTGCGGCCGGAAGATTTTTTTCTGGACCAGCACCGGCGCGTGTTCACGCAAATGATCGCGCTCGGCGAGGTGCAACAGGCCATCGACCTGGTGACGTTGACAGAGGAACTGAACCGTAAGGGCGACCTGGAAGCCTCCGGGGGCGCGCCGTACCTGGCATCGCTGGCCGACGGCATGCCGAAGGTTTCCAACATCGAGCACTACGCGCGGATCGTCAAAGAGAAGGCGATCCTTCGCAACCTGATTCACACCACGCACAATATTCAGCAGCGCGCGTTCGAGGGCGAGGACGGGGCCGACGCTATTCTGGACAACGCGGAATCTTCGATTTTTGCGCTGGCAGAAGACCGCGTCCGGGCCGGATTGCTCCCGATCAAGGACATCGTCCGCGACAATTTCGAGCGGCTGGAAAAAATCTTCCGTGAAGGCAAGAGCATCACGGGAATCCCCACGGGTTACACGGAGCTGGATAAGTTGACCTCCGGCTTGCAGCCCTCCGAGCTGCTGATTTTGGCTGCGCGCCCTTCGCAGGGGAAAACGGCGCTGGCGCTGAATCTGATGGAAAACATCGCGATTCGAGGCGGGCACCCAGTGGCCATGTTCAGCCTGGAAATGTCCAAGGAATCGCTGCTTCAGCGGCTGGTGGCATCCGTGGCGCAGATCGACGCGCACAAATTCCGCACCGGCCATTTGAGCAAGGAAGACTGGCGGCGGATGACGGAATCGCTGGGAACCATTTCCTCCGCGCCGCTGTGGATCGACGACGCGGGGTCGATCAGCGTGCTGGAAATCGGGGCCAAGGCACGGCGGCTGAAGCGCGACAAAGGATTGTCGATGCTGGTGGTGGATTATCTCCAGCTCATCACCGCGCGGGGACGCTTCGGAAACCGCCAAGAAGAAGTGTCCAGCATCTCGCGGGGATTGAAGGGCCTCGCGAAGGAACTGCAGATTCCCGTGCTGGTGCTGAGTCAGCTTACGCGCGCGCCGGAACGCGACGAACGCGGGCCGCAGCTCTCCGACTTGCGGGAATCGGGCGCCATCGAACAAGATGCCGACGTGGTGATGTTCATCTACCGGCCGCATTTCTTTAAAGCAGGAGCGACGCCCGAAGAGAGGGAAGAAACGGAGCTGCGCATCGCCAAGCAGCGCAATGGACCGACCGACATGGTGAAATTTGTGTTCCGCAGCCGGTTCACGCGGTTTGAAGAAGCGGCGCCGGACGCGTTCTCGCAATTTGCCCCTGACGACATGTAATTGTTGCCACGATGCGGCGGTTTGCCCACACTTTGTGCCAGAGCGTTTAGTACTCTGGCAACGACGCAAGTGGATCGTCGAAGGGCCTGCCTACCCCCCACCTCCTACCATTTTGCATGAATATAAAAACAAAGGGCTTACGAAATTTGCATCTCGTAAGTGCTTGATTCTAAAGGATGCGTTTTTGGCTGTTTCGGGCTAGTAAGAGCCGGGGTGGCTAACTTAAAAAAGAAAAGCGGGAGCAAGCTCCCGCACTCCCTACGTAGTTCTCTACAGGCTAAAGTGTATCATGTTTTAAGGAAAGGTCAATAGGAAAAATACTTCCCATAGAAAGTGTCTGAGCCTAGCCCGTGAGAAGCGAGTGCAAAAGGCCACTAGTTTGCTGAGCAAGGGGGTGTTGTCATTCAGGCGGCAGCCAAAGTGGCTGGCGGCGGGCGGAGGCCGCGCGAATGGCGTAAACTTATTTATTCGGAAGGCCCATGGTAGGCACACAGAAGAGTCCCCGCAAAGAAGTGCGACGCCCAGTGTGGGCGGAAGTTTCGCTTGGCGCGCTGACTTACAACCTTGAAGCAATTCGCAAGTACGTAAATCCGCCGCAAGAAAAACGCAAATCGCCGCGCAAGATTCTCTGCATCGTCAAAGGCAACGGCTACGGCCACGGCGGCCCGGAAGTGTCAAAGGCGCTGGAGAAGGCCGGGTCGGACTGGTTTGGAGTTACCTGCACGGACGAGGGGATTGCCGTTCGCAGGGCCGGCGTCCGAAAGCCGATCCTGGTCCTCACCAGTTTCGTGCCGGGAGAAGAATCCCGGCTCGTGGAGCACGACCTCACGGCAGTAATCCATCGCTGCGAACAATTGGAGTTACTCAATCGCGCGGGGGCGCGCCGCGGCGGGAAGAAGCCCGTGCCCTTCCATTTGAAGATCGATACGGGAATGAACCGGCTGGGCATCGCCTCCGGCGACGTGGAGTGCTTTGCGCGGCAATTGGGGAAATGCAAGCACCTGGAGCTTACCGGCATCTTTTCGCACTTTGCTTCGTCGGAAGTGTTCACGGATACCGCCGTTGGCCAGCAGACACGCGAACAAGAAGAGCGTTTTTACGGGGCGCTGGAGCGGCTGCGCGTCCTGGGGATCGATCCGGGAATCGTACACCTGGCGAACAGCGCGGCGATCGTGTCGCGGCCGGAAACCTGGGCGGACATGGTGCGGCCCGGCGTGATTCTTTATGGCTACCATCCGGGCTACGATCCCATGGAAATGCGCGAGGAAGCCGAAGCGCGGTTGCCGTTGAAGCCAGTGATGAGCCTTCGTTCGAGGATCATCAGCCTTCGCAGCGTCCCTGCGGGCGCGGGAGTCGGATACGATGCGACGTTTGTGACCAAGCGGCCGTCGCGCATCGGCGTGCTGGCGGCGGGGTACGGAGACGGAATCCACCGATCGCTGGGAAATCGCGGCAGCGTGCTGCTGCGCGGGAAGCTCGTGCCGATCATCGGCATTATCTCCATGGACGTCACCATGATCGATGTCACGGACGTGGAGGGCGCAGAGATCGGCGATGTGGCCACGATTTATGGCACGGACGGCAAGGAAATATTGCCGGCGAATCGCGTGGCGCGCGGTGTTGGGACGGTCACTTCGGATCTGTTGTGTGCCGTGAGCCAGCGCGTGCCGCGGCTCTGTCTCAGATAATAGGAAGTTTCTATACGCTGCATTCGGTAATTCCTCGGCTGCTGATTTGATACCTGCTTGACGCCATACTATTGAGAGAGTATATAGACCACGGTAACGCTTACGAGCGTTCCACATCCCGCATCGGCCCTTTCCTCTTCGCTCCTGCGGGCTGGCTGTACTGATTTTGCAGTGAAAGCTAGAAACTGTGAGGTCGTATGAGCCGGATCAGTCCTCAAGCGCAGCGGCGTGGGCATTCCCCGGAATCCAGAGTTTCACGCGAGCGTGAAGATCGTGCGATTGGTGCGCGCCCTGCCTGGGCGTGGCACGGGGGCTGGGATTTCTGGGTGGTGCGCGCGTTTGTAGTGGCATGCACGGGGGCCGTGAGTTACGCGTTGGGGCCATTCGGCCTCCGTGGATTGCCGTCCGCCAGCGTGGGATTTCTGATTGCGCTGCTAGTCTTGTTGGCGGAGCTGCGGCTGCGGCGGGCGGCGTTGAGCGGGCTGCTAGGCGGGGCGTTTGGCGCGGTCCTCGGTGTATTTGCAGCCCTGCTCGTGACCCTGGTAGTCTCCCGCACGGATGAGCCCGAACCCACCAAGTCCTTCCTCGAATTTGCCGCACTCTTCGCATTTGGCTATCTCGGACTCGTCCTTGGCTCGGGCCGGGGAAGGGAATTGCGTGTTGACGCTATGGAGGAGTTCTTCGGGAAGAAAACTGCTCCCTCGGGATCCGTGAAGCTGCTGGACACCAGCGTATTGATCGACGGCCGAATAGCCGATATATGCGAGGCGCAGTTTCTGGAAGGTGTCCTCGGCGTGCCGCAATTCGTGTTGCGCGAGCTGCAGATGGTGGCCGATTCTTCGGACTCGTTGAAGCGGCAGCGCGGGCGACGCGGGCTTGAGGTGCTGCAAAGAATTCAGAAAATGCCTCAGGTGGAAGTGCGGATTCTGCAGGAGGACTTTCCGCAGGCCGGGGACGTGGATCACAAACTGGTCGAGCTGGCGCGGGGCATGGGCGCAAAAATTGTTACCAACGATTTTAATTTGAACAAAGTGGCCACGGTGCAAGGGTTCTCGGTGCTGAACGTCAACCAGCTGGCGCAGGCGCTGAAGCCTGCCGTGCTTCCGGGCGAGCCTATGCGGGTCTTGATTCTTCGTGAAGGCAAGGAACCGAACCAGGGCGTGGCCTACCTGGACGATGGCACGATGGTGGTGGTGGATGGCGCGCGCCGGATGATCAACAGGAGTGTCGACGTCATTGTGACCTCCGTGCATCAGACCACGGCAGGCAAAATGATTTTTGGCCGGCTGGAAGAACGGACGGAACAACCGGCTCCTCCGTTGCGACAAGCTGCCGCGGCAGGGCGTGTCGACGGAAATGGTGGCGTGCGTTCTGAGGCAACGAGCCGAGTAGAAACATCCGCGCGTCTTCCGGAGCAAGACACGCCGGGTCGCCAGGCTCGCCCCATCTTTCCAGAGCCCGATGCGGGTTAGTTGAGAGTTCGCATCGGGGCGGGCACACCGCGCATTTCATAAAGTTTCGTATCGAAGTGGATGCAGGCCGCCTTGGATTGCGTGCTGCTGCTGCCGATTTCACGCCACGCCCCGCTTGAGGTACACTCTGAAGTTTGCGAGTCCGCGCCTTGAAGCGTCTGGGCGGAATCGCTCCAAACATGAGCCGAATCGCTGCCATTCTTCCCGCGGCCGGTATGGGAACGCGCATGGGCGCGGATACGCCCAAGCAGTTTCTGGAGCTGGATGGAACGCCGATCGTGATTCTGAGCCTGCGGCGCATCGCGGCCTGCACGCAGGTTACGGACATCATCGTGGCGACGCGGGCGGATGAAGTGGCGCGCCTCAAAGGGCTGATCGCGCGGGAAAAATTCAAGCAGCCGGTGCGCGTCGTAAAGGGCGGCGATTCGCGGCAGGAATCGGTGGCTGCGGCGTTGCGCGAGGTGGCGAACGACACGGAAATCGTACTGGTACACGACGCCGTGCGGCCCTTCGTGACGCCGGAGCAGATCGCGCGGGTGATCGAAGAGGCGCGGCGGTGCGAAGCGGCGATTCTGGGCATCCCGGCGATGGACACGGTCAAGGAAGTGAAGCGCGCGAGCTTGCCGGAGGACGTGGCGTTGATTACGGGTACGATGCCGCGCGAGCGCGTGGTGCTGGCGCAGACCCCGCAGGCGTTTTCTACAAAACTTTTGAAAGAAGCTTTTGCGCGCGCGGAGGCCGATGGAGTGAATGCTTCGGATGAAGCAGGACTTGTCGAGCGCATGGGGCACGATGTGCATGTGGTGCTGGGCTCGGAGCGGAATATGAAAATCACCAAGCCGGCGGACATGGAATTGGCGCGCTTCTACCTCGAACGCGAGCGTAGGAAGGCATGAGCACGCGCTGCGGAATCGGCTATGACCTGCACCGGCTAGAGGAAGGCCGCAAACTCATTGTTGGTGGGATCGAGCTGCGGTTTGACAAGGGACCCGTGGGGCATTCGGATGGCGATGTCCTGGCACATGCTCTTTGCGATGCGCTGCTGGGGGCGGCGGGGCTCGGCGACATCGGGACGCATTTTCCGGATACGGATCCAAAGTGGAAGGGCGCGAACAGTTTAATTTTTTTGGAGCATGCAAGAAAGCTGCTGGATGAGAAAAATTTCACGATCGAGCATGTCGATGCCGTGGTCATTGCGGAAAAACCCAAGCTGGGTCCTCATTTTCCGAAGATGCGCGAGACGCTGGCAAAGGCGCTGAGCGTCGGCGCCGATAAGATTCATTTGAAAGCAAAGACGAACGAAGGCGTCGACGCGATCGGCCGCGGGGAGGCCATCGCGGCGCATGTGATTGCTACACTCACTTCCCGCTGAACTGCAAGAGTGTGCCTGGGTGGGGAGGAGCATTTCGAAGCTTAGAGTAAATAATTGTGCGCCTCGACTAGGAGAAGGAAAGAACGGGTCTGAAGACCCGCCACTACGACACGGGCGGACCACGGTCCGCTACAATCCTCTTGATGCTTCCTGCCGATTCATCTGACGGTTCTGTTGCGGCCGCTAATCCCTTCACTGCTGCCGACGTTCTCGCCATCCTGCGCGAGCGCGGCTGGTTGGCTGCGGAGCCTTCGCCCGAGCAACACGGCTGGTGCGGACGTGCGGCTTCGATGCTCGGAGGGCACGCTGCTGACCGGGCGGCCCTGGCCGATCTGCTGGGCTTGGTTTTTCAATACGACGCGCGCGAAATCATCTCCAGGGTAGAAAGCCACGTGGTGCTTTCGCGGTATGCGGCGCGAGACGTGCTCCGGCAGGTGGCGCTGTTGCTCCTGGATGAAGCTCCGCTGACGTCGGAAAGGTTCAAGGAAATTGTCACGGGATTGAAGGACGGAATGGAATTGCGCGGGCGCGAGCTGTTCCATCCCATCCGGCTGGCGCTGGCTGGGCGTGCCGGGGAGGGCGAACTTGATCGGGTAATCTTGCTGCTTGATGGGGCTGCTGCCCTTTCGTTCGCCGCGCCGGTAAAATCTGCACGGGTGAGGATTCTCGAGTTCTGCTCGGCGTTGGATTAATTGTGTCATCGGAAAGGGCGCAGCATGCTGCGCCCCTACAAGGATGGCGGAGGCACCTATCGGCCCCATCTGAGAAAAATTGCGTGGCTTTCAACTGTGGACTGGCAACTGTAGACTCTCTACTTCATGGACAAGCTGACTGGCATACATGCCGTTAAGGAAGCGCTGGAAGCACGGCGGCCCATCGATCGCATCGCCATCGCGAAGGGCAGGCAGGACACGCGGGTCGAAGAAATCGTGCAACTGGCGCGCAAGCAAGGCGTTCCGGTGCGATTCGAAGACCGCGGGCAGCTCGACCGGCTGGCCAATTCGAAAGACCACCAGGGAGTGGTGGCGTTGGCGGCGGCGCGCGCGGCGGCGACTCTGGAAGACGTTCTGGCGATTGCCAACGCAAGCCCCGGGCAAAAGGGATTGATCGTATTACTCGATGGAGTGGAGGACCCGCACAATCTGGGCGCGATCGTTCGAACGGCGCTGGCTGCGGGCGCGCACGGCGTGGTGATTCCCGAACGGCGCGCGGCAGGACTCACCGATACCGTCGCGCGGGCTTCCGCCGGAGCGCTGGCGCATCTTCCTGTCGCGAAGGTGACCAATCTCGTCCGCACGATGGAGGAGTTGAAGGAAGCGGGCTATTGGCTTGTGGGCCTCGATGAGCAGGGGGACAAGAATTACACCGAAGTGGATTACACCTCGCCGGTGGGGATCGTGCTCGGCAGCGAAGGCCAAGGCTTGCATGAGCTGACGCGCAAGCGGTGCGATTTCGTTGTTTCGCTGCCAACCACCGGCCCGGTAAAATCCCTCAATGTTTCCGTGGCCGCCGGCGTTGTGCTCTTCGAAGCACTTCGCCAGCGGAACGCGCGCACACGAGGGAAGTGAGTTCTTCCCGCGTGGGACCGAAATGGCGGATGCTCATTCCTATTTGTCGTACTGAATCAGTGAGAAGACATCGAAGCCCTTCAGTTTACTGCGGCCGTTGAGGAAAGTGAGCTCGACGGCGAAGGCGGCGCCTTCGACCGTGCCGCCCAGTTGCTGGATGAGTTTGGCGGTCGCGGCGGCGGTGCCACCGGTGGCGAGCAGGTCGTCGCAAATGATCACGCTTTGGCCGGGCTTCACGGCGTCTTCGTGGATCTCAAGCGAGTCCGTACCGTATTCCAGGGCATAAGACACGCTGACGGTCTTTGCGGGGAGCTTCTTCGGCTTTCGAACGGGAACGAAACCTGCGTTGAGCCGGTACGCCAGAGCGGGAGCAAAAATGAATCCGCGCGCTTCAATCCCCGCGACCACGTCAATGGTGCGACCGACGTAGTGCTCGCAGAGCCGGTCAATCAGCATGTGAAAGCCAAGCTTGTCCTTCAGCAGCGTGGTCAGGTCGTAAAAAAGAATCCCCGGCTTCGGGTAGTCGGGCACTTCGCGGATCAGCTTCTTCAAATCGTTCATTCGAACGTCTCCCCTTTTTCCTATTCCCGCAGATTCGTCTCGTTCAAGAGCTGGGATTGATAACGAATCCGCCTTCGTACTGCGGATCCGCAGTGGCGGGCTCTTCCTGCACCGCACTGACGCTGGAGAAGCGTGGTCCGCGCTCGAGCATGCTCCGCAATTCGGCATGCTGCTGCGGTGTGGCCATGGCGAACACCTCAACGCGGCCGTCCCACAGATTTCTCACGAAGCCACTGACTTGCAACTTTTCCGCGGCGTCTTGCGTGAAGTAGCGGAAGCCCACACCCTGGACCATTCCCGAGACGAGGTAACGCTTGGCTTGCTTGGCTTCGCTCACGAATCGCCAGAATTGTAGCAGAGAGCTGCCGATTCTATCTCGGACGGGGGATGCGGGCCGTCTTGCTAGGGCAGGATGCCCGGGGTGCGTTAAACTCTTGCTTCGGCAGCGCCTGCCAGGCTGCCCAAAGAGGAATTGGGTGCATCCAATTTCTTATGAGCCAGAGCAGACAATTGCAGCGCCGCAAACACATCTCATTCGTTTTTCCCGCATGCGTCCTACTTTTGCTGGCCGCTACTCAGGGATCTTCGCTGCGCGCGCAAGATACTCAGCAGGGGCCGATCGCTCCGCCGCCGGAGCATCACGTCACGCGTATCGGAAATGAATCAGAGCCGGAGGCGCCGCCATCGCTCCCCGAGGCCGAAATCGTCAAGCGCTTTTCCCAAAAAGAAGACGAGTACATCGTCTCGCGCACACACTACACCTACCAGAAGACGATTCGAATCCAGGAATTCGGTGCGGACGGGCAGCCTTCCGGGGAATTCGTGCTGGTGACTCAACCCGGCCGCGATGTGGACGGGAAGCTATTTGAAAAGGTGGTCGAAAAGCCTCGTTCCACCCTCCAGCATTTTTATCTGCGGTCTGAAGATCTCGAGGGGTTTCAGCGTATACCCGCGTTTCCGCTCACTTCCAGCCAGCTTGGGAAATACAACCTGAAATACTTGGGTAAGGAGCAGGTGGATGAAATCGATTGCTACATTTTTCAGGCCAAGCCAAAAGTGGTCGAACGCATCAAGGCTTATTTCGACGGCGTTGTGTGGGTGGACGCGAAATATCTGGAGGTCGTGAAGACATACGGAAAATGGGTTACGGATCAAGGCGACGTGCACACGATCACGGATCTACCGTTCAGCCTTTTCGAAACCTATCGCGAAAATGTCGACGGAAAATACTGGTTCCCGAGCTACTCGCGCTCGGATGAGACGTTGAATCTGAAGGGTTTGGAGATTCCGGTTCGCGTCGTAATCAAGTGGACGGACTTCAAACCGGTTCCCAATGCGCCGCAAGCGCCCGCGCCGTCGACTCCTGCAACTTCTCCGAAACCTTAAGCACGACAGTTAAGAAATTCGGTTCATCGGTGGAGCAATCTTTTCAGAACGTCCGGCAATTCCTCGATCGAACCGATCAGAAATTCCGGCCGGGCCGCGCGCAAACGCTTTTCCGTGGGAAACGGGCCGAGCACGCCAATCGCACGCACACCAGCGCGCTTGGCCATCTCCACGTCCTGTGGCGCGTCGCCTACATACACGCACGCGGAGGGATGCAGTTTCATCTGCTGCATGGCCAGGCGCAGCGGTTCCGGATGCGGTTTCTTGCGCAAGGTATCTCCACTGCAAACGCGCGCCGCGAATAGCGTTGTTAAGCGAAACTCACGTAATTGACGGGAGACGCGGTCACGATCGCCGCTGGTGACAAGGCCAAGAGGATGAGCGCGGCCCAATCTCGCCAGCACCCGGCGCGCACCCGCGATCAGCTTCGGCCGGTGCTTGGCATAGTGCGCGCGCCACGCGCGGTCCGCATCTGGCCAGCGCCTCCGCGGCAACCCCGCAGCGCGATAAACCTCATACCAGTTGGGCGAATAGTTTTTCTCAAGCTCTTCGACTCCCCAAGAGATGCCCATCTCCTCGAACATCGCCAAGTACGCGGACGCATCGGCATTGTAGGAATCGATCAGCGTGCCGTCCCAGTCGAAGAGAACTCCTTCAAAGCTGCGTTTTCGTTTCGCGGCCATCGTTCCTCAGAGTAGCAGAACCTTATGGACGCCAATTCTATAGAGTCTGAAACGGTTGACGGGAGCAGCTCCGGGAGTCAGTTTGGAATCGAATGGATGCGTTGGACTTACGGTTTGAGAAAACGGGAAGGAATGTGATCGTCGCGGTCAAACTGGACATCATCGAAGGCTGCGGCGATGCCATGCCAGCCGGGCATAGCAGCGGTCTCCGCACGACGGACATGCGCCATGGTAGCAACGACTACGTTTCCGAGGCCCAGGGGTTTGCTTACCAGGACGATCTCAAGTTCGATCGAGGCGCCAACCGCCAGTCGCCTGGGGCAAAGAAAATAGACGCCGGTTGAGCTGATGTCGCGAGTGACGAGGGTTATCGGAGATTCTTCGGGCACTCCGCCAGCGGCGCGAAGGCGCAGCGGGAGGTTCAGAGTGGCGCGGGGGTACTCGCGGTGTTCTGGATGGACGCCCACAGCGTGCGTTGGCACGCGAGCGAAACGCCGGGGCTGCGAAGGGAGCAGAAAGGGCGCCAGGCGAAGCACAGGGACGCGCGGGGCTTCGGAAAGGGGTTGCGGTCCCATTGCGGCTTCGCGAGCTTCGGCGGTTGGCTTGGCAGGCCACGATTCAAATGGAGGTACACGTTTCGCCGCGCTCATCTGGCCCTCAGAGACGCTACTTCACGGTCGCTGGCTACGGCCCAACAAAATGAACTGCCAAACTGACTTTCTGGAATTTGCCCTCCGCACCAGTGCTGTGCGGAGCGCTAAGATGCCACTTGTTATGCCCAGCGTCAACCTGTGGGAAACGCTGGAAGTGTCCTAACCTCAAACACTTAGTAATGGTACTGGAACTCACCCACTATATCCTGTGGAATCCTCAGGAAAGGGCTCTACCAATATGGTGCTCGACACCCCTGACCTTCAGCGTTCATCCTAGCCGAGTAGTTTGACAGAAGGAAGAGTGTTCACCTGATTGCCGTGGAATTTCGCGGGAGCAGACTACTTCACTTTGCCAAATCTTTCCGGATAGATTTGCCTTTCCGCTGGCGCTACCAATACCGTGTTGGACGCCGTTGGCTTTCAGCGTTCATCCTAGGAGAGAAGATTAAGGAAAGAAATATGTCCACGACGACAGGCGAGCCACAGCACGGGGCAGGAACTCCTGTATCTCTGTCGCAGACACCTGCCCGCACAACAACGCTGGTTCTAGTTGCGTTTGCCGCCGTCTACCTCGTCTGGGGTTCTACTTATTTGGCGATCCGCATCGGCGTCGAATCGTTCCCCCCGCTGATCCTGGCGGGACTGCGCCACTTTACAGTGGGGATTCTTCTGTACCCCATATTTCGCATGAAGACGGGGATCAGACCGAGCGCGACACATTGGCGCACCGCTGTCGTCACAGGCGCCCTGCTGCTATTCGTTGGTAATGGCGGCGTGAGTTGGGCGGAACTGACCGTGCCTTCGGGAATCACGGCGCTCCTGGTGGCGACGGTGTCGCTCTGGCTGGTGGTCGTCGACTGGCTCCGCCCTGGCGGGGTAAGGCCCGTTCCTAGAGTGACGATGGGCCTGCTCATGGGATTTGCAGGAATGTTGCTGCTGGTGGGGCCCGCGCACCTGGGAGGCTCAGAGCGCGTCGATCCACGGGGTGCTGCGGTGCTGGTGGCCGCTTCCCTGGCTTGGGCTTGCGGTTCGCTCTATTCGAAACATGGAGGAATGCCTAGCTCGCCGATGCTGGGAGTGGCGATGCAAAGTTTTGCGGGTGGCGTGATTCTACTGATAGTCGCGCTGATTGCCGGAGAATTCCGAGAGCTGCACCTAGGTACGGTCTCGGTTCGCTCCTGGCTGGCACTCGGCTACCTCGTTGTATTCGGGTCGGGGATCGGCTTCAGCGCTTATATTTACATCATTCACAAGAACACTGCCGCGCGCGTGAGTACGTACGCGTTTGTGAATCCGGTCGTGGCGCTGTTCCTAGGGTGGCTCATCGCTGGGGAAGCCATCACGCTGCGCACGGTCATCGCGGCCGCGGTGATTCTTACTGCCGTCATTCTGGTGATCACCGCGCCTCACCGGGTGCCGGCGCCGGTTACAGCTCCGGTTCCCGCCCGGGGCGAAGTCTGATCGCTCGGCCTTTTCGCCGGACTTTGCCTTCCCACTTTGCCGCACGATTGCGGATAGATTTGCTTTTCAGGCTGCGGTACTTTTAGCGGGTTGAACATGAGCCATACACAAACCAAGTTCGTACAGAACATCTCGGCGCACGCAGCCGCGCAGTACTGGCAGGCCACGCTGGCACGTGACTCCCGGGCCGATGGGAGCTTCGTGCTTGCGGTGCGCTCGACGCATATTTATTGCCGGCCTTCGTGCCCGGCGCGCCGGCCACTGCGGCGCAACGTCACTTTCTTTCGCACGCGAGAAGAAGCGGAAAAGCACGGTTACCGGCCTTGCCTGCGTTGCCGCCCGAACGAGATCTCCGGTCCGGTTGCGCTGGTGCAACGCGCCGCCGGTTATCTTGTCGAATCGGGCGAAGAGGGCGTTCGTCTGGGAGCCCTAGCCAGGACGCTGGGGACCACGCAAGCCACGCTGCGACGCGCTTTCCTGCGGGTGACGGGACTGAAACCACGCGACCTTGCGGAAGCGCTGCGCATCAAGCGGTTCAAAGGGATGCTGCGTGCCGGCAAGAGCATTGCCGACGCACTCTACGAAACCGGGTATGGATCATCCAGCCGCGTCTACGAGCGCAGCAATGCACAGCTCGGCATGACGCCGGCCACTTATCGAAAGGGAGGACAGGGTATGAAGATCGGATACACAATTGCGAAATCGCCAGTGGGAAAAGTTCTAGTGGCTGCTACCGAGCGCGGTGTCTCGGCGGTTTATCTCGGCGATGCAGAGAACGCGATGATTGCGGAACTACGCGAGGAATATCCGCGTGCGGAAATTGTGCCCGCCACGGATTCGTTCCAGCGCTGGGTGCGAGAGATCGTGCTGCGCATCGAAGGCAAACAGCCTCGATTGGAACTCCCGCTCGACCTGCAGGCGACAGCGTTTCAGCGGCGCGTGTGGCAGGAGCTGCAACGGATTCCGCGCGGCAGGACGCGCACGTACTCGGAAGTCGCGCGATCACTCGGCAAGCCCAAGGCCGTCCGGGCCGTTGCGAGAGCTTGCGCCACGAACCCCGTGTCCATCGTGGTGCCATGCCATCGCGTCGTTCGCGAAGACGGGGCACTCGCCGGCTATCGTTGGGGGATCTCGCGAAAGGAACAGTTGCTCTTGCAGGAGCGCGCCGCCGGCGAGTAGGTTGTCGTCTTTCAGCGCATGCAAACCAGTGCGCTGGTGAGAATCAGGAGTTTGCCAGAGTTCAAAAATTACCCTCGAGGCTTTTCTACCTTTGCGCTCTTTGGCCAGTCGGGCTTGAACTTGGCATCGGCGATCTTCAGATTCTTCATCAGGTGGGTGTAATGGGATAGGAAGTAGTCGTCGGAGCTGGTTTCGAAAAATTTCTGCTGCACCGGCAGCCAGGATGCTTCGTCGATCCACATTCGAATTCTGGCGATCTGGCTGCGCGCCTGTTCGGACTTCGGCGTCAACTCCAGTACTACGGTCTTGCGGCTGTCGAAATCTTCCTCTCCGATGAGCGTCAAGACGTAATTCTTCTTGAGCGTATCGCCTTTCGTTCCGAATCCCAGCGCCAGATACTGGTCGGCAAACGAGCGGTGCTTTCCGATGTTATATTCCTCGACGCGATTAATCTTAGGCGTGAAAATGTAAAGGGAATCACCGTTTCGGAGGATCGTTCGCGGATCGGGCTTCTGGAAATCGATGCGCATCTTGTCGTCGCGACGCACAAAAATTTGGCCGGTTTCGGTCGAGGTATCCTTCACTACCGCGGTGTACTTGATGTGTTCGATATCGGCTGTGAGGGTGTGAAAGTCCTGCGCGGACTTGTCCAACATGGTCAGGACGCCTTCGAGGGTCCAATTTGCGGTAGTCTGCGTGGCGCGCGTTTGAAGTCCCCCTAGGGCGCAAGACAAACCAAGCAGCGCGAGGAGGAGAAAAGATAGACGTTTCAAACGTGGCCCCTATCCCGTAAAGATGCGGCGGCTCGTACAAGCCCTCGGAATCGTAACATATACAAAGAGATGCGCGGACGAACCGCAAGGGTACCCCGAGCGAGATTCTTTTCCCTGCTTAGAACGGCGGGGAATGATGGATCTCCACTTGGTAAGCTATCACGGTGCCTTGGTCATCGCGCACTGGTTCAATGTTGGCGATCGAAAAATTCCCGTTGTGCAGTTCGGGCAGCGCCTCCTGCAAGGCGGTGTGCAGATCGTTCTGAAGGGCGAGCTTTGTCGGCGGAGCCAGGATGCGCGCATCCACGCGATACTTCAGCCGGTTTCCCTCTTTCGAAATAAATTGGACCTGTCCCGGTGTGACCGGAGCCCCGCTTTGCGGTTTATCGCGGAACCAGTTCCGCGGGGTGAGAAGCACGAAAACCAGAATCAGAATGACCGCGAGGTCATACTGCCACGTGCCGCGCTCGTAGGACCAGAAAAACGTCCGGGAAAGAATTTGGCCGAGGCTTGCCATATCAATCCGCAGACACCCCGTCGACGATAACTCCATCGCGCATGTGCACCACGCGGTCGAAGTAGGCTGTTGCTTCCGGGTTATGCGTGATCATGACGATGGTCTGGCCCAGATCTTTGTTCAGTTGCCGCAGCATCTGCAGCACGATTTCCGAGTTTTTTGAATCCAGGTTTCCCGTGGGTTCGTCGGCGAGGAGAATCTTCGGCTCATTGATGATCGCCCGCGCGATGGCCACGCGCTGCTGTTCGCCGCCGGAGAGTTCCGAGGGCTTGTGATGAAGACGGCCCGCCAGGCCGAGCATCTGGGTTACGACATCGAAACGGTGCGGATCGAAACCGTCACCATGAATAAATTGCGCGATGGCGATATTCCCTTTGGCCGTAAGGGTGGGGAGCAGATTGAAACGCTGGAAGACGAAGCCGATTTTGTGGCGGCGCAATTTGGTGCGCGCGGAGTCGCTCAGTTCGGAGAGATCATTCCCGTCGACCAAGACCTTGCCTCGGGAAGCCTGCGCCAGACCGCCGATCACGTACAGCAGCGAAGACTTGCCGCAGCCCGAAGGCCCCATCACGGCGACCGATTCGCCAGGCTGCACCGCGAAATTCACGCCACGCAAAGCCGGGACTTCAACCTTGCCCGCGCGGTAGAGCTTCCACAAGTTTTCTGTTCTGAGTATCGGCTCCACGCTATTTTTTCCCTGGAAAATCAGCCCTTCGGGAGGTTCTCGTATTGTAGCTGCGATTCCCATTCGTGCCTAGCCATCCCGCCTGCTTCGCGGCCCTTTCCACTCTTCTCCGTGTCCTC
>Ga0137395_10000300_pt1 | contig 19850 bp, 12 predicted proteins | sample czobulk216metaG_FD_108283 | JGI IMG/M metagenome (GOLD analysis project Ga0137395, IMG submission 108283) | Vadose zone soil microbial communities from Angelo Coast Range Reserve, California, USA - czobulk2.16 metaG | ecosystem: Environmental > Terrestrial > Soil > Vadose zone | place: USA...
ACAGAACCGCAGTTCTTCTACCGTAGCCGATCAGATTTCCGATGCAGCGGAACGCGCAGCCTTTCTGACCCTGTTCAAGCAAGGCTCTCCCGCACAGATGCTCCAACAAGCCAAGTCATTCCTCGCGCAATTTCCACAATCCGCGTTTCTCTTCCAAGCTTACGAGGTAGCGGCGCGCGCCAGCTTTGGGCTTGAGGAATACGACGCGGGCCTGAACTATGCCAGAGAATCGCTCACCCTCCTGCCAGAGAATCCGTTGCTTCTCGTGTCCGTGGCCGATGTGGAAGCGCAGAGACATCTGAACGACGCGGCAATTTCTGACGCTCGGGATGCAATCGAATATCTCGACCGGTTTGCTGCTCCCGCAACGGTGGCGCCGGAGAGTTGGCCAGAGCTCAAGAGCAAATTGAAAGCCACGGCTAACTTTGCCCAAGGCCGAGCTCTACTAGAAAAAGCACTGGCACTTCCGAAAGGAGAGAAGCGCCTCGCGATGCTGAAGGATTGCATGGCCTCGCTGGCGGAAGCGCAGATGTTAAATCCTTCCGACCTTGAAATTGCTTATCTGTTCGGATTAGCTCAGCTCGCCTCTGGAGAGCTGCAACCCGCGGCCAGAACTTTCGCCAAGATTTATCGAGCGAACGGCAGTTTGGCATCCAAGGCGCGCGAAAACTTACACAGCATTTACAAAATGCTGCCCCCGGATTCCCACGACACTTTCGAAAGTTTTGTGCAGCAAACAGAACGTCAAGACAGTACCTCGTCAAACAATCGAGTCGCTGCGGTTGGAAGCCCATCGGTTCAGACACTGTCCCATTACGCGGGGTCGGATTCGTGTCGCGGGTGCCATTCCAGCATTTACCGCCAGTGGTCCCAAACCGGGATGTCAAAAATGCTTCGCCCGTATGCTCCGCAAAATGTCATCGGCGATTTTCAAAACAAGAACGAGTTCTATCTGGAAGATGAAGCAGCATACCGCGAAGGAAAGGTAGAATTTGCAAACGGCCAAAAGCGAACGTTGTTTGCCCGCATGGTGATCCGTGATGGTCGACACTATTTCGACATTCAGCAATCCGACGGCAAGCTGCACACGTATCCCGTGGATTACACAATCGGGTCAAAGTTCCAGCAGGCCTACGCCGCTAAACTGCCCAACGGCGAGATCCATGTCTTTCCAATCCAGTACAGCGCCCTGCAAAAACGGTGGGTCAATTACTGGAAGATCATCGACGGCGCCGCGAGTGAACGCGCCGATCTGCGTTCGTGGGAGAAACTCAGCGCTGCCACCAGCTATCAAGCCATCTGCGCCGTCTGCCACACCAGCCAATTGAGAAATGTAAAAGACGGCGGCTTCGACGTGAAAAATGTGGAGTTTAGAGAGCCAGGCGTTGACTGTGAGATGTGTCACGGTCCTTCAGCGCAGCATGTTGCGGACATGACCGCGAACGAGCCTTATTCGAAGCGAGCGATCGAACCGCCGGTGAATTTTAACGACCTGGGCAACCGCGACTTCATCCGCATCTGCTCGCAATGTCACATGCAGTCTGCGATCCGTGCCTCCGGCCCTGAGGGCGAATTGAATTATTCGCGCTCGGGTGAGTTCTTCCTGAACAATCCCAGCATTCCTTTTGGCGAGTTTTCACGGATCGGGTTTTACAAGGACGGGCGCTTCCGTCAGACCACATTCATCGTGGAAGCGTTGCAGAGGTCCCAGTGCTTCAAGAAGGGAAAGGTAAGTTGCGGAACCTGTCACGATCCGCATGGTCACGATGCGGATTCTAACCTGACTTCTATAAAGTTCCGCGATCAGCCGGATTTGATGTGCACGAACTGCCATTCACAATTTCAGAACCGCGCCTCTCTCGCCGCCCATACGCATCATCCTGTCGACTCGGAAGGCGGCCGGTGCGTTTCTTGTCACATGCCCCGTATCATGGATGCTGTTCTTTTTCGCGCGCGCACTCACCAGATTGACGATATCCCCAATGGCGACATAACGCAGCGATTTGGAGGAGAGGAAAGTCCAAATGCCTGTTTGTTGTGCCACTCTGAAAAGAACGCCCGATGGGTCAAGCAGGAGCTACAGGCATGGAAGCCGGCGCCTCGGCGATGAAGTCTTCGAATGGCATGGTAGGAAGACCGTTGCGAGCGATCGCAAGCGGTTTGGCGTCGATCGCGGGGGCTCTGCTGTTTCTTACCTGCTTTAGCTTCCAGAGCAGATTGCTGGGAACAACTGCATCGGCAGATCAGAGTTCCCTCGCCAATACCGGCTATGTTGGCTCTAGAGTCTGTTCCAAATGTCACCCGAGCATCTACGAGTCTTTCTTGCGCACCGATATGGGCCGCTCGATGTCGGAGATCACACCTGCGCTTCTCGATAAGATACCAACATCGGTCAACATCTCAGATACCAAGCTCAATCGCCATTTCGAGATCTATACCGGCGATGGCAATCTTTACCAGAGCGAGTACGAGACTACAGCCGGCGGCAAGTACGTTTTTCGCGAAACGCGCAAGCTCGAGTGGATTATTGGATCGGGCGCGAATGGCAGCGGCGCCATCGTGAAACAGGATAATTACCTCTTCGAAGCGCCGCTTTCGTTCTATGCGAAACCGCACCGCTGGGCACTCTCTCCAGGCTACGAATTCGGCGATTACGGGTTCAATCGGCCGATTCTTCCCGGGTGCATCGTGTGCCATAGTGGGCAACCTCGTCCGGTCCTGGATGGGAACGGCCGTTTTCGAGAACCGCCGTTTGCGGAACTCGCCATCGGTTGCGAGAACTGTCACGGCCCGGGCGAAGCACACGTGGCCGCAGCCCAGATGGGATCTCCGCTCGGCTCGATTGCAAATCCCGCCAAGCTGTCGCCCTGGTTGGCAGACAACATCTGCATGTCCTGTCACCAAACCGGGGATGCGCGAGTGCTACAAGCAGGGAAGACATACCGTGACTTCCGCCCGGGTGTCGAACTCGACGATACGCTGAGTATTTTCCTGGTCCCATTCCGCCGCGAGTCCGTGCCCAAAGATGACCTGTTGGAGCATTACTTGTCCATGCGTCTCAGCAAGTGCTATCGCAACAGCAGCGGGCGGCTCGGCTGCATCAGCTGCCATGATCCGCACGTAGAACCCTCCCCTCAGGAGGCACCCGCCTACTTTCGCGAGAAATGCTTGGCATGTCACAACGAAAAAAGTTGTGCGGTTCCCCTTTCGTTGCGCCAACACAAGACTCCGCCCGACGACTGTGCAGGTTGCCACATGCCGAAGCGCGACGTGACGGTAATCTCGCACTCCGTTCTCACCAACCACCGCATCATCGCCGAAGCCGAAGAACCGTTTCCCGACGCGGCATTTCACATGACAACGCCACAACTTCCCGACTTGGTTCATCTGAACGCCAATCCCGCCAGGCAGGACGTCCCATCACCGCTGATGCTTTTGCAGGCTTATGGTCAAGTCATGCCCAGCCATCCGGAATACCGGGAGCGCTACTGGGCACTGGCAAAGCACCTGGAGAACACTCAAGGGGAAAATGTCCTTGTGATGGAAGCGCTGGCGGACTGGGCACTGCAGAGGAAGAATGCAGAGGGATCATCGCTGGCAATTCGATATCTGGATGGCGCCATTCATCAGGGCGCGACGAACCCAGCGGACTTCGAAGAACTGGCAGAGTTGCTGGTCGCGGCCAACCGCCAATCTGACGCTCTGAAGATCTTGCAGCAAGGAATGCAATTGATTCCCTACTATGCCGAATTCTATCGCCGCAGTGCAACCGTCAACTTCGCGGCGAACCGAAAGCAGGAGGCTTGCGAAGTCGTCGCCAAGGGAGTGGAGAAATTTCCGCAGGACACCGTCATCCGGGATCTCTCAAAAAAGTGCGTGCCCGCACAGCCCGCAAGTTCCGACTAACTACGAACTGGGCTGACCTTGTCCAGGAGTTGAGGGCTGGCCGATTCGGCGCTGCGCGGAGAGAATCCCAGTTCAACTGAAATGGCGCGAGCAGCGGAAGTGACCGCTCCGGCGAGCGCGGGGACTTGATTGGCGGTGACTCTGGTCACAGGGCCGGAAACACTGATCGCTGCTATGGGCAGGCCTTCAGCATCGAGGATCGGGGCGCTTACGCAGCGCGCGCCCGTTACTGCCTCTTCGTCGTCCACGGCATAACCTTGCTGGTGAATTTTCTCCAGTTCCTGGCGAAACTGCACCAGGTTCATGATGGTTTTCGGGGTCGACGCCTGGAAGGTGATGGTTTTCAGAATATTCTGTTTCTGTTCCTCGGGCAGAAAGGCGGTCAGCACCTTGCCTAATGCGGTCGCATGCAGCGGACGCCGAGTGCCCACCCGAGACGCCAGTCGAAACTCGTGTGGACTCTCAATCACGTCGCCATAAAGCACCGTCTCCCGATCCAATACCGCCAGATTGACTGTCTCCTGCGTTGCCTTCCACAGGTCCCATAGAATGGGTCGGGCTACCGCTTGCAGGGTCGCGCGATGGTTGACATGTGCTGTCATTTGCCAGAACCGCGGTCCAATCAAGTACGCTCCGTCTTCTGTTCTAATCAGGTAATTCTCCCGCTCCAGATGTTTTAGAAAGCGATGGGCTGTGCTCTTGTTGATACTGGTCAGATCAGAAATCGCCTTGAGACCCAATCCCGAAGAGGCCTCCTGGATGGCCTCCAGAATCCGCAATACTTTGGAAATGACTCCCACCGGCGCAGCCGCGGACTTTCTTACCTTGGGCATGTCAAACCTCGCTATTCGCGTCAATTGAGGTACCCGATCGGGGTCGTAGCTGTTGTGAGATGGTGTTTCAATAGTTGAAACATTCCTTATCCACACCACAATATTGCAGAAGAATATATCATCCATTGAAATGAGATTCAATTTTATGAAAGTTTTTGCTTGACACTAGTACGAAAACAGTAGTATCCACATGTGACTAGCATCACTGCCCTGTGTGTGATCACAGTCACCGAAGGTTGAGCTGGGAAAATCAAGGATTCACACAAATTCAAGATTGTGCAAACGTGACGCCGGCAAGTGGATCGAGAGTGCCTCGTCGCGCGGAGGATTAACCATGACACGTGAGAAACACCCGACGAATGTGAAGCTATGGTTCTTGGGGTTCGTGTGTTTGGTCGTGTTTGCTGGCCTTGCCTCTCCGCCGAGAGCCAACGCGCAAGCAACGGGAACGATCAACGGCACGGTGCGTGATTCGACCGGGGCGGTCATTCCTGACGCAACGGTTGTGCTGCACGCCAAAGCAACCAACCTGGACCAAACCACCACCACGAACAGTGTGGGCGCGTACGTGATCTCACAGATCCATCCCGGTGAGTACTCCTTGAAAGTCACCAAGACCGGCTTTCGCACGGAAGTGACCAACCTCAGTCTGAATGTCAATCAAACGGCCGCCGTTGACCTGGTGCTCACCACCGGTTCGACCCAAGAGACTGTCGAGGTCCAGGCGACGTCTGCGGCTCTGGAGACATCCACTTCGGAGCTGGGCGAGGCCATCGTCAAGTCGCAGGTCAACGACTTGCCCTTGAATGGACGGAATTTTACCCAGCTGCTCAACCTCACTCCCGGTGTGAGCAGCGTTAATGTGTCGCAGAACTCCGCCACCAGCGGCGGGGTCTGGTCGAATCCTGTTGGCACATTCTCCTATCCAGCAATCAACGGCCAGTCAAACCGCAGCAATCTGTACTTGCTGGATGGTGTGAATAACCAGGGTTCGTTCGGAAGCACCTATGCCGTGCCACCCATCGTGGATGACATCGAAGAGTTCAAGGTGCAGTCGCACAATGACGACGCCTCGTTCGGCGGCGTGCTGGGCGGCGTGGTCAACGTGGTCACGAAGTCCGGGACGGCTAAGTACCACGGAAGGGCGTGGGAGTTTATTCGCAACACGGCCTTTGACGCCAGGAACCCGTTCCTCAGCGCGGTGACTCCGTTCCAGCAGAATCAATTTGGCGCTGCTTTTGGAGGCCCGCTTTGGGTGCCGGGTGACCACGGACAAAAGAAAACATTCTTTTACCTAAGCTACGAGGGCTTCCGCAACCACACGGCGGCGAGCAGTCAGTACAACACACCCACCACTACACAACTGGGTGGAGACCTGACCGGTATCGCGGGGCAGATTTACAACCCGTACGACCCCAGCAATCAGGCTTTCATGTGTGATACTTCTGGCAACCCCCTGCCCGCGCCGGGCAACATTCAGGCAGTGGGGATACCTTGCAACAAGATTCCGGGCACCATGATTGATCAAAACATGGTGACGTATGCGCAAAAAATATTCCCCTCACCTAACCTCACGGGAAACGCCAAGTTCAACGCCCAGGATCCGACCAAGGTAATCACCCGGCAGGATGAAGCAAATGCGAGACTCGATCATCGTTTCAGCGAGCGGGACAACGTTTGGGGACGGTTTACCAAGTTTCGCCAGCCGGTAAGCGGTTCTGGCGGGTTCCAGGGTTTGCTGCACGAACAGACTACAAGCGGCTACAACCTCGCGGTGAGCTACATCCATTCGTTCGCCAGCAATTCGCTTTTTGAAGCTCACTTTGGGCGTACCAATGTGAATATCAACCAAGGTTCCAGTAACCAGGGTGTCCCGAACAGCTTCGGAACTCAAATATTCTCACCGAACTTTGCGGGCAATTTCCGCGGCGGCGCTTCCATGGTTCCCGAGGTGGTAATTCAAGGTTACATTGGGAATCCCAACCCCAGCGCTCACGGCGCCGCCCAAATCGACGACACGAAAGTCTCGGACATCTGGGAAGCGGGAGGTGAGTTTACGAAAAACGTCGGGCACCACACCTTACGGTTCGGATCCGACCTTGCCACCAACAACTCGAACTCTCTGTACTTGAATTCCAACGTACTATTCACCGCTGGGAACACCGCGAACTTGGCAGGCGTCGGTGGAAATGCGTTGGCTTCATTTCTCCTCGGGGACCCGAATGAGGCGGCACGCCGAAATGTGATCGAGACCCAGCATGGGGGGTGGGTTGACGGCTTTTACGGCATGGATCAGTGGAAAATCACGAACAAGCTGAGCGTTAATCTGGGTCTGCGCTATGACGTCACGTTGATTGGAATCTACGGAGATGCGGCTCACGCAAACAACTTTGTGGGTGACATGGATTTCACCAACGGAACCTACGTCCTGGCGCGAAACGCACCACCGTGTGGCACCGCACCGTGTATCCCGGGAGGAACTCTTCCTGATCATGTGGTGCTCACGCCGCTAAGTGGGGGAGCGATTTATCACACCGATTTCAGCAACTGGCAACCTCGCATTGGGGTGGCTTACCAGATATTTCCGAACACGGTTCTGCGCGGCGGCTACGGACGTTTCTACGACAACTGGGCGGCTATCACGCAGACAGCCCAGAATTTTGAAGGGACTTGGCCCAGTCTCGACCAACTCGGGGCCAGCAACCTGAACCCGGTAGCCAGTGGCCCCCCGACCGCGACGGCGGAAGACCCGCTCCACCTGGGTACGAGTCAGCCAGTTACCCCGCCAACTCCGTTCACACAGTCCACCTGGTTTGCCGACCCATACTTGAAGCGGCCCTATGCGGATCAGTGGAATTTCGGCGTTCAGCAACAAGTAACTTCAAACGCGGTGCTGACCGTAAACTACGTGGGCTCGAGGGGACGTAAACTCGACGTAGGCGGCGCCTATAACGTCCGCATGCAACCGGGTCCGACCCCAACCGGTTGCCCTGGTATTATTAACTGCGGCGCTCCCTTCGACTATATTGGCGCCACCGCCTACGACCGCAGCGTCGGGAAGAGCAGCTACAACGCTCTGCAAGCCTCTATGCACGGAAACTGGCGGCACAACTTGACATACCTGATCTCGTACACCTGGTCCAAGACTTTGGACCTCGGCTGTTCGGGTTGGTACGGAGTGGAAGGTTGCTCCATCCAGAATCCTTATAATCTCCAGGCCGACAAGGGGCCCGCGGCGACCGATCTCCCCCATATCTTTTCGGCCGCGTGGGTTTACACGCTTCCGTTCGGCAAAGGCCAGAAGCTGTCGTCGAGTAATGGTCTTGTGAATGCCTTGATCGGAAGCTGGAACTTGAACGGTGTTCTGTCGTTGAGTTCGGGAACTCCGTTCGATATTGGCACCAGCAAGGATATTGCGAACACCGGAAACTTCAATTTCGGGAACGGGTACGGTTACGAGCGCCTCAATCTTACAGGCAGCCCATATCCTTCCTCGAAGACGCCATCTGAGTGGATTAACCCTGCGTCGTTTCAATTACCAGCGCAATACACGTTTGGTACCCTGGGACGCGACTCGCTTCGTTCGGACTGGTCGAAGGGGCTGGATCTCTCGATCTTCCGGCAGTTCCCGATCGAGGAGCGATTGCGTCTGGAATTTCGTTTTGAGATGTTTAATGCCACGAATACCCCGGTGTGGGCAGTTCCGGTCACGAACCACGATGCTCCTAATTTCGGAACTGTCACGAGTACCGCGAATACCGCGCGACAGTTGCAGTTTGGTCTGAAGCTTTACTTTTGATCAAACGCACCACCGCAACGGATTGCGAATGGGGTTTGCGGGTGAAGGAAACAAGCGGACGCTGTTTGACGCACCAGCAAAGACAGCGTCCGCTGTAGTTCTGTTGCTGAACGCGACTGAATATAGGTATCTTTCACTGACCGGGATGTGACACTTCCACAGGCGCCACACTCTTGCGGGAGATCAGCTTGCCCATAGGTCCGCAAATAAGTAACGGTGAGAGCCGGATCGAATCCTGATGTGCCGCTCCTGAAGCGAAATGTGATGGGGCAGTCGTGTATGTACGGGGCTGAGAAGATAGGTAATCGGCGGGGAACCACTTTCTTGTTGAGGCTGGGTAGCTTTGTGACCCTGACGGGTACAGCACTTCTCGCTGCACAAAGTCCTCCGTCGGCCCGGCCGATAGGCGGGGTGGGTTCTTCGTCTCTGCCAAAACAATGCCTGCAGAGCCGCTCGTCCGAGAAGATTGCCGCGCTATTGGAGACGATTCACGACCACCCGACGGCTGGCGCGTACAACACGCTGGGGGTTCTCTACGCTCAAGCGGACCGCGTGTCGTGCGCGATCCCGGCCTTCGAAACCGCTCTCAGGCTCGAAAACCAGAACTGGGAAGTCCACTACAATCTTGCCCTTGCACTCCTTCGAAAAGGGGATCGGACACTGGCTGCCAGGGAGCTACAAGCAGCAATTCAACGGAAACCGGACTCGGTCAGCGCGCATTTCGCCCTGGGAACTCTATTGGAAAGCGAGCGGAAGCTGAGTGAGGCGGAGGATGAATTACGTTCGGTGCTGAAGCTTGATCCGAAATTCGCGCCCGCATCGCTCAAACTAAGTGAAGTCTTGATCGCCGAAGGCAGTCCGCAGTCCGCAGTAGTGGTCCTGCAGGACGCCACGAAGCAGGCGCCGGCAACGGATCAGGCTGCATCACTCGAGACCGCGCTGAGTGCCGCCTATGCCGAAGCTGGGGACGGGGAGAAAGCTTTGGCGACGCTAAAGAACCTGGTCGCGGCTCGACCTGATTCTGCCGATGCCCACTTCAATCTGGGGATGCTGTATGCGAAGCAACGCCAGCCCGAGCAGGAACAGGCTGCAGTCGCGGAGTTCCAGGAAGCGTTGCGGCTGGAGCCCGGCATGGGTGCTGGCCGACTGGCGCTGGGGCAGGCATTGCTTTCGCTGCAGAAGTATTCCGAGGCGGTTCCTGTCATCCTGGACTACACGCGGCAAGAACCAAAAGATGGTCAAGGGTTCTATGCCCTGGGCTTGGCTTACGAAGGCGTTGGAAAGAGCGATACCGCGATTGACGCGCTGGAACGCGCTGCCAGCCTGTCCCCAAAAGACGCGGATGTCCACCTCCAACTCGGGGTGCGGTTGGCAAGATCGGGAAGAACAAACGACGCAATTCAGCAGTTGCAAGCTGCAGAGCGGATCAGGCCGTCTGATGCCGAGACTCATCATCAGCTTGCGTTACTGCTGGAAAAAGCAGGGGAAACGGAGCGAGCTCGCGGCGAAAGAGCCGGATTCACCGCCCTGAAGTCGGAGGGGGATAAAGAAGCCGCCATTGCAAGGTTCAATGCCGAAGGCAACCGATTCCTCTCCGCGGGAAACCCAAAAGCCGCGGCAGAAAACTATCGAAAGGCTGTGCAGCTCAAGCCCAGCGATGGCAAACTTCATTACAACCTCTCGCTGGCGCTGGACAGGCTGGGAGACATCCCGTCCGAGCAAAAGGAACTGGAGAGAGCTGTCGAGTTAGACCCCAATCTTGCGGTCGTCCACAATCAGCTGGGATTGCTCGCCCTGCAAGGCGGCCAATATGCGGAGGCTGAACAACGCTTCAAGAAGGCACTGGCAATCGACCTGAAGTTCGCCGAAGCAGAAAGCAACCTCGGTGTTCTTTATAGCCAGCAAGGCAAGAATGCAGAGGCCGCATCGCTGTTTCAACAGGCGACGCGGAACGATGCCAAGTATGCCAAGGCATATGTCAATCTGGGCTTGCTGATGGCACAGCAGGGAGCGTCTCCCGAAGCTGAGCGCCAATTCCGGACTGCAATCCAGGTGGATTCTCGTTACGCGGGCGCATACGCGGCGTTGGGCATGCTCCAGGCTAAGACCGGGCATGGGCCAGAGGCGGTGAAGACCTTCCAGCAGGCGGTGGCACTCGAACCCGGCTCGGCCGAGGCGCATTTGAACCTTGGGATTGCGTTGGTCGATCAATTCGAGCGCCCGGGCGGGTTCAAGGAGTTTTCCGAAGCGGCGCGCCTCGATCCCAACCTGTCGGCAGCCCATTACAATCTCGGGCGCTTTTTCTTCGAACCCGGCAAATATGAGGATGCAAGCCGGGAACTCGAAACGGCGATCCACTTACAGCCCGATTCGGCGGGAGCGCTCTATTTCCTCGCGTTGACTGCAAAGCAATTGAATGAACTGGGGCGTTCCGCTGAACTCTTGCAAAAAGTAGTGGCGCTTCAACCCGGCAATGCAGACGCGCAATATCTTCTAGGTCAAAACCTGGAGCGGTCGGGCAACACTTCGGGCGCCATTGAGCACTGGAAAGCAGCGATTCAGGCCGATCCAAATCACTCCCAGGCGCTGTACAACTTGGCTAAATCGTTGGCCAAGACGCATGATCCAGAGGCAAAACAATATCAAGACCGTTTCGAAGCCCTGCAACGAAGTCAGCAGATCACCGATCGTGTTTCTGAACTGGGGAACTTTGCTCTGGAAGCGGCCAATGCGAAGAATTGGCCGCAGGCAATGGAACAGATGAATGAGGCGATTCAACTCTGCGGGGCTTGCTCGCAGAGTGAGCATTTGCACAAGAATCTTGCATTATTTTACGGGCGAACGGGCAACATCGGAGAGGCGGAGAGGGAATTGCGCACTGCGCTCGAGTTAGCGCCGGACGATGCCGATGCACAAAACGCTTTGGCTATGATCGAACGTATTCGTAAAGAGCAGTCCAAGTAGGTTCTTGTGACCGCAAGGGTACGCACCTAATAAAGAGGGAGGCATTTTCTGACAGGTCATTCCAACTCTTTCCGCCTGGATGGCAAGCTGGCGGTGGTTACCGGTGGTGCCAGCGGAATCGGACGTGCAGTTGCACAAAGATTTGCCAGCAGCGGAGCATGCGTCTGCGTGCTCGACATCGATGAAAATGCAGCCGCGACGATGGCAAACGAGATTGTGGCCGCCGGCGGTAACGCGAAGGCCTACGGCTGCGATGTTGCCCAACCAGAGAGCGTACGAGCCGCATTCCACAAAGTGCTTCAGGAGGGGCGACTACAGATTCTGGTCAACAACGCCGGAATCTCGCATGTCGGCAACCTGGAAGGAACTACTGAGCCAGATTTTGACAGGATCTTTTGCGTAAACGTAAAGGGCATGTACAACTGCATGCAGGCCGCAGTTCCCCACATGAGGGCGAATGGAGGAGGAATCATCTTGAACATGGCTTCCATCGCGGGAACCTCGGGTCTCCCCGATCGGTTTGCTTACTCCATGAGCAAGGGTGCAGTGGTTGCCATGACCTACTCGGTGGCAAAGGATTACCTGGCCTACAACATTCGTTGCAATTGCATTTCTCCCGCGAGAGTGCACACACCCTTTGTAGATGGTTTCCTGCGTCGTCATTATCCGGGCAAAGAGCGAGAAATGTTCGAAAAATTGGAGAAGTCGCAGCCTATTGGAAGGATGGCCAAGCCTGAGGAAGTAGCGAGCCTAGCCATGTACCTGTGCTCGGAAGAGGCTTCCTTTATTACGGGAACCAACTACCCGATCGACGGAGGGTTCTTGAATCTGCGAGGATAGGGGTCGATCGCCGCGCAAGGGGAAGAACCGGGTGCAGAACTTTGCGCCGCGAATTCATGGATCTGCAACTGAGAGATAAGGTTGTCCTGATAACGGGTGGCGCAAAAGGTATCGGTGCGGCCATCACGAAGAGCCTCGCGCAGGAAGGCGCCATCGCTACCGGCGTGGACCGAGACTCTACCGCGTGTCAGCAATTTCAGGGCGAGCTGGATGCTCAAGGCCTCGCCGCCCAGTTCATTTCGATGGACCTTTCGTCACCCGAAAACTGCCGGGCGGCGGTGGAGCAAACGGTTGCGGCATACGGACGGATCGATGCGCTGGTGAACAACGCGGGCATCAATGACAAGGTTGGGCTCGAAAAGGGTAATCCCGAGGAATTTGTACGTTCGTTGGAACGTAATCTGCTCCACTACTACAACATGGCGCACTATGCGCTTCCACATTTAAAGCGCACATCCGGTTCGATCGTCAACATCAGTTCAAAAACTGCGATCACCGGGCAGGGCGGAACCTCCGGATACGTGGCGTCCAAAGGAGCGATCCTGGGCCTGACCCGCGAATGGGCAGCGGAACTGCTTCCCTGCGGAATCCGCGTGAACGCAGTCATCCCTGCCGAAGTGATGACGCCCCTCTATCAACAATGGCTCGACACTTTTCCGGATCCCGACCAACAGCTCAAACGCGTTGTCGCCAAAATTCCGCTTGCACGACGGATGACCATGCCCGACGAGGTTGCGACCATGGTTGTTTTCCTAATCTCTTCGAAGGCTGGGCACATCACAGGACAGCACTTGTTCGTGGATGGTGGATATGTGCATCTGGACCGCGCGTTGACGTAACAGGAGAGATATGACGAAACCATCCGTGCCAATCACGGAGCGCCGCTATGTTGTGCCACTGATCCTAGTCACCAGTCTGTTTTTTCTCTGGGCATTCGGCGTCAATCTGAACGACATCCTGATTCCTCATTTGAAGAAGGCGTTTCATCTTTCCGACTTCCGGTCGTCCTTGATCCAAACGGCATTTTTTGGAGGTTATTTCCTGGCGGCTTTGCCTGCGGGCTGGCTGATGGAAAAAATCGGGTACAAACGAGGAATCCTGGCGGGATTGCTGATGTGTGCTGCGGGCGCTTTCTTGTTTATCCCAGCGGCTTCTGTGAGGGTTTACGCGTTTTTCCTGTTCGCCCTGTTTGTGATGGCCTGCGGCCAGGGTGTTTTGGAGGTCGCAGCCAACCCTTATGTGACTATCTTGGGGCCACCGGAGAGTTCAGAACGCCGCCTCAACCTGGCGCAATCATTCAACTCGGTTGGAGCGGTCATAACCCCGATCATAGGCGCCGCCTTCATCCTGTCGGGCGTGGAGTACTCTCGCACGCAGCTGTCTGCGATGAGTCCTGCTCAACTTCAGGCTTACCAAGTCGCAGAGGCCAGCACGGTGAAGGTGCCGTATCTGGTGATCACGGGCCTGTTTCTTGCTGTAGCTGTACTTATCTTCTTTTCCAACCTGCCTGAGATCGCGGAAGAAGACGGAGATGAAGAGGTCTCTGTGCCGACCTTGGGTCTGCGCGGACTCTGGCCGTACAAACATCTGCTGAAAGGCGTTCTGGCACAGTTCTTTTATGTGGGTGCGCAAGTCGGGGTGGCGAGCTTTGTGATCCGCTTTGCTCAATTCAATATGCCGGGGCTGCCGGAAAAGCATGCCGCAAATTATCTAAAGCTGCATTTGCTGGGATTCATGATCGGCAGGTTCGCCGGATCAGCCGTGATGAAGCATATCCCGGCGCCTCGGTTGCTCTCCTTGTTCGGAGTCGCGTCCTTGACCTGCCTGACAATCGTACTCATCGGAACTGGAGTGGCTCCCGTTTGGGCGATTGTTCTGGTTGGATTCTTTCATTCGATCATGTTTCCCACCATTTTCGCTCTAAGTATCAAACACCTCGGCCCGCACACCAAGCTCGGCTCCTCTTTATTAGTGATGTCCATTATAGGCGGGGCTATTTTCCCAGCCACGATGGGCTACATCTCGGATATGAGTAATATCCGATACGCCTTTCTGGTTCCGCTCATCTGCCATATCTACGTGCTTTACTTTGCAGTTCGCGGCTACCGCCCGGTGCATGATCTGCCGAAAGAAGCGGCACTGCAGAGCATACCTGCCCAGCACTGAATGGTCCCTACCGGAGGATAAAATGACACTGGGAGCAAACAGAATGTTGCTGACCAGCTACGTAGTCGTGACCGTGCTTGCGTTGAGTGCAATCTGCGGGGCGCAGTCTGCGCAACCTTTGACCACCATTCCTTCCCCGAAGACGACGGAGCAGGTTTACAAGAACATTCAGGTACTCAAAGGAGTGCCCGCCGACCAATTGATTCCGGCAATGCAATTCATCACAGCATCTTTGGGTGTGCAATGCGATTTCTGCCATCTGGAAAATGCCTTTGACAAAGATGACAAACAAACCAAGCAGACCGCCCGCAAGATGATGCGGATGATGTTCGCTATTAATAAAGATAACTTTGACGGACATAAAGAAGTGACCTGTTATGCCTGTCATCGGGGCGTCCACAAACCGGTAGCCATACCGGCCATCGGTGAAGAACCAGTCCAACTCGCGCCGGAGGAGAAGACCAACCATGAAGAGGAGAACGGGGCCAGCCTGCCGAATGCGGACAAGATCATTGGAAAATACTTGCAGGCGATGGGTGGAGCGGACGCCGTGGCGAGAATTTCGACTCGTCTTCAAAAAGGCACGTTAACCGTCGGCACAGCGCAGTTTCCAGTAGAAGTTCTCAGCAAAAGACCAGCCAACCGAGTCACCACGGTGCGCTTTCCCAACGGAGAAAGTGTCACAGGCTTTAACGCGCAAGTCGGGTGGCTGACCACTCCGGGTCACGGCGTTCACGAGATGAGTTCGGCGGAACTCGATGCGTCCCAGATGGATGCTTACCCGCAGTTCGCGATGGACTTGAGGCAGACTTTCAGGGAGTTGCGCGTGCTACACCAGGAAAAGATCGATAACCGCCCAATCTATGTTGTCTCGGGAATACGCGAAAATCAACCTCCCGTGCGACTTTATTTCGATCAGGAATCTGGGTTGCTGATCCGCCTCCTGCGTTATGTGGATACGCCCCTCGGCCTCAATCCCGCTCAAATAGACTACGCAGACTATCGTCAGGAAGGCGCGGTGAGGACTCCGTTCCGTTGGACCGTTGCTCGCCCTGGCGGACGCTTCACAATTCAAATCGACCAGATGCAACAAAATGTTCCGATCGACGACAAGAAATTCGCCAAGCCTGCCGCACCGCTGCACCCAGAGAACTAAAGGGCAAGAATACGGTAGCGACCCACAGATGATGGACGTGGCGCATCAGAGCTTCGCTCGCAGTTACCCAAGTTCACTCACGCACTGCCACCGTTCTTCCCGTTCTTCGGCCTCCGCTTCTGACCCAAACCTAGAGCTTCGTTTCGCTAATTATTTCATGTCCGGAGTTCGCGACAAGTTTGGGCGAGGACGCGCAGTTTGTTGCGGGTAACATCGAGCGGTACATGTCCAAAACCACACTCGCTGGTGAGCAAAAGCCGATCAGGAGAAAAATACGCGAGCGCTGGCATCATTCGTTCCCGAATGATGTCCGGGGTTTCGATCGCATCACTCCGCTGGTCGATCACGCCCAGGGCCAAGTTGCCTCTGAAATCCCACTGCTTCCACAGTTTCATCAAATCGTAGCCGAGTGTGCAGTGCTCGAGAGAGACCTCATCAATCTTGATAGTCCGGAATGCCGGCGCCAAGTCGGTATATTTGGTGAAATATACGCGCCGTCGTTTGGGGTTGCCGCCGCAGACGTGCAGCCCGAACTTGATCCGCGGCAGAGAATCGATCAGTTCATTCAATATTTCCGCAGCCCACACGCTATCTTCGGGCGACTCAGTCCACATCGGCTCATCGAACTGAATGAATTCGCAGCCGGCCGCGATCACCTCTCGCAGCTCCCCTGCCAAGACCTTCGAGTATGCGCGGCACAGCGTTTGGTCATCCGGGTACAAGTCCGGGCGCTGATTGACGCTGAAACGTGTAAGGACATGCGGGCCGGTCACAGTTTGTTTCACGCAGCAGCGGGAAGGAGCGGCATCGCGCGCAATCTTCCAATTGCGAGCCAACTCGAAGCTCGAATTTTTGATCTCACCGGTCACGCGCGCGCACTCGATGGCGAAGCCTGCTGTTCCAAAGCTTTGCTTGAGCATTCCCTCGAAGGTGATTCCATCGAGCCGCTTCTGATAAAAATAGTACATGTTCTCGCGATATCCCTCGCCGTCGGTGATGACGTCCAGTCCGAGTTCCGCCTGATCGCGTGCCGCCCATTGGATGAGCTCATCGATCTCCGCACGGCTGAGCGAGGGTTTCTTCATCGTATCTTCCACGCTCGTATTTCGCGGGTAGCTGCCTACAACAGTGCTAATGAACGGTGGCATATGTCCTTGGGCAAATGCGCTAGATAGCCGGCAGACCTGAGGATAAGCGAGCCTCGTTAATGTGCGCCCTTACCCCTTCTTCAAGAGGGCGAGGTACAAAATCGATCTCGCGAATCAAACGCGTACCATCTTGATGGTCAATCAGCGGCGTGTCCGCGCCGTCAGCGAAGTCCACTTTTGCTTCGGGGATCCATTTTCTGACGATCGTCGCGAGTTGGGCGGCCGTGACGCAGTGGCCGCCATTATTGTAGACGAAGTGGGAGAGCGTGGGCTTAAGCGCGAGTCGCACAAGCTGTTCAGCGCAGTCGTCCTTATAGATCCAAGTGTCACGTGTTTGAGCGCCGAAGGGCAAAGTGACTGGTTCGCCGACCGCCGGTTTAGAAGCGAAGTGCTCAGCCCACATGACCGCGCTGCGTTTGCGGCCGTGACCGAAAACAACTGGCGGCCGAGTGCACACGATGTTGGCGCCATAACGCTGGACGTATCGTCGGCCCATGTGTTCGTTCAGAAGCTTCATGACCGCATAAGTGAAAACGTGAGAAGACGGATCGCAGAAATCGTCCTCGATGACTGGACGATCCCCATAGGGCTCTTGCGATGGCCCAGCCACGGTTTCACTGCTCGTGAACACGAGACGTGAAAGCTTGTGGTGCACCGCCGCTTCAAACATGTGGGTCATCCCGAGGATGTTGACGCGAGTCGAGAGCGAGGTGTTTTCATCAACCAAGGGTCCCATCACGTAGGCAAGATGAATTGTGTGAGTGATGCCGGGATGCCTGTGAAAAACCCCCATCACATCGCGGAAGTCGCTGACATCCATGGGAACGGAATCCAACATGGCGCCCGTGCGGCTGGCGATCTTTTGCAACCTGGAGACGGCCTCTGCATCCACTGATTGATCGGCGACGACGCTTGGAATGCCGCGCTGCAAAAGATTGCTCACGACCGACTGGCCGATGAAGCCCAAGCCGCCCGTTATCAGAAATCTCATACGTTCGCTCATTAGGATTGCCCGCCTGGTCCTCTGCGGTCGCAAGCGTTGGCTTATAGCCGCTGAACGAAAATAAATCGCGACAGCGTAACAGAATAACAGAACGGCAAAACCCGCCTGGATCGCCCTATGTGTTCGGAAATTGTGCGCCGGCCTTACGACACAGCGCGGTCATCTTCTGCACGCACACACAGGGCCGCAACATAAAATCATGGAAGCTCAGAAATCGACGGAGCCAGTAACTGGGACAACGATCCAAACCCTTTGGACAAATTAGGAGGGCAACGCAGGGGCAAGCAGGATTACGATCTGCTGTTCTTAAGAACAATGCGTTACTCTTTGCGCCGCGCATTGTCTTTAGATTCTGTTGATGGTGGCACTCACAACCCAACGGTCGGTGGTTCAAACCCCCGCCGTAGCGAGCAATTCAAAGATGGACTGTTGAGATGGTGGTGGTATGGCGCTCCAAATAGATGCGTTTAGTCCAATCTAGTGCTTGTGATGTCGAGTCGACTTGGTCGTCATATTTTCCGTTCGGGAAAACCGTCAACTCATTCAAATAGTCTGTCAGCCAGTCCGCTTGTTCGGGTAAATACACGAAACCGTTCTCGATAAGATTGCAGCAGCCATACATTCGCATGGTCTTATCCTGGTTCGGCCCTGGCTGATAGCGCTGGATGTTGTAAACGCCTTCGTAGGCCAGCTCCTGAATCAATTGTGTTCCGGACGCTTTATCTTCAATGACGATGACCCTGGCGCTCCAAAGCTGCGCCTGTTCGGCTACCGCTCGCTTCAGAGTCGGATAATCTATTTTCTTTCGATAGACGTGGAGCAGATAAAGATTCTTGCCATTTTTGCCCCAAGTTGTGCAAACACTGTAATCGCTAAGCTCGGTAACCTTATTCGCTGTATCCCAGCTTTGGAGAATATAGTCGAAGGCTTCCGGGCAGCCCGGTGGCGTGCAGGTCTTGAACCACTGTCTTTTTATCATCCCACCGCCTTGGGGGGCCGGAGACTGCTGGTACTGTCCAGCGAAGTTGTATTCCCCGATGGTATGGCGTAGGTGTTCGAGGACAGCCAAGGGCTCGCGCTCGGGGTGAAGCGGTTCCCCAACGTGTCGATGAACCGTGCGAGAGCACAAAGGAGTCTCTATGAAGTGCGTCTCCTCTGCCTCAGCGATAGCCGGCAACCGTATGTGCTCCCAGTACTCCTGTTCCAAGACGTGGCCGACGAGATCGCCCTCGTGCAGGCGTTGCATAATAATAATGATGACGCAATCTTGCTTGCTGTTCTGCCGGCTGTAGAGAGTGTGGTCGTACCAATCGTTCACCGCGTTGCGCTGGGTTTCCGAGAGTGCCTCGTCCGGCTTTAGCGGATCATCAATAATGATAAGGTCTGCCCCTCTACCGGTCAGCACGCCCCCCACGGAAGTGGACAGTCGAGAACCACCGTGGGTGGTGAGGAATTCCTGCACCGACTGCTTTTGCGGAGAAAGCCGAGTGGGAAACAGCCCCCTGTACCATGCACTGGTCATTAGGGTTCGGCAGTCCATTGAATGTTTGCTGGCCAAATCCTGTCCGTAGCTGGCACAGATAATCTGAGCGCTCGGGTTATGCCCCAGTACGTATGCCGGGAAAGCGACGGCCGCCGCGTGAGATTTTAAGGATCTCGGGGGTACGTTGATGATCAAACGGTTGATTTTGCCGCGGAAACAAGCTTCCAGCTTTGCGGCAATGAGTTCATTGTGCCAGTTACGCAAGAACCGAACCTGCGGATTGAGTTCACGAAAGGCACGATGAATAAACGTATGAAAGTCGCAACGCAAGAGCGCCCGATACTCAGCCATGCTGATCGTCGACATCGTTAGCCTCCTGAGCAGCCTCCTGCATTTCTTGACCGCCCTCTTCCCTGGGATTGAGTCGTTGCATGATGCCGTCAATCACCTCCTGATCGAGTCCCTCGATGACTGGATTCTGCACTACCGGCACGTTCTGTCTCGCTTCCGCGTCCCGCGCCAAGTCAAGCAGCTCTCCAAGCGCTCGGATGT
>Ga0137395_10000301_pt1 | contig 19832 bp, 14 predicted proteins | sample czobulk216metaG_FD_108283 | JGI IMG/M metagenome (GOLD analysis project Ga0137395, IMG submission 108283) | Vadose zone soil microbial communities from Angelo Coast Range Reserve, California, USA - czobulk2.16 metaG | ecosystem: Environmental > Terrestrial > Soil > Vadose zone | place: USA...
CGGTCAGCGGGCTCTGGCCATCGAGCGAGGAGAACGTCCGTTGCGGCGGCAGCCAGATGCCTGTGTCGGGCTGGACAAATTCTTCTGCGCCCGGAGCGACTGATCGACGCGACAGCCGGGCGCCGATGCGGAGATGCTCGGCGGGCGTCACCGTCGCGGCAATGCGCGGGCTCCACAGGCTGCTGCCGCTGAGGTAGTCGTAGCGTGCGTAGTCGGCGCCGTATGTCACGACGACCGCCCGGGTAACCGCAAACGTGTCGAAGCCATGCATCGTGCCGACGTTTCGGCTTCCGTCAGTCACATTTCGAAGCGCGGCGAAGTTCCCGCCGTCGTAACGCTGTGTGCTGTACGACCATCCAAGATCGTATCGGTGCTGGGAGGAGGCCAACCGCGTCACGTAATTCCCGGATACCACCCACGACGACAGGTCGCCCTGGTTGAGGGCGCCTCGAACCGTCCAATCGGCATTCGCCCCTGCCGGTGCGCCGACCACGAAGTTGGCGATACTCCGGCCGGCAAGGACGCGCGGCGCGAAAAAGTCCTGCAGTCCGTCAAACGAGCTCGTCGTCAGCAGATTGAGCTGGCCTGAGAACGGAGTACCCGCGAAGAAATTCGACGCAAGGCGCGCCGACGAGCCCATCGCATGGCTGAAACCGCGTGATGGACCAAATCCATTCGGCCCCGAGGAAGCCGTCGTCGCGATCAGAACCTGCTGGGCGTCATTCAGAATGCTGCGGCGGGCATGACGAAGCCGCCAGGCTATTTCGTCGCCGTCGACGATGTTTTCGCGACCGCCGGCCGGAGTCGGAGCGGCGTCAACGGGAGCCGCCGGCAACGGCAACGAATCGCCAGAGAGCGGGGCAACCAGGCCAACGCCCGCCGGTACGATCGGAGGGGAAACAATTGACGCCGTGGTGACCCGCCGCAGCGCGATGGAAGAGGTCGCGTTGCCGCTTGGCAGCACCTGCACCACCTGTCCGCGTGGCGCTATGAAACCGGAGAGGCGAGCCCGAACGAGATAGGGACCGGGGGGGAGCGATCGCAACTCAAACCGACCGGTTCGATCCGTGACGTCGATGGCCGATGACGAGCCGAGCGCCGAAACGAGAACACCGGCGACCGGCAGCCCCACTTCGTCCTGCACTTGCCCGTGAATCCCGCCGGAAGCCAGGGCGGCCACACGAACGCTCGAGGCGACTGGTTGAGCCGACGCGGGCGCCGAAGCACAGAAAACTCCCAGAACGCCGACCGCCGCCGCGATCCATTGGGATGTTTCTCTCATGCTTCCCTCGGCTGCCGCCGAGCGCGACGGCGCTATCCGGCGGTGACGGTGAAGTTGACGTCGCGGGTCAAAGACTTCGCCGACAACTTGTCGGTGACCTTGATTTCGAGCCGGTAATCCCCGGCCGGAAAAGACGCAAGCGGCACGGCTTGACCGGTTTGCAACTGGTGGCCCAGGGACATATCGAACGCCGGCGGCAGCGTCGTGGCGTTCAACGGCTGCGGGCTCGTCTTGTTGAAGAACTTCTCGGGCGAACCGCTCGGCTTCTGATAGAAGTTGTACTCGACGGTGACGTCGGGCTTGTTCATCGCGTCGACCTTCGGGTGGTAGATCAACATGAAGACCGACAGCTCACTTTTTGTCGTGAACTTCATGTCGGTGGTCGGCACGATTTCCATCATGCCAAGCGCATACGGGCGTTCGATTTGCTCGTTGGCCGACAACGGGGCGGCCAGCGGCTCGATGCGCGACGCGACGATGACGGAGCTGGTGGCGAGGTCGGGGGCCCAGAAGTCGGGGACGGTCACGGTCTGCTTGATCAGCGAGACCTTCGGAGCCGCAGCGTTCTTCTGCGACGAGGCCGGCTCTTTCATGACGACATAGACGTCGTAGCTGCCGGCGGTTACGGTGAAGGCGCGGCTCAACCGTGCCGTACTGCCTTGCGTGGCGTTAACGGGCACGAAGTTGATGTCTTCGTACGCGTACTTGATGGCCGGTTTCTTGTCGTCCTTTTTCTCGTCCTTCTTCGCCGGCAGGGTCAGCGTGGCGGTAGGTGCAGCCGCGTCCTTCGCGACGACGCGCCAGTAGAGCGCGATATTCGGACTCGTCGATTTCGAGGCATCAAACGTCACCGTGAAGGGGATGTATTCCTTGCTGGCCGTTGCCTTCAGATAGTCTTCACGTACCCACGCCAAGCCGAAATCGTTCGGGGCGGGCTGGCCGGCGGCGGCGGCGTCCACGATTTTCACGATGTCGAGAATCTCTTTTTTCTGGGCGTCGCTCTGTTTCTTGTCCTTGTCGTCCTTCTTCTGGGCGACAAGCGCGACGGAACACGCGAGCACGACGGCGGCCGAAGCAGTTATAAAAGCGATTCCACGCCGATTAAGAGCCATAACCTCGCTTCTCCAGGTAGAGGCTGAAAAGCCTCGGAACGGTCCATCATAGGCTCGGGTCTGGGCCAAGTCAAACCCTTCTCCCCGCAGCACTTCAGGTCCTGACGGCCATGCTATGATGCCGACCGAAAGGGTCTTCATCTGCCTCTCGATGACAGCATCGCGATCGTGCTCGCCGGTGGTGTCGGCGAGCGCCTGCACCCACTTACGAAGGAGCGCGCCAAGCCGGCCGTCTACTTTGGCGGTCCGTACCGAATTATCGATTTCGCTCTGAGCAACTGCATCAACTCCGGACTCCGGCGCATCTTCATTGCCACGCAGTACAAGTCGCTGTCGCTCAACAGGCACATCCGGATGGGCTGGAACATCGTGTCGGAAGAGCTTGGCGAGTTCATCGAGATCCTGCCGCCGCAGAAGCGCGTCAGCGAGCACTGGTACCAGGGCACGGCAGACGCCGTGTACCAGAACCTGTACTCCATCATTCGCGAAGGCCCACGGCGTCTAATCGTGCTCTCGGGCGATCATGTGTACAAGATGGACTACTCGCGCATGCTGCGCTTCCACATCGAGAGCGGCGCCGCCGTGACGCTCGCGGCCATCGAGGTGCCCATTTCAGAGGCGTCGCGCTTTGGCATCGTCGCCGTCGATGCGCAGGATCGAGTGACTGGTTTCGATGAAAAGCCCCGGCAACCGAGCTCGATTCCCGGTTCGCCGGACCTCACGCTGGCATCGATGGGCGTGTATGTGTTCGATACCGACATCCTCGTCCGCGAACTCGAGGCTGACGCCGCTCAACCGACGGCCCACGATTTCGGGAAGGACATCATTCCCGCGCTGATCCATCGGGCGCCGGTTTACGCCTACCGCTTTTACGACGAAAACAAGAAGGCCTCGAAGTACTGGCGCGACATCGGTACCCTCGACGCGTACTTCGAAGCCAACATGGATCTCTGCCAGGTGAACCCTGAGTTCAACCTGTACGACCCTGAATGGCCGCTGCGGACCTATCAGCCCCAGGCGCCGCCGGCCAAATTCGTCTTTGCGGAACCGGGCAGCCGCTGCGGGCAGGCACTCGACTCGATCATCTCGCCCGGGTGCATCGTGTCCGGCAGCAGCATATTCGGCAGCGTGTTGTGCCCCAACGTGCGCGTCCACAGCTTCTGTCTGATCGAGCAGTGCATCCTGATGCCCGGCGTCCGTGTCGGCCGGCACGCGCGCATTCGCCGGGCCATCATCGATCGCGACGTTCTCATTCCACGCGGCGCACGCATCGGCTACGACCCCGAGGAGGATCGGCGCCGTCACACCGTCACGGACACCGGCATCGTCGTCGTCACCACCGATGACGAGCCGCTCATCGGACCGCTTGGCGAAGAGGCTCTGGAATTCGAGGCAGACGCCGACCGACGCGGCGGCGGAGGATAGCGAGTGAAGATCACCCAGATCCACGGCCGCGAGATTCTCGATTCGCGCGGCAACCCCACGGTCGAAGTCGATGTGACGCTCGAGGGCGGTGCATTCGGACGCGCGGCCGTCCCGTCAGGTGCGTCCACCGGCGAGCGGGAGGCGCTCGAGCTGCGCGACGGCGACACGGCGCGTTACGGCGGCAAGGGCGTGCGGAAGGCGGTCGGCAACGTCAACCGGATCATCGCGAAGGCCGTCATCAACCGCGAGCTCGACCAGCGCGGTCTCGACGACGCGATGATCGCGCTCGACGGCACGGCGACGAAGAGCGAGCTCGGCGCCAATGCGCTGCTCGGCGTGTCAATGGCCGCTGTGCGCGCCGAAGCGGTTGCCAAGGGCATCCCGCTCTACCGGCATCTCGCAGCGCTCTACGGCGGCGAGACCTTCACGCTGCCCGTCCCGATGATGAACATCCTCAACGGCGGTGCGCACGCGGACACCAGCGTGGACTTCCAGGAGTTCATGGTGATGCCCGTCGGCGCCGGATCGTTCGCCGAGGCCCTCAGGGCCGGCGCGGAGATCTTTCACGCGCTCCGGGGCATCCTCAAGAAGCGCGGCCAGTCGACCGGCGTCGGCGACGAGGGCGGTTTCGCGCCAAATCTGAAATCGAACCGCGACGCCATCGAGGCGGTGCTCGAGGCCATCGGCAAGACCGGCATGAAGGCAGGCCACGACGTCTTCATCGCGCTCGACGTCGCCTCGAGCGAGCTATGGGCGCCCTCGACCTCGCCCGGGGCGAGCGGCGGCGGGCGCTACGTGTTCAAGAAATCGGGCGAGCCCGATCGCACATCCGATGAGATGGTGCGACTGTACGAAGACTGGCTGGCGCAGTACCCGATTGTGTCGATCGAAGACGGACTCGCCGAAGGCGACTGGGCCGGCTGGAAATCGTTGACCTCTCATCTCGGTTCGCGCGTCCAGCTCGTCGGCGACGATGTGTTTGTGACCAACCTCGGCATTTTGAAGCGCGGCATAGCCGAAGGCATCGGCAACGCGCTGCTCGTCAAGCTCAATCAAATCGGCACGGTCACCGAAACGCTCGACGCGGTTCGAATGGCGAGCGACGCCGGCTACGCGTCGATCATCTCGCATCGCTCCGGCGAAACAGAAGACACCACGATTGCCGATCTGGCGGTCGGCACCGCTGCGGGCCAGATCAAAACCGGATCGGCCAGCCGGACCGATCGCGTGTGCAAATACAATCAGCTCCTGCGAATCGAAGAACAGCTGGGCGGCAGCGCAAAATTCGCCGGACGAAGCGCGATTCGCGCGGTCGTCCGATGATCAGGCTGGTCCTGCTGCGCCACGGCGAGAGCACCTGGAACAAGGAGAATCGCTTCACTGGATGGACGGACGTCGACCTGTCGGATCGCGGACGGGAAGAAGCCGCCGCGGCAGGCCAGCTACTTAAAGACGGCGGGTTCACCTTCGATATTGCCTATACGTCCCTGCTCAAACGCGCCATCCGCACATCGTGGATCGCGCTCGACGCTCTCGACCTGCTGTGGATTCCAGTCATCAAAGACTGGCGGTTGAACGAACGGCACTACGGCTCGCTGCAGGGTCTCAATAAAGCGGAAACGGCCGCGCAGTACGGCGAGGCGCAGGTGAAGATCTGGCGGCGCGCCTACGACATCCCGCCGCCTGCCCTCACGGCCGACGATCTCCGGCACCCTTCGCGCGATCCTCGGTACGCAGAGCTCGCGGCGTCTGATCTGCCGCTGACCGAATCCCTCAAAGACACCATTGCCAGGTTCCTGCCGTACTGGCACGGCTCAATTGCGCCATCGATACGTTCCGGCAAGCGTGTCCTCATAGCGGCGCACGGCAACAGCCTGCGCGCGCTCGTGAAGTACCTCGACCACGTCTCCGAAGCCGATATCGTCGAGCTGAACATTCCGACGGGGATTCCGCTTGTGTATGAACTGAACGATGATTTGTCGCCGGGTCGCCACTACTACCTCGGCGACCCTGCCGCCGCCGCGGCCGCGGCGGCGCGAGTCGCCAACCAGTCAAGAGCGCAACTTTGAGAAACACAAAAGGCCGACCCGCAATGCGAGTCGGCCCTTTGTGGTTTTCGCGTCTGCCGACTTACGTTTCCTGTTCCGTTATTCCACCGGCTCGGCCGTTTCGTCCGCCGCGATGCGCAGCGAGCGAAGGAAACGTCGATCGTTGGCGGTCACGTCGAACGTCCGGCGTGGCTGAGGTGCTACTGCACGCGCGGGCGCTCCAACTTTTGCCAGCGCGGCAGTCCGTGAACGGCTGACAAACCCGACGACAGCCTCGAGTGTCAGCTTCATTTCGAAACCTGCGGCGCGCGCTTTTTCGCGGCACGCCTCTACTTGAGGATTCTCGGCGACCGCGGCGGCAATCGCGTCGGCCAGCTCTCGTGCGAACCGGTTGACGACGTCGTCCATCCTAACTTCCCTCCCTACGCCGCCGGGCCGGGTTCCGGGGCGCTCCCCAATCTGTCTACACCAGGGCGATGAGCCAAGACTGGGCGCCAGACATGTTCACATGTTTCGGAAAAGTTCTGAGGTACGTTGAGTCTAAGCATGAGGCGCGCTTCTGTCAACGGGGGGAATCGCTCCCGCCGGGTCTTTTTTATCAGGTCGACTACAATTCGAGCGGCTCGTCGATGAGCACGTACACGCCGGACAACCTCGCAGGCTGGGACGATGCCTCCGAACTGGGCGCGCCCGCCGAGTTTCCGTTCACGCGGGGCATTCACCCGACGATGTACCGCGGCCGGCTCTGGACGATGCGTCAGTACGCCGGCTTCGGGACCGCGGCCGAGTCGAATGCCCGCTACAGATACCTTCTCGCGAACGGTGTGACGGGCTTGAGCGTCGCGTTCGACCTGCCCACGCAAATGGGCTACGACTCCGACCATCGGCTTGCAGCGGGCGAGGTCGGGCGCGTCGGCGTGGCAATTGATTCGATCGAGGATATGGCCGTGCTGTTCGAGCGGATTCCGCTCGATCGCGTCTCGACGTCCATGACGATCAACGCAACGGCGGTGATCCTGCTCGCGCTCTACGCCGCAGTTGCGCGCCGAGAGGGCGTCGCGATGTCGTCGTTGTCCGGAACCGTACAGAACGACATCCTCAAGGAGTACGTCGCGCGCGGCACTTACATTTATCCGCCGCGCCCGTCGCTTCGCATCGTCACCGACATGTTCGCCTTCTGCGAGCGTGAGATGCCGAACTGGAACACGATCTCGATCAGCGGCTATCACATCCGCGAAGCGGGTTCGACCGCCATTCAGGAAGTGGCCTTTACCTTCGCGCATGCGATCGCCTATGTCCAGGCGGCCATCGACGCAGGGCTCGACGTCGACAGATGCGGCCAGCAGTTGTCGTTCTTTTTCAACGCACACAACAACTTCCTGGAAGAGATCGCCAAGTTCCGGGCGGCACGCCGCCTGTGGGCGCGGATCATGCGCGATCGCTTCCACGCCACGAGCGCGCGGGCGCAGCAGCTGCGATTCCACACGCAGACGGCGGGCAGCACCCTCACGGCCCAGCAGCCCGACAACAACATCGTCCGCGTGTCGCTCCAGGCGCTCGCGGCGGTGCTGGGCGGTACGCAGTCGCTTCACTGCAACGGCCGTGACGAGGCGCTCGCGCTTCCAACGGAAGAGTCGGCGCGAACGGCGCTGCGAACCCAGCAGATCATCGCCGCTGAGACCGGCGTGACGAATACGGTCGACCCGGTGGCCGGTTCCTATGCCATCGAAACGCTCACAAATGAAATCGAGAACGGAGCGGTCAGGCTCCTCGAGCGTATCGAACAATGCGGAGGCACGCTGGCGGCCATCGAGAGCGGATTCATTCAGCGCGAGATCCAGGAGTCGGCGTATCGCAGTCAGATAGCAGTGGATTCGGGCGAAGCCATTGTGGTCGGCGTCAACAGATTCGCGGACGCCGGGGACAGCGCACAGCGCGCCGCGCCGTTGTTCCGCGTCCATCCCGAAGGCGAACGCCTCCAGATCGAGCGCGTACGTGCGGTGCGTGCGGGCCGAAGCGCATCTGCGTGGACATCCGCCGTCGCCGGCGTCACCACGGCTGCAGCATCCGGTTCGAACCTCGTGCCTGCGATCATCGGCGCCGTCGAGGCGTCCGCGACGGTCGGCGAAATTGCCGACGCCATGCGGTCGGTCTTCGGAACGTACCAGGAAGCAGCAACGCTCTGATGGCCGATCACGAAGCCCTTCTCAGCATCGAACGATTGACCACCGTCTTCGATTTGGCGTCCGGTCCGGTCCCGGCCGTGGACGACGTGAGCTTCGAGATACGCCAGGGCGAGACACTCGGCCTTGTTGGCGAATCCGGCAGCGGCAAGTCCGTGACGGCATTTTCGATCATGCGTCTGGTGCAGCCGCCCGGGCGCATCCGTTCCGGCCGCATCCGGTTCCGCGGACGCGATCTGCTCCAGCTGCCGGAACGCGAGATGCGCGCGGTCAGGGGCGCGGACATCTCGCTGATCTTTCAGGAACCGATGACCGCGCTCAATCCTGTGTTCACGATTGGCGACCAGCTGCGGGAGGCCCTGCTCGTTCACAGCAAGGCGTCTCGGCGCGACGCGAAAACGAAGGCGATCGAGCTGCTCGAGGCGGTGCGAATCCCGAATGCGGCCTCGCGCGTCGACGACTACCCGCACCAGCTTTCAGGTGGCATGCGGCAGCGCGTCCTCATCGCCATGGCCATCGCATGCCGGCCGGCGCTCGTCATCGCGGACGAGCCGACGACGGCGCTCGACGTCACCATCCAGGCGCAGATCCTCGAGTTGCTGCGCGACATGAAGACGGCGTTCAACCTCTCGCTCCTTTTGATTACGCACGATCTGGGCGTGATTGCCGAAACCGCCGATCACGTCGCCGTGATGTATGCCGGCCGCATCGTCGAGTACGGCCCGGTGCGCGACGTGTTCCGCCAGCCGCAGCATCCGTATACGCGCGGGCTCCTCGCGTCGATACCGACGGGAAGGCCCGGTACGCGTCTGAACGCCATCGAAGGAACGGTCCCGCTCCTGGGGGCTTTGCCGCCAGGATGCGCGTTCAACCCCCGCTGTCCGGATCGTTTCGATCGGTGCACGACCGCTCCGCCCGACGACTACGAGGTCGGTGCCGGCCGCACCGCGAAATGCTATCTGCACGATCCGCGGGTGTCGAGTCCCGAGTCCCGAGCCGCGAGCAATGCCTCTCGTTGAAGTGTCGCATCTCGTAAAGCATTTCGTCCGTGACAGCGGCTTGCTGCGCGCTGGCACGCTCGTCAAGGCCGTGGACGATGTGAGTTTCACGATCGAGCCGGGTGAAACCTTCGGGCTCGTGGGCGAATCCGGCAGCGGAAAGACGACGACCGGGCGCTGCATCCTTCGGCTGGTCGAGCCGACGTCCGGCAGCGTGCGCGTTCGGGGCGAAGACGTGCTGGCCTTTTCGCGATCCCGGCTGCGAGAAGCGCGCCGGAACATGCAAATCGTCTTTCAGGATCCGTACTCGTCGCTGAATCCGAGAATGCGCGCGCGGCAGATCGTCGAAGAGCCGCTCATCATCCACGGACTCGGCGATCGAGCCGCGCGCGAGCAGCGCGTCCGCCAGCTGTTCGACCTCGTCGGTCTCGATGCGGCGCATCTCAATCGGTTTCCGCACGAGTTCAGCGGCGGGCAGCGCCAGCGCATCGGCGTAGCACGCGCGCTGGCGCTGAACCCCTCGTTCCTTGTGCTGGACGAGCCGGTATCGGCACTCGACGTGTCGGTGCAGGCGCAGGTGGTCAACCTCCTGATGGATCTGCAGCAGCAGCTCAAGCTGACCTATCTCTTCATCGCCCACGATCTGCGGCTCGTTGAACACATCTGCGCGCGCGTCGCGGTGATGTATCTCGGCAAGATCGTCGAGGTGGGGCCGACGTCGTCACTCTTCGCCTCGCCGACGCATCCCTACACGCAGGCGCTGCTCTCGGCGATTCCAGTCCCCGATCCCGACGCGCCGCCGCGCCGGATTCTTCTGGACCCGGCAAACATCGATCGGACTGCAGTACTACGGGAAGTCGCCGCCGGTCATTTCGCGGCCGTCTAGGAAGGATCGAAACCCGCCAGTTCTTCGCGCTCGCTAGGCGGCGCGGCGCACGTCGTTTTCGACCTGGCCGTCGCGGATGTGAATGGTGCGGTAGGCGTACGCGGCCACTTCGGCTTCGTGTGTGACGAGCACGATCGTGTTGCCCGACTTGTGCAGCTTTTCGAACAAACCCATGATCTCGAGGCCGGTCTTCGAGTCGAGGTTTCCCGTCGGCTCGTCGGCGAGAAGAATCGATGGATTGTTCACGAGCGCGCGAGCGATCGCGACGCGCTGCCGCTGGCCTCCCGACAGTTCGTTGGGACGATGGGTCATCCGTTCGGTGAGTTCGACTTTGGCGAGCGCCATCTTCGCGCGCTCCAGCCGATCCTTTGACGGGATGCCGGCATACACGAGCGGCAACTCGACGTTGTGGAGCGCCGTTGCCCGGGGCAGCAGGTTGAACGTCTGGAAGACGAAGCCGATTTCCTCGTTGCGGATCCGCGCCAGCTCGTTGTCGTTCATCTCGCTCGCTTGTTTGCCGTTCAGGAGGTATGAACCCTTCGACGGCGTATCAAGGCATCCGATGAGATTCATCAGCGTCGACTTGCCGGAGCCGGACGGTCCCATGATGGCGACGTACTCCCCGCGCTCGATAACGATCGAGACGCCACGCAGCGCGTGAATTTCCTCCGAACCCATCACGTAACTCTTCCAGAGGTCGACGGTTTCAATAAGGGCCATGTGCGGTCCGGAATCGGGGAGTGTACTGTCCTGAGTGTTGGCGCTCAGTATGACAGATACGGCACCTGGCGCCGTCAGGTTCCGCGTTTGAGACGAGTGAGCAGGGTTTTCGCGATCGCGGGCGCGTCGGTCGGGATGTGCGCCGTCCAGTCCCGCGCGTCGACTGGGATCAGCGTCACCTTCGAACGAGCCTTTTTCCGCTGATCCGCGATGGCGCCGGCGAGCTCGCTTGCCGGTGCCAACGCCGTGCCCATGAGAAACACGCAGACTTCGTCGGCAGACCACTTTCCGGCCTGGCCCCACGCATCGACGATCGCCGGACCGTCAACCGCGGAAACGTAACGGACGAGAAGGCGGGGATTCTTATTTCGACCGAACATCTTCGATTTCGGAGTCAGCGCGATATCGAACCCTCGCAGCGAGGACGGGTCGTACTCGCCGACGGCCTCGACCGCGTGCTGGACCCGGTGGAGCGTCGCCTTCCGCAGGTAATCGTCGCGGCTCGCTCGTTCCTCGCGAAAGGCTCCCGTCGAACCGGCGGCGCCTTCCGGCGCGCGCCTGGCACCGGGCGCCGGCTGGCTATCGGCCGCCGGCGATTCCGGCGTGGGCGGCGGTGCTGGAGCGGTGGCTGGCGCAGCAGCCGGCGTCGACCCGTGCGACGGCCCCGCGGCCAGCGTCCGGTCGTACTCCGCACGACCGGCCTCGTTCGAGAGGATTCGATAGGCCTCGGTCAGCTCGGCGGCGCGCTCGGCCGCCATCGCCTGGAATTCCCGGCCGAGGTGCTGGACCTTGTCGGGGTGGTACCGGGCAATCTGCTGACGGAACGACTTCTTGATGTCCTCGCCGGACGCCGTCGGCAGTAACTCGAGCAGCTCGTAATACGTTTTGGCTGGCACGGCGATGAGCGACTTGACGTGCTACTTCTTGAACTCGGCGACGTTCGCAGCCGGCAGCTCGCGGCGAGGCGTCGTTGTCTCGGACGGAAGCTCACGGTCCCGCAGCCGCTTGCCTACCCGCTTCGTTTCGGTCGTTCGCGCGCAGTAAGGACAGAAGTTCCAGCCTGGCTGCAGCGCGCGCCCGCAATGCGGGCAGCCGCCACCCTGACGTTTTCCGCAGTGCGGGCACGCGACGAAATCGACGCCGACGGCCGATCCGCAGCTCGTACAGAGCGTCCGCACTTCGCGCACTTCGGTGACGACGCGGAGCAGCTCTTCCGGCGTCGTGATGCCGCTTTTCACCTTCGCGAGACCGTCCTCACCGAGGCTGACCATGCCGCCGGAAATGGCCGCATCGCGGATCTGTGCCTCCGACGCGCGAGCCGCGACCGCGCGGCGCAGCTTGTCGGTGACGCGCATCACTTCATAGATGCCGATGCGGCCGCGATAGCCGGTGTGGCTGCACTGGTCGCATCCGACCGACTTATAGAACGGAATCGCGGAGGCATCAGTGTCGCTGATGTTGAGCGCGCGTAGCGTTTCAGACGGCGGCGTGTACTGACGCCGGCAATTCACGCACAGCCGCCGCACGAGACGCTGCGCCACGACGCCGACAAGCGCGCCGGCAATCACGTACGGCTCGGTGCCGATGTCCATCAACCGCGTCACCACCGACGGCGCATCGTCGGTGTGAAGCGTGGAAAGCACGAGGTGGCCCGTCTGCGCGGCCTGCATCGCGATCTTGGCCGTCTCGGCGTCTCGGATCTCGCCAACCAGAATGACGTCGGGATCCTGACGCAGGATCGATCGCAGAGCGCTCGCGAACGTGAGCTTGATCTTCTCGTTGATCTGGGTCTGGTTGACGCCGGGAATCTGATACTCGACCGGATCTTCAATCGTGATGATGTTGGTCTTTTCCGACTGCACGGCCTTGAGCGCCGAGCTCAGCGTTGTCGACTTCCCGCTGCCCGTCGGGCCAACCACGAGAATCATGCCGTGCTGGTGCCGAAGGAAGAAATGCAGCTCCTCCATCGCCGTCGCCGACATCCCGATCTCCTCGAGCGCAGGAACGCCCTTGCGGTGATCGAGCACGCGCATGACGACTTTCTCGCCAAACAGCGTGCGGAGCGTCGAGACGCGAAAATCGACGTCCCTGCCGTCCTCCGACTGCGACCGGAGACGTCCGTCCTGCGGAAGCCGTTTCTCGGCGATGTCCATGCCCGCCATGATCTTCAGGCGCGCGATGAGGCCCTCATGGACCCACTTGGGAAGGTCCATGACTTCCTTGAGCAATCCGTCGAGACGGTGGCGGATGAGCACGCCCTTTTCCATCGGTTCGACGTGGATGTCGCTCGCCTTGGCTTTGATGGCGCTCTTCACCACGAGATCGACGAGGTCGATAATCGGCGCCGCTTCGCTTCGCTCTTTGAGGCCCGCAACCGGTTCGAAAATCTCTTCTTCAACGCGTCGGGCGAGCGCCGTTTCAGGAGTGGGGCCGTCCTTGCCACCTGCACGGCCGCCACGCGCCGCGGGACCCGTCGTCGCCAGATCGGAGGACGGCTGAGTGGCGCGCATCAGCGCCTTGTCGGGGTAACCGGTCTGGATCGATTCCAGAATGTCGGCGCGTGTCGCCACGACTTGTTTGATGCGATGGCCGGTCTGGAATTCCAGATCCTGGACCAGGCTGAACAGCAGCGGGTCGGACATCGCGACGGTCAGAAGGTTTTTTTCCAACCCCACCGCCACACACACGCGCTTGAGCGACACTTCCTTCGGAATCAGGACGACGGCCGCGGGATCGGGCGGATTCTCGTTGAGGTTGATGTACGGGAATCCCAGCTGGAACGCGAGCGCCTTGGCGATCTGTTTCTCCGTCGCCAGGTTCATGCGCACGAGGACAACGCCGACGCGCTCCCCTGTCCGCTTATGTTCTGCCAAGGCCGTATTCAGATCGTCCTCGGTGATGAGGCCGGCCTGAATCAGGCACTCGCCGATCTTCTTTCGCAAAAAGGTCCCTCGCCCTGACTAGACGCAAACAAGCGCAGAAAACAGATTTTACGGACCGCCTGCTCGCTGAATCAACAGCAAACTCCCCGCGATCTCGAACGCCGTGCCACAGCGAGCAGTTGTGGCGAAAACCAATTTCGATTCGCCGGACTACCGGCGCCGATCTACCAATGTCAGCTGATGCATTTGCCCTCGCTCGTCGCGCAACAACACAGCCGACGGCCTAATCTCAACGATGCGGGCACCGATGCGATGTCGACGAGCGAGTGCCGGATTTCGACGCCCGCCTCTCTTGCCGCGGCAACAGCCTGCGCGTGCGGCCATTCAGGGCCTCCCGCACCGGACGCGACAACAACGTCCCGCTTCTTTCTCGGTTCGGCAGCCACTCGACCGTAGCCGCAGGGCGTCAACGGATACGCAAGTTCGCGCCGTTGCACACCGGGAAGGTGGATCGTGGCGTATCATGCACGAGAAATGAGCGGTACGGCTTGCGTCCGCGCGACGCATCTGTGAACATGTATTTATCGCTTTCACCCTACCAATGGACGCGCGCGATTCCACGTCTGGATCTGAGCGAGCGGGCAAACTGCAGGAGGATCTGCGCCAGCAGATTTCCGCGGCGCTCATCGAACAGGCGGAGCTCATCACGTCCGACACGGTCGCGATTTTCCCATATAGCGGCAGCGAGCAGCTCGACGCCGAGTACTGTCACCGGATCGGGCGCCTGCTGACGCAGCTGTTGGCGTTTTCCGTGCGCGACGGCTGGCTCGATGCTCGCGGCGGCCTGGTTGGCGACCTCCATCGCATGACGCTCGAACGCTCCCTCTCGTCGGAGCGGCTGTTCACGTTCGCGTACTTGACCGAGAGGACGGCGCTCGACGAGCTCGCGCTCAGCGAAACCATCGGCGCCACCAGCGAACCGTGGCCGAGCGTCGCGCAGATCGTCCGGCGGGCGTCGTTCGACATGCTGGCGGGCTACACCGAACGCGCGCAGCTCGAGCCGGCGGGCGCCGCGTTGATCGATCGCCTGACCACGCTGTATACGCGCGAGTTTTTCGAGGCCGTGCTCGCGAAAGAAGTGGACCGCGCAGGCCGTTACGGCGTGCCGATCTCGCTGATCCTGTTCGACGTCGATCGTCTCTCGGCCATCAACAAGGAGTTCGGCTACGGCGTCGGCGACAGGGTGCTGGAGCGCCTGGGCATCCTGCTTCGCACGTACTTCAGACAGCACGACTGGGTCGCGCGGCATTCTGAAGACTCGATGGTCGTGCTGCTGACGAGGACCGAGGTCGAGCAGGCCGTCGAACTGGCAGAGCGCCTGCGGCACACTGTCGAGGACCGGCTGTGGTTCACCGACCATCGGACGGACCGTCACGTGCCCGTGACGGTGAGCGCCGCTGTCGTCAGCGTGTCGGCCAAGGTTGGTGACGTGCTCGACCCCGAGCGGCTGGTCGCCATCGCCGAAGCCGCAATCGACCGCGCAAAGGAACGCGGACGCAATCGGGTCGAGCGAGTCGACGGCCTGACCGGCATCCAGCAGTCGCGACTGCCGCACCTGTAGATGTACGCGACCATGTCGGCGGTGAAGTAAACTGCAGCGCTTGGAAGAGCCGCCGAGCAGCATCACCGCCCTTCTGACAGCCGCAGACAACGGCGACGGCATGGCCAAGGACCGGCTGTTTACGGTGCTGTACGCGGAGCTGCACGCCATGGCTCGCCGTGAAGCCGCGCGGGCGGGCAGCACGGGCGCGTTCGGCGTCACCACGCTTCTCCACGAAACCTACCTTCACATCGCCTCGCGCGAAGGGGCCAGGTTTCCCGACCGGGCGCGCTTCATGGGGTACGCCGCGCGCGTCATGCGGGGACTCGTCATCGACCACGCCCGGATGCGCAGGGCCGCCAAGCGCGGCGGCCAGTTCGAGATCACATCACTCGACACGGAAGCGGCTGGGCAGCTGGTAGACGAACGCGAGCTGAACGAGATCTCCCAGGCGCTCGACGCCCTGGCGCAACACGACCAGGCCCTGGCCGACGTGGTCGATCTCAAGTTCTTCAGCGGATTCTCCTTCGACGAAATCGCGACAATGCGAACCGTCTCGGAGCGAACGATCCGGCGCCAGTGGGAGACGGCGCGCGCCTACATCCATCGCCAGATCCGCGGGCAGGCACCGGCCTGAGGCGCGCCATGACGGACGCGAACCCCGATCGCTGGTCGGCCGTCCACCACCTGTTCAGCGAAGTGCTCGATCTGTCGCCGGCTGCCCGCGTCGAGCGACTGGCAACCGTGCGCGAATGCGACGCCTCGCTCGCCCTCGAAGTGGAGCTGCTGATACAGCAGCACGCGCAGGCGGTGCGCGATCGGTTTCTCGACGACGAACCGGAGCGGCCCGTTCACGAGCCGACGCTCGAGGGTCAGACGTTCGGCACCTACACGGTGAAATCGCTTCTCGGGCAGGGAGGCATGGGCACGGTGTGGATGGCCGAGCGCACCGACGGCCGATTCGAGCGGCGCGCAGCCATCAAGTTCCTCAACATCGCCCTGGTCGGGCGCGGTGGCGAGGAGCGCTTCATGCGAGAAGGCCGCATCCTCGGCCGCCTGACACATCCGCGCATCGCTCAACTGCTCGACGCCGGCGTGTCCGCGCACCGGCAGCCGTTCCTGGTACTCGAATACATCGACGGCGTGGCGATCGATCGGTACTGCGATGAGCGAGCGCTCGACGCTGCCGCGCGAGTCGAGTTGTTCCTGGAGGTCGTGAGCGCCGTCGCCTTCGCGCATATGAACCTGATTGTCCATCGCGACATCAAGCCTTCCAACGTCCTGGTCGACCGCGACGGACAAGTCAAGCTGCTCGACTTCGGCATCGCGAAGCTGCTGCAGGACGGCGACGACGGTGCCACGGTGACGCATCCGACGCAGGCGGGCGTCGGGCTGACTCCGGCGTTCGCGGCGCCCGAGCAGGTGAGCGGCGGCGTCATCACGACGGCGACCGACGTCTACGCGCTCGGAGTCGTGCTCTTCGTCCTGCTCACGGGCAAGCATCCCGCCGGCGACGAGCCGCGCTCGCATGCCGAGCTGATCAAGGCGATTGTCGACGGGGAGCCGCCGCGACCCTCGGCAGTGGCGCCCGAGGCGTTTCGCAGCGTCATCCGCGGCGACCTCGACACCATCGTGCTGAAGGCTCTGAAGAAGGCGCCCGCCGAGCGTTACGGAGTGGTGACCGGGCTGGCCGACGACCTCCGCCGCTGGCGGCGGCACGAGCCAATCAGCGCCAGGCCCGACACGGTGGCCTATCGAATCGGGCGGTTTGCGCGCCGGAACCGCATCGCGGTCGGCGGCACGCTCCTCCTCCTGGCAGGTCTCTCGATCGGGTTGTACGTCGTCAACCGCCAGCGAGCGGTTGCAGAGACGCGCTTCCGGCTGGTCCAGCAGATTGCGAACGAGCTGTTCAACGTCGAACAGGACATCAAAGCGCTCGCAGGGGCGACCGCCGCGCGCGAGCGCATCGTGAAAACATCGTTGGACTATCTCGAACGCCTCACGAGCGATGCCGGAGGCGACCTGGGGCTCAAGGCAGAGATCGCAGCCGGATACCTGAAGGTCGCAGAGGTGCAGGGCGTGCCACGACGCATGAACCTCGGCCACCTCGATCAGGCACGCGTCAGCCTGGGCAAAGCCGAAGCGCTGCTGCGCGAGCTTCGGGACGCACGGTTCGACCGAACCCGCACGTTGCGCAGGCTGATCCAGGCGGTCGACTTCGAGAGCCGGATCGACTACGACCGCCGCGACCTTCCCGCGCTGACCGCAAGGATCGCCGTGCTCGAGGCCCTGGTCGCTGAGTACGAGATGAGCAGGGAGCGCGACGACGAGCTCCTCACCGAAGTCTTCGACTCCATGTCGACGTCGATCATCGAGCTGGGACGGCTCGACGATGCGGCCACTTATGCGCGGCGCGCCACGGACGCCCGCCGAGAGGCCGCGCGCCGGATGCCCTCCACCGCCGCGCGCGGCGCACTCGCGAATTCGCTGGCGAGCTACGCCCGCGTCGCGCGGAATGCCGGCCGGCTCGACGACGCCGAGCGTGCGTTGACGGAGGCGCTCGCACTGCTGGAACGAATGACCGTCGACGAACCGGCCAACTACCGGTGGCGATTGAACCTGGCCAACACGTCGATTTCACTCGGCCGGGTGCTGGGCGACGCCGACGGTCCGAGCCTCGGGCGGCTGGACGACGCGATCGCCGCCTTCGATCGGGGCCTCGCGATTGGGCGCGCGGTGCTCGCCTCGGATGCCAAGGAGAATCTTGCGCGAAACAACCACGCACTCGGCGCGTGGCGCCTCGGCGACGCCATCCGCATGCTCGACCCTGCCCGCGCCCTCGCGCTGTACGACGAAGCGATCGCTGTGCTGCGCGGGACCCCTGGTGGGAACTTTAATCGCGACGTTCCGCTCGTGAACGTATTGGCCGAATCGACCCTGCCCCTGCGCCGGCTCCATCGCGACCGGGAGGCGCGTGAACGGCTCGACGAAGCCAAACGGCTGGCGGAGCCCTACCGCAAGACGCCCTCGCAGACTTCTCTGCTGGTCGACGACCCGATCTCACGCGCCGAAGCGGATTGGGCGCTCGCGTTGCGGCGGCCGTCGGACGCGGTGTCGTGGCACCGTACCTTCGCGACTTCTCTGGAGTCTCTCAAGGCGGCGGGAGCCGACCCGAGAACCGAGCTCACGAGCGCCTTCGTGGCGTCGCGCCGTTACCGTCTGTTGACCGAGGCCCTCATCGCGGCAGGGCAGACCGAGGAAGCCGCAACCGTCGTGGCCAAGCGCGGCGAGCTCGTGCAGTTTTGGAAACACAAGCTGCCTGGAAGCCCGTACGTCGAGTCTGTGCTGATGCGATAGCCCCCGGTCTGCCCACCATTTGCGGCGCCCTCGCGGGCGGCTGACCGCTTCTTGCCGCGCTTTCCGATCTCTAGATCAGGAGAGACGCGATGAACCTTTGCAGCACGATGGTTACGACTTCCTATCACGCCTTGCGCGGTGGCACACGGATACGGTTACTGGCGGCGGCCATCGGCGCGCTTGCGCTCTCGCAGGTCGCCATGGCTGACCGGGCATTCGGCGGAGCCAATCCTGGGGACCTGCTGTGGGAAAACCGCGGACAGTCGGCGCCACAGGGAGATGTCAGGGCGATCGACGGGGAGGGCACGGTCGTGGTGGCGACCGGCGAGATCGGCGGGAATTGCACCAGACCGTTTACATGCCGTTGGTTCGTTCGCGCTCATGATGCGCGCACGGGCGCCACGCTTTGGGAGGACAACCCCGGGCCTGGGAGCCCCACCGGGACCGCGCGGGCAGTAGCCGTGCAGGGCGGGCGCGTGTTCGCAGCCGGTTTTCAAGCGTCCAATTTCGTTGTGCGCGCGTACGATCTCGGTGACGGAACGGTTCTATGGGACAGGCGCATTCAATTCGGGGGTGCCTGGAGCGTCGTCGCCAGCAACGGGAACGTTTTCGTGGCCGGAAATATCGTCAGTCGGATCGGCGGCGTCATCAAACAACAGTTCGCTGTCCTGCTCCTGGATGCGCAGACCGGTGCAACTCTATGGGAAAGCGAGACTCAGGCCTTTCCTTTCGCTCTTGCCGGAAGCGTTCGCGTTCAGGGAGACCGAACTTTCGTGGCAGGAAGTGTGACTTCTACAGCCCCGAGCGGGGTTTCCTTGCTCGTGCGGGCTCACGATACGAAAACGGGTGCGGTGCTCTGGGAAGATCTGATGCCCGATGGGTATTTTTTCGTAGGCAGAGATGCCGATGACCTCGCGGTTAGCCACGACCTGCTCTTCGTGGCTGCCGCGGTGATAAATCCAAACAGCACGGCCATCGGGTTCGACTACATCGTCCGGGCCTATGACGTGCGGACGGGCGCGCTGGCGTGGATGGATCATGTCCAGCATGGCGACGGCGGTGGAGCAAGCCGGCTCGGCGTCGGCGCCGGTAAGGTCTTCGCCTTCGGCTGGGACTGTGACGTGACGGTGTTCTGCGACAGTAAGGTCCGGGCCTACGATCCCCAGACAGGAGCGCTGCACTGGGAGTCCCGATTTACCGGGCCCGGAGGGGACAGCCTCTTTCCGGCAGACGCGTTTGCGGTGCGTGGGCGCCAGGTCTTCGTCGGGGCTTCGCTGTTGAATGCACCGCAGGAAAACTATGACTGGAGCGTGCGCTCGTACGACGCGATTCGGGGAAC
>Ga0137395_10000304_pt1 | contig 19784 bp, 16 predicted proteins | sample czobulk216metaG_FD_108283 | JGI IMG/M metagenome (GOLD analysis project Ga0137395, IMG submission 108283) | Vadose zone soil microbial communities from Angelo Coast Range Reserve, California, USA - czobulk2.16 metaG | ecosystem: Environmental > Terrestrial > Soil > Vadose zone | place: USA...
CGAAAATGGCTTCCTCCGCGATGTTGGTCGCCAGATCGGCGACCCGCTCCAGATTCCGGCTCACCAAGACCAGCTCGAGAGATCGAGGCACGGTTTCCGGATCGTGCAGCATGGCGCTCACGAGCTTCGCGTGGATCTGCGCCTTCAACGTATCGATCTCCGCGTCGCGCTGGCAGATCTGCCGGGCGAGCGACGTGTTCCCGCTGAGCCAAGCAGAAACGGAGTCGCGGAGCATCGCGATCGTGCGGTCACCCATGCGCGATAGCTCCTCGATCGGCTTTGTCTGAGGGAGGCCGCTCAGCTTCGTGGCGCTCTGAGCGATGTTCACGGCGTGGTCGCCGATCCGCTCGAGGCAGCTCGAGACCCGGATCGCGGCCACGAGAAATCGCAGATCGCGCGCGACCGGTTGCTGGAGACCCAGGAAGCTCAGGCATTGACCCTCGACCTCGAGCTCGAGCCGGTCGATCGCCATGTCCTCCGTGACCACTTCCTTGGCGAGGTTCGGGTTCCGGGCCTTGAGCGCCTCCATCGATTTGGTGAGGGCGGTTTCCGCCCGGCCCGCCATCTCGCTCAGGCGGTCGTGGAGCGTTTCGAGATCGTGGTGGAAGTGCCGTTCCATTTATCCAAACCTTCCGGTGATGTAGTCCTCGGTCAGCCGCTCGCGCGGTTGCGTGAATAGAAGCTGAGTCGACCCCGCTTCGACGAGGCGCCCGGACATCAAGAATGCCGTGCGATCGGAGACTCGCGCCGCCTGCTGCATATTATGAGTCACGATCGCGATGGTCACACTCGATTTGATCGCGACCAGAAGCTCTTCGATCTTCGCGGTGGCCGTCGGATCGAGCGCCGAAGCCGGCTCGTCCAGGAGCAGCACCTCGGGCTCGACCGCCAACGCGCGCGCGATGCAAAGGCGCTGCTGCTGCCCGCCCGAGAGGCTCATGGCCGACCGGTTGAGTCGATCCTTCACCTCGGTCCAGAGCGCGGCCCTCGTGAGCGCCGACTCCACCAGCTCCTCCAGCCGTGCCTTCGAGCCCACGCCCAGGAGCTTGGGACCGTACGAGACGTTCTGGAAGATCGTCATCGGGAACGGATTCGCCCGCTGGAACACCATGCCCACGCGGCGACGGAGCTGCACGAGATCGGTTCCCGTCTGGAGCACGTTGTGCCCGTGGAAACGGGCGGTGCCGCCGTACCGTACCGGCGGAAACAGATCGTTCATCCGGTTGAAGCAGCGCAAGAGCGTCGACTTGCCGCAGCCGGACGGCCCGATGATCGCGGTGATCTCGTTCTGGTGGATCGCCAGGTCGATCGCGTTGAGCGTCTGGTTTGCGCCGTACCAGAGCGAAAGCCCGCGGGCCTCGAGGACCGCGCTCCCATCCTCGGTGCCGGGAGAATCCGGCTCGCCACGCCTCGCCTCCACGGCGACGCCGGGACGACGCGAGAGACCGGGCCGCACGCCGTGCGACGAAGCCGGCAGGTCGGACCCTTCTAGCTCGTCGTTCACCAGCTCCTCCGGCGGGAGGGTGGCGGTGTCATGCCTCGGATCGTGCCGATCGGACATCGTGTGCTCCATTCCAGGGCATCCGCATCGCAAAAGTCCAGATTGAGCGTAGACCGTCCGCGCCGGGCGGGCAATGACACCGATATTACAATCCGGTTACGAACGGAGATGTGGGCCATCGGGCGCGATCTCGAACCAGAACGAGCTGCCTTCTCCCACCTTGCTATCGACGCCGACGCGGCCTCCGTGCAGCTGAATCGCGTGCTTCACGATCGCGAGCCCCAGGCCCGTCCCGCCCAGGGCCCGCGACCGCCCTTGGTCGACCCGGTAAAATCGCTCGAAGAGCCGCGGCAGATGCTCGGGCTCGATGCCCCGGCCGGTGTCGGAGACGCTCACCCGAATCGCAGATGAGGTCCGCTCCACGCGGACCGTGATCACGCCGGTGTCGGTGTACTTGATCGCGTTGTCGAGCAGGTTTCGAAGCGCGAGCTCGATCCGCTTGCGATCGACCCGGGCGCGGATCCCCGGGCGGGCCTCTACCTCGAGCTTGAGCCCGCGTCGCGTCGCCAGATCCTCGAACGTCGAGGCAAGGTCGCGGACGATCGCCGATGCATCCCAGTCCTTGAGGTCGAGCGGGGCGTCGGGGCGCTCGAGGTCGGCCAGCTGGAGGAGATCCTCCACCAAGGCCTCGAGCCGCTCGGCCTGCGTGCGGATCGTCTCGACGAATCGCGCTCGGTTCGCCTCGTCCTCGAGGCCGCCCGAGAGCAGGGTCTCGGCGTAGCCACGAATCGAGGTCAGCGGCGTCTTCAACTCGTGGGAGACGTTGGCTACGAACTCCCTCCTTAGATTCGCCATCAAGCGCTCCGGTCTCAAGTCCTCAATCGAGAGAAGCCACGCCGGCGGTCCCCCTTCTCCCCGGACCGGCACGACGGAGATCTCATACTCGCTCCGCTCCTCGACATAGATCGAGATTTCCCGGATGACCCCCGAGCCCGACCGGATCGCTTCCTCGGCCACCTCCTCGAGCACGGGCTGCCGCGCGGCGGCGAGGCGGGGCTTCCCCGCCGGGCGCTCGATTCCGACGATCGACCAGAATCGAGGGTTCGCGTGATGGATCGTCAAATCGCTCGAAAGGAGCGCGATTCCCTGCCTCAAGTTGCCCAGCACCGCCTCGCCCGAATCCCGCTCGCGCCTGAGCTCGTGGAGCTTCTCCTCGAAGCGCGCCGCCACCGCGTTCAGGCTGCGTCCCAGGGAGGCCAGCTCGTCATGCGAATCGACCGGGACGCGCACGCCCGGCCCGCCTTGCCCCAGGGCATCCGCCGAGGCGCGGAGGGACTCGAGCCTTCGGTCCACTTGTCGGAGGAGGAGGTACGAGCCGACGGCGATCGGCACGAGGAGCGCTGCGAGGACGATCCATATATGGATGTGGAACCCCTGCGAGCGATTCTCCAGAACGAAGCCGGCGACAAGGAGGGAGCAGCCGACGAGGACCAGGAAGGAGCCGAAGAGCCGGCCGGAAAACGAGGTCACGACCACACACTACCACCAACGGCACGCTCCGGTCCCCGGTTGGGCTCGGCGCGACGGATCAGGCCTTGGGAATCTCCGCGGAATAGCCGACGCCGGTCACCGTGCGGATCAGCTTGGCGTCCTTCCCCAGCTTGGAGCGGAGGCGGCGGACGTGGACGTCGACGGTCCGCGTCTCGCCGAAATAGCCCAGCCCCCAGACCTTGTCGAGAAGCTGCTCCCTCGAGAAGACGCGCCCGGGGCGCTGAAGCAGGTACTCGAGCAGCCGGAACTCAGTCGGCGTGAGGTGGATCTCACGGGAGTGGAGCAGGACCTGGTGCCGCTCCCGGTCGAGCTGGAACGGTCCGATCTTGGTGGGCGCCGCGGCCTCGTCTCCGCGCGTGCGGCGAAGGATCGCCCCGACGCGGGCGACCAGCTCCTTCGGCGAGAACGGCTTCGTCAGGTAATCGTCGGCACCGCGCTCGAAGCCCACGAGCTTGTCCATCTCGGTGCCCCGCGCCGTGAGGATGAGCACGGGGAGCGAACGCGTGCGGGGCTCGGACCGGATCGCCTGGAGCACCTCGAGGCCGCTCAGCTTCGGCAGGAGGAGATCCAGGATCAGGAGATCGGGGGGCGACTTGAAGACCCGATCCAGGCCCGATTCCCCCTCGCGCTCGGAGAGGACGCGATAACCCTCCCGGGCAAGGTTGTACGTCACGAGCTCGCAGATCTCGGGCTCGTCGTCCACGACCAGGATGGTGGAGCGCGCGGTCTTGGTCACCTTGGCCCGGAACGATACGACGGGGCGGTCTTCTTTGGCGAGGTCCGTGGGTCCCACGGCCGAAAGCGTGGGTCCGGGAGGTTACCGGGTCGCGTCGGCCGCGTTTCAACCCTGTTACGGCCGGGACCCTGGTCCCCGCCATTTTCGCTTGCGGCATTGACTTCCTGGGTACCGTTCGGTAGCCTCCCCGGTCTCTGTCCACGTGGCAACATGCGCGCAGGCTTCGGGGATCGCGGTGACCCAGACCGATCAGAGAAAATTCTTCGGCACGATAATCGGGTTGGCCGTCTGCCTTTACACGCTGTGGCCGACGTTCCAGTTCTATTCGATGAGCCCCGAGAAGCGCCAGGAAGTGCTCCGCGCCCGGCCCGCCGACGCGAGGGACGAGGGCGAGCGCACGCGCCTCGAGAAGCTGGCCAAGCTGCGCGAGAAGGCGATCAAGCTTGGTCTCGATCTCCAGGGCGGGATGTATCTCCTGCTCGAAGTCGACAAGTCCAAGCTAGGTCCGGCGGAAGCGAAGAACGCCGTCGACCAGGCGATGCAGATCATCCGCAATCGAATCGACCAGTTCGGCGTCGCCGAGCCCTCGATTCAGAAACAGGGCGACAACCGGATCCTGATCCAGCTCCCCGGCCTCCTTGACCGGGAGCGCGCGAAGGAGCTGATCGGCCAGACGGCGCTCCTCGAGTTCAAGCTCGTCAAGACGGACGAGGAGACGCGCGCCATCCTCGACAGGATCGACTCCTACTTCGCGAGAAAGAAACTGGGCGTCATACCCGACACGACCGCGCCCGACTCCCTCCGCCACCCGTTCACGTCGCATTTCCTGTTCGTCGGCCAGCGGTCCGAGAGCTTCGCCTTGAGCTCGGAGGTCGCCGCGATCGACTCGATGCTCTTGTCGCTGCGTGCGGACTCGACGTTCGTTCTCGACGCCACGCTCGCGTGGGACGCGCACGAGACCGACATCCAGGGCCGGACCGGCCGGGTCCTCTACGTGCTGACCAAGGAGCCGCTCATGCGGGGCTCCGAGGTGGCCAGCGCCCAGATGCGCCTCGATCTCGATCAGGAGCGGCCCGGGGCACCAGGCGTTTCCTTCACGCTGACCGGCCGGGGCGGAGCCATCTTCGGCGACATCACCGGCGCCAACGTCGGCCGCCGGCTCGCGATCGTGCTCGACGGCAGGATTCAATCCGCCCCGAACATCCAGGAGCGGATTCCGCGCGGCCAGGGCTCGATCACGGGCTCCTTCACCGAGGAGGAGGCCCAGAACCTGGCGATCGTGCTCCGCTCGGGCGCGCTTCCGGCTCCGGTCAACGTTGTCGAAGAGCGGACCGTGGGCCCCTCGCTGGGCCAAGATTCCATCCAGAAGGGCCTCCACGCCGGGGCGATCGGCACCCTTCTGGTGGTGCTCTTCATGATCGTCTACTACCGCCTGTCCGGCGTCGTCGCGGTCGTAACGCTCCTCCTGAACATCATCGCCCTGCTCGCGGCCATGGCCGGGTTCCACGCGACGCTGACGCTCCCGGGCATCGCGGGGATCGTTCTCACGGTCGGCATGGCGGTCGACGCCAACGTGCTCATTTTCGAGCGCATCCGCGAGGAGCTTCGCAACAAGAGGACGGTGCTGGCCGCGATCGACACCGGCTATTCGAGGGCGTTCCGGACGATCGTCGACGCCCACGTGACGACGCTCCTCTCGGCGGTCGCGCTCATGTGGTTCGGGACGGGGCCCGTGCGGGGCTTCGCCGTCACCCTTTCGATCGGCCTCATCATCAACATGATTACCGCCGTGGGCGTTTCCAAGATGATCTTCGACGCTTGGTCGCTGCGGCGGAAGGTCAGCTCCATCAGCATCTAGAGGGGAACCGGTGCTTCAGCTCCTACATGGAACCAATGTCAACTGGATGGGCCGGAGGCACATCGCCTACTGGTTCTCCGGGCTCTGCGTGCTCGCGTCACTCGTTTCGCTGATCCTCCACGGAGGACCTCGGTACGGCGTCGACTTCACGGGAGGGACGCTGCTCGAGATCCGGGTCACTCCCCCTCCGCCGGTCGAGACGATCCGCGAGGCGGTCGACAAGGCCGGCTTCCTGGGGAGCGAGATCCAGCGCCTGGACAAGCCGGGGCAGTTCCTGATCCGGCTCGGCGCGCACCAGGACGCGAAGAACTCGGCGTCCGGGATCCGGACCGCGATTCAGGCCGCGCACCCCGCCTCGACGTTCGAGCTGCTCCGCGTCGAGTCGGTGGGGCCGCGGGTCGGGGGAGAGCTCCGCGGCGCCGCGCTCAAGGCCATCTTCCTGGCCCTGGGGCTGATCCTCGTCTACGTGGCGATCCGGTACGATTGGCGCTATTCCATGGGCGCCGTGGTCGCGCTGTTTCACGATGTGTTCATCGCGCTCGGGGCCCTTTCGATCACGAATCGCGAGGTCACGCTCACCGTCGTGGCGGCGCTGCTCACCATCGCGGGTTTTTCCATCAACGACACCATCGTGGTATTCGACCGGATCCGGGAGCGGAAGCAGACGTTGAGGCGGGAACCGGCGGAGAAGGTCATGAACATCGCGGTCAACGAGACGCTCAGCCGGACGATCATCACCTCCTTCACCGTCTTCCTCACCGTGCTTGCCCTCTTCCTGCTGGGCGGGGAAGTGATCCACGACTTCTCCTTCGCGATGCTGGTAGGCGTCGTCTTCGGGACCTACTCCTCGGTGTACGTGGCGAGCGGGCTCGCGCTCGATACGCAGCTCTACCTCGAACGCCTGGCGTCGCGCCGCAAGCAGTAACGCCGCGGCGCCCTCGGCTCGGGCGGCGCGGAGCGTCCGGCGCGCCGGCGCGCGGAGCGGGAGGTAACATCGTGCGCACCGTTCGCATCTCGATCATCGCGATCGCGGCCCTCGTGCTCTCCGGGACCGGATTGCTTCCGACGCACCCCGCCCGGGCCGAGACCGTGGCCCAGGCGGCCACCCCGCCACAGCCGCCGCCTGCGTCCGACCCCGGCGAGGCCACCGCGATCCATCTCTACGCAGGCGTCGAGGAGGCGTGGGCGGCGTCCGATGCGGACCGGCTCGCGGGACTCGTGGACACGACGGTCGTGCGCATCGCCCTGAAGCCGGGATCTCCCCCGACCTCCGCCGTCACGCGCACCGCGGTCGCGTTTCTCTTTCAGGACCAGCTTCGCCTTGTCTCCACCCGGTCGTTCCGGATCGTCCGGGTCGATGCGACGAAAAAGGGAAAGGCGAGCGCGGAGGCCGAGTGGCTGGGCGATTGGGGCGGACGCCAGGGCGTCCGGCAGGTCAAGGTCGTTCTCGCCGCCGAAAAGTCCGGGAACCGATGGCTTCTGACCGAGGTTCGAGCAAACGACTGACACCCGTCTCCTGCCTTCGAGCGTCCATCGTGTCTGATCCCCGATCCGTTCACGTCACGGCCGACGTGCTGTACGCGTCGGATCTCCACGGCCAGCGAGGCCTCTATCTCGACTTCTTCGAGATGGCGTGGCGCACGCGCGCGCGCGCGGCGATTCTGGGCGGCGATCTCGCGCCCCACATGGACGTGACGGCGCAGCGGAAGTTCTACTCCGAATTCTTCCTCCCGCTCGTTCGGGAATACCTCGGCAAGTCCGGCTCCGCCGATCTCTACTACATCGCGGGGAACGACGACTGGAAGGCCTCCCTCACGGTCGTCGAAGAGGCGGGGATCGACCGGCTCCGCTACATCCACGGCCGCTCGATCGAGTTTCTGGACGGGACGTGGATCGCCGGGCTCGCCTCGGTCCCGATCACGCCGTTCGGAATGAAGGATTGGGATCGCTGGGAAGAGGGGCTCTCGCCCGCGGCGCGGATGGAGGGATTCCGGAGCGAGCCCGAGGGCGGGCTCCGCGCCTTCACGTTCAAGGGCCGCGAGAGGCAGGAGTCGCTGGCCGCGGACCTCGAAGCGGTGGAGCGCACGCTACCCCCGGAGGGAACACCGCTGATCTGCGTCTTCCACAGCCCGCCGTACGGAACCGCGCTCGACCAGATCGCGCGCGGCGTGCACGTCGGATCGCGGGAGACCCGGCGATTCCTGGAGCGGCGCCGCCCGCTGCTGGGCCTTCACGGCCACATTCACGAGTCGCCCGCGGTCTCCGGGCGATTCGCGGACCGGGTGGGGCCCACCATCTGCGTCAACGCGGGGCAAAAAATGGGGAGCGCGCTCCACGCGGCCTGGTTTCGCCTCGACGACCTCGAAGGAACGCTGGAACACTCCCTGTTGGGCAAGGCGACCTCCGCGAAGTAGCGGCAGGGCAGTCCTGATTCGCGCTCACCGGTCCGGAACCTCCCCTCCGTGCCGATAGTTAAGCGATGAGGGAGGCTGCGGGCCCCGCTCCCCCTCTGGTATCCTTAATAGGATTTCCATCGATGACGCCACCTGCCCCCGATCGAGGTGTTCCCCGGTGCCACATAATGCGTTGATAAATATAAAGGTTAAGGCGTTTACGGGTGCGCTCCTGACGTGCCTGGTGGGGGCCATGGCCGCACCAGGCCCGAGCCCCGTGACGGCCCAGCCGGGCGCCGGCTTCGTGGAGCGCGCGGCCAGACCGGTAGCGCGCGCCGGATTCGGCGAGCGCGCCGGAGGGTTCACGATCGCCCGGCTCAAGTACACGGGCGGCGGCGATTGGTACTCCGACGAGACCTCGCTCGTGAATCTCATGCACACGCTTCGCGCGCGCGGTGAGGTGCGCGTGGGGCAGGAGAAGGAGGCGGTCGTCACCGCCGCGGATCCGGACCTCTGGAACTACCCGATGCTCTTCGTCACCGGACACGGAAACGTGAAGCTGAGCGACGAGGAGACGCGCTCGCTTCGCCGCTACCTGGACCAGGGCGGTCTTCTCTGGGCGGACGACAATTTCGGAATGGATAAGTCGTTCCGCGAGCTCATGCGCCGCGTCTATCCCGAAACCCCGCTCGTCGAGCTGCCGTTCACGCATCCCCTCTTCCACTATCCGAACTCGTTCCCGAACGGCGCGCCCAAGATCCACGAGCACGACGGGGGCCCCGCGCGCGTCTTCGCCATTCTGCGGAACGGCCGCGTCGCGGTGATCTACACGTTCGACTGCGACATCGGAAACGGAATCGAGGACGAGGGAATCCACGACGATCCGCCGGCGAAGCGGGAACAGGCCATGCGATTCGCGGTGAACGTCGCGACATACGCGGTGACGAATTGATCCGCGCGAATGGTAGCGCGGGGGAGCGGTCGTGAAGCCCGCCTATGAAACCCTCCTCGGGCGCCTCAAGAGCGCCCGTCGGATCCTCCTCTGGCGCGCGATCGAGCGCGCGGGGCTCGCCGCGATCGTGGGGCTCCTCGCGATCGCGTTCCTGGCCCTCGTCGTGGCGCTCCTGGCGCCGCTTTACCGCGCGGAGTACTCAGTGCTGCGCTTGGCGCTCCTCGGCGCCGCGGCCGTCTTCTTTCTCACCGCGGTGGCCCGCGTGCTCGCCTCGGAGGCGGCGCTCGCCGACGCCGCGCTGGCGGCGGGGAAGCTCGACGGGGATCGCGAGGACGAGCTCCTGTCGGCCCTCGAGCTATCCCGCGACGATCCGGAACGAGGCGCCTGGACCTCGGGCGCGCTTCGCGAGGCCGCCGTGGAAGCCGCCGCCGCGCGCGCGGGCGGGATCGAGCTGAGCAGGCTCAAGCGCTGGGAGAAGCGCGGCCGCTGGCTGGGCGCGGCGGGCGTAGCGCTCCTCCTGATCGGCATCGCGAGCGTCGTGGGCGGCGCCAAGACTCCGCTCGTGCTCCAGCGTATCTCCGATCCGAGGCGAGCGCCGCAGGCGCCGATCCGGATCCGGGTCGAGCCCGGCACGCGGGACGTCGAAGGGGGAGAGTCCGTGGCGCTCCACGCCTACGTCGCCGGATCGGGGCGCAGGCCGGAGCTCCTGACGCGCGGACCGGCCGGCTGGCGTGAGAGCAATTTCGGAAGCGCCGATGGAGCCGAGGGCGCCCGGCGGGGCGAGCGCGCCTATTCGCTCGTGCTTCGCAATCTGAGCGAGGACGTCGTCTACCGCGTGCGCGTCGCCGACCAGGAGACCCCGACCTACGCGCTCAACGTGCGCGATCTGCCGCGCGCGACCGGATACCGGATCCTCTACGAATATCCCGCTTACACGGGGCTCAAGCCCGAGGTCAGCCAGGCCATCACCGGGGATCTCGCGGCGCCTCGTGGGACGCGCGCGATTCTCGAGGTCTCGGTCAACCGCGCGGTCGCGAAGGCGACGGCGCGCTTCGAGGGAGCGGGCCAGGAGCTCCTGGGCCAGCCCGGCGAGCGAAGCGCGCGGTTCTCGGTCCCGATCCGCGCCGACGATCGCTACTCGATCCGCTTGGAGGATCAGCGGGGGCGGCGCTCCGATCTCGGGCCGTTCGACCTGCGGGCCATCCCCGACCGGCCTCCGACCGTGACCGTGCTCGCGCCGGGCCCCGTGGAGGACGTGGCGCGCGACATGACAACGGTCGTCCTCGCGGGCGCGACCGACGATCACGGCGTGAGAAAGATCCTGCTTCGCTACCGGGTCCGCCAGGAGCCCGAGCGCGTGGAGGTCCTCCACGAGGAGAAGGAGGGCGCCCGTGAGCTGGCCATTAGGTACACGTGGTCGCTCGGCGGCTATTCCCTCTTGCCGGGCGAGGAGGTCGAGTATCAGCTCGGCGCGGTGGATGGAGACGCGATCGACGGACCTCAGACCACCTGGTCCGACGAGCGCAGGCTCCGCTTCCCGTCGGCGACCGAGATCCTCGCCTCGATGGCGGGTGAGCGCGACGAGTCGATCGAGACCTTGCAGGACGCGCTCAAGGGCGCCCGCGAGCTAACGCAGAAGTCGGACGAGCTTTCCCGCGAGGTAGGGCGCTCGCGCGAGCTGAGCTGGGAGCAGCGCCAGGAGATCCAGAAGACGGCCGAAGGGCAGGAGCACCAGCGCGAGCAGATCGACAAGGTCGCGCAGAAGCTCTCGCAGGACGCGGAGAAGCTCTCCCAGTCGCGTGCATTGAACGCGGAGCTGGTGCAGAAGATCCAGGAGCTCCAGCAGCTCTTGAGCCAGATCAAGGACCAGAATCTCCTCCGGTCGATGCAGCGGCTCCAGGAGGCCATGAAGAAGATCTCGCCCCAGGAGATGGAGCGCGCGCTCCAGAATTTCAAGCTCTCCCAGGAAGACGCGATGAAGAATCTCGAGCGGACGATCGAGATGCTCAAGCAGATCCGCACGGAGGAGATGCTCGAGGCGGCCTCGGAGCGCGCGGCGGAGATGGAGCGCCGTCAGCTCGCGGTCAACGATTCCCTCTCGCGGGCGGGACAAAAGGACGAAGTCAGCAAGCTCGCGGGAAGCGAGCATGAGATCGCCAAGATGGCGGAGGAGGAGCGCGCCGCGCTCGATTCCCTCACATCGGAGCTCAAATCCGTCGACTCGGAGACGGCCGAGGAGTCGAGCCGCCTGAGTCAGAAGCTGGGGCCGCAGGGGATGCAGCCCCAATTCCAGAGCACGCGCGAGAAAATGGAGAGCGGGGAGCAGCAGGAGTCGCAGGACCAGGCGAAGGACCTGGCGCAGAACCTCCAGGAGCTCCGCAAGAGCGTCGACAAGATGCGCGAGGAGTTCGCCGCGAAGCGGAAGAACGAGATCGCGAAGAAGATGGAGCAGTCGGCGCAGGACCTCCTCGACATCGCCTCGATCCAGGAAGATATGCTGGGAGACGAGTCGAGCTCGCTATCGAAGCGGGCGGAAACCCAGAAGGGTCTCCAGGAGTCGACCGAGGGAGCGACGAATCGGGTCGCCGAGGTCGCGAAGCAGACGCTCTTCATCACGCCCGACATCGCCCAGTCGCTGGGCCGGGCGCTGTCAAATCAATCCAACGCGGTCGGCCGCTACTCCAATCAGGATCTCGCGGGCGGAATCACGGGAAGCAAGGAGGCCGCGATCGCGCTCAATCAAGCGGCCGGCGGGCTTCTGCGCCAGAAGGAGTCGATGCAGGGCTCCAAATCCTCCACCGGCATGCAGGAGGCGATGGAGAAGCTGCAGAGCTTGGCGGGGCAGCAGGAGGGGCTGAACGAGGAATCGATGGGGATGATGCCGAGCCAGGGAGAAGGCCAACAGGGGAACAGCGGCCGCCTGCGCGAGGGGATGGGGAATGCCTTGGGCCGCATGGCGGCGGAGCAGGAGGCAATCCGCCAGGGGCTCGAGGAGGCGAAGCAGAAGCTCGGTCAGAACGGTGGAACGCTCGGCAACCTGGGCGACGTGTCGGAGGACATGAAGAAGGTGGAGCAGAATTTTCGCTCGGGACGGCTCGATCAGGAGACCGTGGATCGCCAGCAGCGGATCTTGAGCCGTCTCCTCGACGCGCCGCGGAGCGTCGAGAAGCGGGACTATTCGCGCCGGCGGGTCTCGCGGCCCGGGGTCGACGTCGTGCGCTCGTCGCCGGGTGCGCTCTCAGGCGATCTCTTGAAATCCCGCCCGTCGCTCGCCGCCCTGCTCGCGCGCGGCAGCCGGGATCCGATCGCGCCGCGCTACCGCGCGACGGTCGATGAATATTTCCAATCGATTCTCGAAGGCAAGGCCCGATGAGGCGGATCCGGATCGTCTCCCTCGCAGTCGCCCTCCTCGGCGCGTGCGGTGCCTGGTGTGGGGCCTGGGCCGCGACGCAGCCTCCTCCCCAGGAGAAGGAGAAGGAGAAGGAGGCGACCGACGTCTACCGCGCGATCGTTCGCGCCGCGGAGGTCCACTCTCCGAGCGACACGCTCGGGAACGGTGTCTACGCGGCCGCCAAGGAAGCATTCTATGCCGGGAAGTTCGACGAGGCGATCGCGCACGCCGGGGATTTCACCAAGGCCTACACCCGAAATCTGAACATGAACGACGCCCTGGAGCTGGTGCTCCTCATGCGCGGGTTCCGCGACTTCCAGGACGAGCCCCTGCGCGGCTACGCCAAGGTCCTGGCGCTCCGCGAAGGGGGGCGGCCCGATTCGGCGTCGGCGCTGGCCGCGCGGACGCTCGAGCGCTGGCCCGGCGCGCGCATCCGCTATCACCTCCACTACCAGATGGCCGAGCTGGCCCGAGATCGCGGCGATCACGCCGCGGCGGTGACCCACGCGATGGCGGTCGCCGACTCCTCGTCCAAGAGCCGGCTCGCGCCGGCCGCGCTTAAGCTGGCCGGCGACGAGACGATCGCCCTGGGCGAGGGGCGGGATCGCGCGCTCAAGCTCTATCAGGAGCTGCTCGAGCGCTTCCCCGATTCTCCGCTCACGCCGGGGGTGCGCTCGCAGGTAATCGAGATGCGAAAGGGGATGCAGCTGTGAGGAATCGCGTCCGCGCGCCTCTTCTCTCGGTGCTCGCGCTCCTGATCGCCCTGTCGCCCGGGATCGGGTGGGCCAAGATCCTGGTCCCGATGGACGAGACCCAGACCGACCACCTCCGGGCCTACGGCCTCATGTACTGGGCGCTGGCGCGGGGGCTCCACGGGGAATGGCTGCTCAATTACCGCGGCGGATCGTTCCTTTTGCCCGACGACCCGGCCGTCGCGGGCGAGGCGGTGATCCGAGGCGTGTCGGTCCAGTCGGTCCCCGAGAGCGCCGTCGCGCAGATTTACGCCGAGATCGCCGACAACAACATGGAGGTCATGAAGCTCGAGACCGCGCCGCGCATCGCGGTCTACGTCCCTCCAAGCGCGCCGCCCTGGGACGACGCGGTCCAGCTCGCCCTCGATTACGCGCAGATCCCGTACACGAAGCTCTGGGACGCCGAGGTTCTGGACGGCAAGCTCTCCGAGTACGACTGGATTCATCTGCATCACGAGGATTTCACCGGACAATACGGGAAGTTCTTCGCGGCCTTCGCGGCGACCGATTGGTACCGCCGCCAGGTGGCCGAGAACGAGGCGATGGCAAAACGGTACGGGTTCGCCAAGGTATCGGAGATGAAGAAGGCCGTGGCGCGCGCGATCAAGCTCTACGTGGCGCAGGGCGGATTTCTGTTCGCGATGTGCTCCGCCACCGACACGTTCGACATCGCGCTCGCCGCCGAGCGGGTCGACATCGTTGGCCCCGAGTACGATCACGACCCGGCCGACCCCGATGCGGACGCGAAGCTCGATTTTTCGAAGACCCTTGCCTTCAAGGATTTCGAGCTGGAGGAGAACCCGCTCGTCTACGAGTTCTCGAACATCGATACGACGAATCGGGCATCCCTGCGCGGCCAGCGGAACGACTACTTCACGCTGTTCGATTTCTCGGCGAAGCAGGATCCGGTGCCGTCGATGCTCGTCCAGGACCACGTGGCCAACGTCCCCGGCTTCATGGGGCAGACGACCGGGTTCGAGAAGCGGCTCCTGAAGCCGGGGGTCACCGTGCTCGCCGAGACTCCTGGCGCCGACGACGCGAAGTACATCCACGGCCACTTCGGCCAAGGGACGTTCACGTTCTACGGAGGGCACGACCCCGAGGATTACCAGCACGCCGTCGGCGATCCTCCCACCGATCTCGCGCTCCACAAGCACTCCCCAGGCTACCGGCTGATCTTGAACAACGTCCTCTTCCCGGCCGCGGAGAAGAAGGAAAAGAAGACCTAGGAGGCTCCGCCAGTCCCGGCTTGAGCGGGGCGGGCCCGGGGGCTACACTGCCGCCATGCTGACGCTTACCGACGTATGGCGCCCGGCACCCGCGGCTCCACGCGCCGCCGGGCCCCGCGCCCGATCCCTCTCGCTCGCTTTCGACCTCGCGCTCACGCTCGTGGGAAGTGCCCTGATCGCGCTCTCCGCGCGCGTCGCGATCCCGCTTCCGTTCTCCCCGGTGCCGGTAACCGGTCAGACCTTCGCCGTGCTCCTGGTGGGCGCCGCGCTCGGCCGCTGGCGCGGTGCCGCGGCCGTGATCGCCTACCTCGCCGAGGGGGCCGCCGGTCTTCCCGTTTTCGCGGGCCCCAACGTAGGGCCGGCCGTCCTGGTCGGTCCGACGGGCGGCTACCTCTTCGGATTCATCCCGGGCGCATGGCTCTGCGGCCTGCTTGCCGAGTGCGGCTGGGATCGCCGGGCCGGAACCACGATCCTCTCCATGATCCTGGGAAACGTCGCGATCTTCGCGGTCGCGCTCCCATGGCTCGCGCGCTATGTGGGCGCTTCGAACGTGTGGGCGATGGGGTTCTGGCCGTTCGTGCCCGGTGACGTCGCGAAGATCGGCCTGGCTGCAGCCGCGCTTCCGCTCGCGTGGAAGTGGCTCGGCCGGGGGGCCGGCCAATAGCGCCTTTCTACGATCCGGCCGAGGACTACGCCACCGCGGCGCTCGTCACCGGGGCCACGGGCGCGATCGGCCGCGCGGTCTGCCGCGAGCTGGTCACGCACGGGTACCGGGTGTTGGGCCTCGCACGAAACGCCGAGGCGAAGGCACGCCTCGAATACGGCGTCGTCGCCGTGGTCGGCGACATCCGCGATCCCGCTCCGTGGGAATCGGCGATCGAGCGGTCGGACGTCGTGATCCACCTCGCGGTGCCTGCCGACATTGGCCAGGGCAAGCAGGAGCGCGAGGACGCCGAGCGCGACGCCGACGAGCTCGCCGCGATCCTCGACCGCCTCTGCGGGTTCGTAAAGCGCCACAAGAAGCGCCTCGTGAATACCTTCGGATCGCTCCTCCACGAGCCCGGGCCCGACGGCTGGGTCCGCGATTCGTCGCCCATTTCCTCAGGACGCGGCTTCGGGATCCGCCACCGCAAGACCTACCCCGTGTTCTCCAGACACCGGAAAAAAGGCCTCCGCGCGATCAGCGTGAACCCGACGTTCGTCTATGGGTCGGGCGGATGGTTTGAGCAGGGCGTGCTCGAGCCGATGAGCCGCGGCCAGTCGAGTTTCATCGGCGACGGGACGCAGACGATGCACTACGTCGCGGCGAGCGACGCCGCGGTCGGCTACCGCCTGGCGATCGAGAAAGGGCTCGACGGCGACGACTACCTCCTTGCCGACGACCGTCCCTCGACGCTCGGCGAGTTCACGCGGCTCGTCGCAAAGGAAATGCGCGCCCCCGAGCCCGTCTCCGTGCCGGAGGAGACGGTGATCCCGATCCTCGGCGCGTGGAAGGTGGAGGCGTACACCTTCTGCCCGAAAGTCGACTCATCCAAGGCCCGGGAGGTCTTGGGTTGGAGACCTGTCTACCGCACGATCGAGATCGGGGTGCCGGTCGTTGTGCGGGAATGGAAGCGGTCTCGAACCGCGGCCGCGTAGCGGTTAGTCGCGGCGGAAAGGGGAGGTCATGGTGCGAGCGTTGGTTCTGTTTCTCTGCGGGGTCGGACTCTGCTTCGGAGCGTCAGCGTGCCAGCGGATGGAGGAGTGGCAGCCGCTCACGGAGCAGGTCGGCCACCTACAATTCGAGAAGGCCAAATTCCTCGACGCGATTCCGGCCGAGTATGGAGACCTGATCAGCGTGACGTCGATGGCGGACCATCCGACCTGGGTCCAGGCTTGGTTCGTGAAGCCGGACAAGTCCATTGTCGTCGTCATGATCAACGGGAACACCGGCAAGATGCTGGATCACCGTTTGATCATCCCGCGCCGGTAACCTTGGTCTCGGGCGCCTGGCCTCGTGCCCGGCCGCCATCGAGAGAAAGGATAGGAAGATGAACCCCATCACCAGCCTCATCAGCCGGGTCTTCTTCTTCATCTCCTTCGTTCTGATCGCGCTGGCACTCGTCGAGCGCGTCTTGAACATCTCCGGTTACACGATCTTTCGGGGAGCCTATACATCCGGCCGCATGCTCGAGCTCGCCGGGCTCCTCATGATCTTCGTGATCGCGATTCTGCTGCGCCAGATACGCGATTCGCTGAGAAAGGGTGCCGCCTAGCCGGCGTCCTTGAGGAATCCATTCCTGATCGGCGAGAAGATCTACCTCCGCCCGCTGGAGCGGGAGGACGCGGCGATCTTCGTCCCGTGGGTCAACGACCCGGAGATCACGCGAAACCTCATCCTCTATCGCCCGATGAACCGCGACATCGAAGAGGAGTACATCGCGCGCGCCTCCAAGGAACAGGGCGGGATGGTCTTCGGCATCGCGCTGAAGAAGGACGACCGCCTGATCGGCAACACCGCGTTCCACGCGGTCCACGGAAAGGACCGGCACGCCGGGTTCGGGATCCTGATCGGCGACAAGACGGAGTGGGATCGCGGCTATGGAACCGAGGCGACCGCGCTCATGGTCGAGTACGGCTTCACGACCCTCAACTTGAATCGCATCTGGCTCCACGTCTACGAGTACAACTCGCGAGGACAGCGGGCCTACGAGAAGGTCGGGTTCCGGGTCGAGGGAACCTTGCGAAAGCACTGCTTCCGCGAGGGAAAGTACTGGGACGTGATCGTCATGGGGCTGCTGCGCGAGGAGTGGGGTCAGAAGCGGCGGCCCGCCCCCTCCGCCGGGCAGAAGAGGCGCACCGCGCCCGGCAAGCGACCCGGATCTAGATCGCGATCCAGTAAGTAATCTTCGCGAGGATCGTGTTCCCGGGCTCGCTCCGAAAGATCGCCAAAGCCGGATGTGTTTATGCCACATCAGCTTACGCTCCCGCCGTGGTTTCTGAGGGTGGAACAGCTTGGGTATGAGCCGGGCGGGGGGACCTCTCCCGGTCACTACGCACCCGATGGCGCATACGTTTCGACAGGGGACGCAGCGAAAGCGTTGAAAGTCTATCGCAAGGTTGGCGCTTCCGCCGCTCGGGAAGTGCTCCGCTTGTGACGATGAACAGTATACTTAGGGTTCGCAGTCGGCCTTTCCGTTCTCCTCTACCCTTTTAGGATCGCACATGCTTTGGCTGATTCTGGTCCTGATCGCGCTGGCGCTCGTCTTCGCCGTCCCGCCGCTCCGGGTGAGAGTGGTGACGCGCTGGCTCATGCCCATGGTCGCGGGCACTCTTCCCCGGATGGGCGAGACCGAACGGATCGCGCTTGAGGCGGGCACCGTCTGGTGGGAGGCCGAGCTCTTCTCGGGCCGCCCGCGGTGGCGCAAGCTGCTCGATTTTCGCCCCAAGGCGCTGACCGAGAGGGAGAGGGCTTTTCTCGACGGCCCGGTCAACGAGCTTTGCCGGATGATCAAGGATTGGGACGTCATCCGCGGAGGCGATCTGCCGCCTCAGGCGTGGGAGTTTCTCAAGAGGCAGCGGTTCTTCGGCATGATCATTCCGGAAGAGTTCGGCGGCCTCGGCTTTTCAGCCGCGGCGCATTCGGCGGTGATCGCGAAGCTCTCCAGCCGGAGCGTCACGGCGGCCGTCACCGCGATGGTGCCCAACTCGCTCGGGCCCGCCGAGCTGCTTCTCCGGTACGGAACCGACGCACAGAAGCGTCACTACCTCCCCCGGCTCGCAACGGGAGAGGAGGTACCGTGCTTCGCCCTCACGGAGCCCGAGGCTGGGAGCGACGCGACCGCCCAGCAGAGCACGGGAATCGTCTGCCGCGGCGCCTACGATGGACGCGAGGTCCTCGGGATGCGCCTGAACTGGAACAAGCGGTACATCACGCTCGCTCCGGTCGCCACCGTCCTGGGTCTCGCGTTTCGGCTTCACGATCCCGATCGCCTCTTGGGAGGCGGTGAGGATCTGGGGATTACCTGCGCCCTGCTTCCCGCGCACCTGCCGGGGATCCGGATCGGGGAGCGACACGATCCGCTCGGCGTGCCGTTCCCGAACGGGCCCACCTATGGAGAAAACGTATTCGCGCCGCTCGATTTCATCATCGGCGGCTCGGCGATGGCCGGCAAGGGATGGCGGATGCTCATGGATTGCCTGGCCGCGGGCCGCGGGATCTCGCTCCCGTCCCTCGCGGTCGGCGCGGCGGAGCTGGCGGCGCGGACCACGAGCGACTACGCGAACGTGAGGGAGCAGTTCGGGCTCCCGATCGGGCGCTTCGAGGGGATCGAAGAGCCGCTCGCGCGGATTGGCGGGCAGACCTACATGATGGACGCCGCGCGCAAGCTCACGCTCGGTGCGACCGACTCCGAACAGAAGCCCGCGGTCGTCTCTGCGATCGTGAAGCGCTACCTGACCGAAGGCATGCGCTCCGTTGTAAACGACGCCATGGATATTCTGGCGGGCGCGGCCGTTTGCCGGGGCCCCCGGAATATCCTAGCGGGAGCCTATGCTTCGGTCCCGGTCGGGATCACCGTCGAAGGGGCGAACATCCTCACGCGCACGCTCATTATTTACGGGCAGGGGGCGATCCGCTGCCATCCCTTCGTCCAGGACGAAATGCGCGCGATCGCGGCTCGGGATCTCGCCGGGTTCGATCGCGCCTTCTTTGGACATCTGGGGCACGTCCTGGGCACCGCGATCCGCGCCAAGTGGCTCGCGTGGACCGGGAGCCTGTTCGCGCCGCGCCCGGTGAGCGGTCCGGCCGGCCCGCTCTTCGGGCAGCTCACGCGGTACAGCGCCGCCTTCGCGCTCATCTCCGACGCCGCCATGGCCACGCTCGGCGGAACCCTCAAGCGGCGCGAGCGATTGAGCGGACGCCTCGCGGACGCGCTCGCGTGGATGTACCTCGGATCCGCGGCGCTCAAGCGATTCGTGGACGACGGCCAGCCCGCGCGCGACCTTCCCTTCGCACGCTGGTCCGCGGCGCACGCGCTCTACGAGATCGAGACCGCGCTCCGAGGTGTTCTCGATAACTTCCCGAATCGTCCCGCCGCGTGGATCCTGCGACTCATGCTGTTTCCGCCAGGCTCGAGGCGGCGCGGGCCGAACGATCGCCTGAGCGCGGCGGTCGCGCATAGCCTGCTCACGGATCGGGACGCGGTCGAGCGTTTGACCGCGGACATCTTCTTTCCGCCCGCGGAAGAGGAAGGGCTGGGAAGGCTCGAGGCTGCCTTCCGGAAAGTCGCGGCCGCCGCCTCGATCGAGCGAAAGGTCAAGCAGGCGATTCGCGCGAAGACCATCGCGGATGTGGAAGGCGACGCGATCTACGACGCCGCACTGCGCGCCGGCGTGATCACAGAAGCCGAGCGCTGCCAGGCGCGCGAGGCGGCGGCGGCA
>Ga0137395_10000307_pt1 | contig 19754 bp, 15 predicted proteins | sample czobulk216metaG_FD_108283 | JGI IMG/M metagenome (GOLD analysis project Ga0137395, IMG submission 108283) | Vadose zone soil microbial communities from Angelo Coast Range Reserve, California, USA - czobulk2.16 metaG | ecosystem: Environmental > Terrestrial > Soil > Vadose zone | place: USA...
ACCGATCCCATCTGGATGAACCAGTATCGTGACGACGAAATCCGCGCGATCGTCGCGTACCTCCGCACGTTCATCGCCACGCCGGCGGCAACAACGCGCGGAGATGCGGCGAACGGCGAACGCGTCTTCTCGGCGTCCTGCTCGAGCTGTCATCGCGTGAACGGCCGCGGCGGCGCGCTTGGGCCCGATCTGTCGCGCGTGGGCGCGAGCCGGTCGCGTGAGCTCATGGTTCGAGAGATTCGAGACGCCAGCGCGGCAATCTCGCCGGGGTACCAGCCGGTGACGCTCGTCACCAGGGACGGCCAGCGCGTTCGCGGCGCGCGGAAGAACGAGGACGCGTATTCCATTCAGATCATGGACATGCGTCAGCAGTTGCAAGGCTACGTGAAGGCCGACTTGCGTGAGGTGATCACGGAGAAGACCTCGCTGATGCCCGACTTCAAGGCCGACCGGTTGAGCGACGCCGATCTCAGCGACGTCCTGCGGTATCTGAGCACGCTGCGCGGCGGATCTGATGGCGTGCAGGTCCGCACGACGAGCGAAGGAATTACGTCGCAGGATCTGCTCGACGGTTTCAAGAACCCGACCCGCTGGCTGCAGTACTCCGGCGACTACACCGGACGGCGGCACAGCCCGCTGACGCAGATCACGCCGCAGAACGTGAACCGGCTGACGGCGCAGTGGGCGTTTCAGGCCGACACGATCGCGACCAGCCGCGGGTTCGAGGCGTCGCCGCTGGTCGTCGACGGCGTGATCTACCTGACCGGCGCGAACGGCAACGCATGGGCGATCGATGCCCGCACGGGCCGCCAGTTCTGGCGCTACCGTCGTCCGAACCTGCCCGATCTGACGGCCGGCGCAGGCTACCCGGTTAACCGCGGGTTCGCCGCACTGGGCAACCAGCTCTTCATGGTGACGCTCGACGCTCACATCGTGTCGCTCGACATGAAAACCGGCGTGGTCGTGTGGGACTCCGTGCTGGCGGACTACAAGAACGGCTACGCGGCGACACCCGCTCCGCTCGTCGTCAAAGACAAAGTGATCGTCGGATCCTCGGGCGGAGAAGGCCCCACCCGTGGTCTCATTCAGGCGTTCGACGCAAGAACCGGCCGGCTCCTCTGGCGCTTCTACACGATTCCGAATCCGGGCGAAAAGGGCAGCGAGACGTGGCCGTCGCCAGACGTCATGATCCGCGGCGGTGCGGCCGCGTGGGTCACGGGCTCGTACGATCCCGAACTGAACCTCGTGTACTACGGAACGGGAAACCCGAATCCGGATTATTACGGGGCCGAGCGCAGGGGCGACAACCTCTACACCTGTTCGATCGTCGCTCTCGACGCCGACACGGGACAACTCAAGTGGCACTACCAGTTCACGCCCCACGACACGCACGACTGGGACTCGAATCACATTCCGGTGCTCGCCGACGTTCGCGTGGGAGGCCAGGCGCGCAAAGTCGTGATGATGGCGAATCGCAACGGCTTCTTCTACGCCCTCGATCGCGCCACCGGAAAGGTTCTCCTGGCGAAGCCGTTCACCGATACGAACTGGGCGCGTGAACTCGGTGCCGACGGCCGGCCCATCGTGCTCGAGGAGATGGGCACGAACAAGTGCCTGCCCGATTTCTGGGGTGGGACGAACTTCATGCCGCCTTCGTACGATCCGGCCCTGAATCTGTTTTTCGTGACCGCGCGCGAAACGTGTGTGACCTATGTGGCGGTCAAGCCTGAGATCACCGTTGGACAGGCTTCAGTCGGCGGCGGTGTCCGCAGGGTCGCCGATCGTATCTTCGACTACGGCGCGCTGCGGGCCATCGACGCGTCCACGGGCGATCGCAAATGGGAGCTCAAGTACGCGACGCCGTCGCTGGCGGGCGTGATGTCCACGGCGTCCGGGCTCGTCTTTGCCGGCGACAACGAAGGCAACTTCATGGCTGTCGACGGGCGGACGGGCAAGGCGCTGTGGCACTATCCGACCGGCGCATCCGTCTGGGGCGCGGCCGCCACGACGTTCCTGCTCGACGGCCGGCAGTATGTGCTGATCCCCTCGGGTACAACGCTCGTCGCGTTCGCATTGCCGAAAGAGTAGAGGGGCTGCCCGCCGCGATCATTCGGTCGGGACCGACGGCCGGCCTTCCCTGACGTAGTGCAGCAGGGCCTGCCGACCATCGTCGTTCAGTTCCGTGAAGCGGACGCCCCATCTCACCGCGTTCTGGGCGTCAACGCGCCTCACGACTCGGGCCTTGGTTCGCGCCTGCTTGCGGCTTCCCGGTACGAAGAACGTGAGCGAGAGTTCTCGTCCGACGTCGAGCGGCGCGTCCGTTTCCAGCAGCAGCCCCGTCGCGGACAGATTGACGATGCGTCCGACAAACTGGCCAATCTCGGGCGCGCCGCCCAGCACGTCGACGTGCGCGAGAAGCTGCGTGTTCTTGCGGTCGGCGATATCGAGCAGTCTGGCGACGCGGGTCATCAGGTCCCCAGTCCGAAAGGGCTTGGATACGAATCCGTTGGCGCCGGCCGCGAGACACCGTTCGCGAGTGGCTTCCCCCGCGTCGTCGGAGAACATCAGGATGGATGTGTGACGCATGACGGCGTTCGCGCGAATCGTGCGAGTGACCATATCGCCGTTCATGCCCGGCATGGCCAGGGCCATGACGATGAGGTCCACGTTCTCGCGGCGGTGGATCTCGATCACCTGCCGTCCCGAGCTTGTCTCCAGCAGCTTGATGAACGGTCGCGCCAGTATCTCTCGCAGAACGAGGATCCCCTGCAGGGTCTCGTCGGCGATGAGGACCTTTTTCACTGCTTGGAATTCTGTGCTGGGAGCTGGAGGTCGTTCAATGGCTATTCCGTCGCGCGCTCATACCCGATCCGTCTGGCGGTCGACCGAGCCAGCATTTGACTGACACAGACCATCGACTACAATCCGCAGGCTTGGTGCGTGTGGCGCCATGGGAGTCATGATGTTCAAGAATCTTAGTCGAAGGACCGTCGCCGGCGTCGTCACTGGCGGGGCGGCCCTGGCGATGTTGTTGCTCAGCGCGCCCGCCTCGGCACAGGTCAACTTGTCGGGCGTGTGGAACAACCTCGGCATTCTGAACGAAGACTGGCCCGATCGCCTGCCTGGACCTGAACTCGGCGACTACGCCGGCCTGCCTGTAAACGATGCCGTGCGCGCCCGGGCCGATGCGTGGGACGCCTCGCTCATCACGCTCCCTGAATATCAGTGCCGCGTGCACCCGTCCGACTACGTATCGAGCTTCGCGGGGCTTCGCATCTGGGAAGAGCGCGATTCGGCGAGCCAGCAGCTCATCGCGATCCACACGCATCATTTCGCGTGGGGCACCGAGCGCTCGATCTGGATGGACGGCCGGGCGCATCCGCCGGAGTACGGGATGCACACGGCGATGGGTTTCTCGACAGGCAAGTGGGAGGGCGACATCCTGGTCGTGACGACAACGCATCTGAAAGAAGGATGGACGCGGCGCAACGGCCTGACGCGCAGCGATTCGGCGACGGTCACCGAGCATCTCATCCGTCACGGCGACACGTTGACGCTTGTGATCTCGGTCAACGATCCGAAGTACTACACGGAGCCGGTCGTCCGCTCGCGCGACTACGAATACGAGGTCAACGGTGACATCGGCCCGTATCCATGTGAAGCCGTTGAGGAAATCCTGCGGCCCAAGGGCGCGATCCCGCATCACCTGCCCGGCACGAATCCGTTCCTCGCGGAATATGCGAAGGCGCACAGCATTCCGGCTGAGGCGGCCCGCGGCGGCGCCGAGACGATGTATCCCGAGTATCGCAAGAAGCTCCGCGAGATGATGGGGATCAAGTAATGACACGAGCGAGGTTCAACATCGTCTTCGCTGTCGTCTCCGCAGCGTGTCTCGCCGTAGCCGGCGTGCAAGCCGGCGGAGGCGGACAGCAACAGAACTTCGACGCGGTCCAGGTCAACATCCAGAAGGCACAGGGCAACGTCTACATGCTCGTCGGCGCCGGCGGAAACGTGACGATCCAGATCGGCAGCGAGGGCGTGCTGATGGTCGACACGCAGTTCGCGCCGATGTCGGCCAAGTTGCTGGCCGCGATCCGCACGCTCTCGCAGGGGCCGCTGCGCTACATCATCAATACGCACAGCCACGGCGACCACGTCGGCGGCAACGAGAACCTGAAGAAGGCGGGGGCGACGATTGCCGGCGGCAACGTAGCGGGCGACATCGGTGATGCGGCGCAGGGCGCGCAGATCATCGCCCACCTGAATGCGTACAACCGCATGAGCGCCCGCACGAACGGCCAGTTTACGACACCGCCGGCGGCGTGGCCGACGAGCACGTTCCTTGGTGACGACAAGAAGCTGTATTTCAACGGCGAAGGCGTGCACATCATTCACCAGGCCGCCGCCCACACCGACGGCGACAGCCTCGTATTTTTCCGGAAGTCCGATGTGATCACGGCTGGCGACTTGTTTGTGACCAACGGTTATCCCTTCATCGATCTGAATGCGGGCGGCAACGTGCAGGGAATCGTCGGCGGGCTCAACAGAATCATCGACCTCTGCATTCCGGTCTACGGACAGGAAGGCGGCACGATGGTGATTCCTGGACACGGCCGGCTGTCGGACATCGGCGATGTGATCAACGTGCGGGAGATGGTGACGATCGTTCGCGACCGCGTGCAGGACATGGTCAAGAAGAACATGACGCTCGACCAGGTCAAGGCCGCGAAGCCGACGCGCGACTACGACACGCTCTACAGCACGCCGGGCGCGTTCATCACCGGCGATGCGTTCACCGAGGCTGTCTACAGGAGTCTGAAGAAGTGAATCGCATTTTCAGATGTGGCGGAATTGGTGTTCTGGCGATCGGGCTGTCCGCTGCCGGCGCGTCCGCGCAACTGCGGGGTAACGACGTGACCGCGCTCGACCCAGCCAATCGTGGCCGCGCAGCCGGACCGGCCGGCAAAACGCCGAAGGAGGCTGCGCCGATCGATCTCACCGGCTACTGGGTGTCCATCGTGTCGGAAGACTGGCGCTTCCGGATGCTGACGCCGCCAAAGGGCGATCACCCGGACTTCCTGCTGACACCCGCCGGCACGAAGCTGGCCGACTCCTGGGATCCGGCGAAGGACGAAGGGGAGAAGGATCACTGCAAGGCCTACGGGGCCCCGAACATCATGCGCGTGCCGGGCCGTTTCCACATCACGTGGGCGGACGACCGCACGCTCAAAATCGAGACGGACGCCGGCACGCAGGCGCGGACCCTCCGGTTTGTACCGGTGGTTCCGACCGCGGTGGCGACGTCACTGTCCTCGGCGCCCACTGGTCCGCCGTCGCGCCAGGGCACATCGACCGCCCAGTGGGAACGGAAGGCGCTGCGTGTGCAGACGTCGAACCTGTTGCCCGGCTACCTGCAGTACAACGGCGTCCCGTTCAGCGCCAACGCGACGATGACGGAATACTTCGACGTCATCACGGAGCCGGGCGGCGAAATCTGGTTGATCGACGACGCGATCATCACGGATCCGGCCTACTTGATCCGCAGCGTGAAGCGCAGCACGCATCTGCGAAAGCAGGCGGATGCCAAAGGCTGGGACCCGCAACCCTGTATAGTGAAGTGAATGCCCTTATACGAATACAGATGCCGCGGGTGCAAGAGGACGTTCGAGGCGCTGGTCCGCGCGCAGGATCCCGTTCCCAAGTGTCCAGGCTGCCAAAGCGAGGACCTCGAGCGGCTGCATTCGGCGTTCGGCATGGCGTCGGACGAGCAGACGCGTCTGAACGTCAAGAAGGAACGTAAGAAGCGGCTGCCGCAGCACAAGGCCGAACAGAACGAAGAGTACCAGCACGCGCTGAAAGAACATCTTCACGACGACTAGAGTCCGAGCTTCGCTTTCACCTCGGCGACCCGCTCGCGTGGAATCGGCAGTTCTGTCTTTCCGTCCTTCAACCTGACGATCGCCTTGCCGGCGAACCAGGAGTGGACTTCCTTGATCGCGCCGAGGTTCACCAGCGTCGAGCGGTGAATCCGCAGCCAGTGCCGCGGATCGAGGCGCGGCTCGAGATCCGTGATTGCGAGATCCAGGGCGTAATGCTTGGCGGGCGTCGCCGCGAACGTCAGTTTGTCTTTCGCGTAGAAGTGGGTGACTTCGGCAACGTCGATGAAGTCGACGCGGTCACCGCTTCTGGACGGAAGCCGCACCAGATACTCGGGCTCTTTGCGGGCCAGCGCCGCCCGCACCTGCTCGAGCACGGCGACAAGATCTCCACGCGCCTCGGTTCCACGGAGCACACGTTCGAGCTTGGCGATGGCGCGCGCGAGATCGGCGCGCTCGATCGGCTTGAGCAGATAGTCGATGGAGTTGACCTTGAACGCGTCGAGGGCGTACCGATCGTACGCCGTCGTGAAGAAAACGAGCGGCTGAGGCGAACCGAGACGTTCCAGCAGGTCGAACCCCGACAGGCCCGGCATCTCGATGTCAAGAAACAGGACGTCTGGCGCTGACGCGCGAATCGCCGTCAGCACGTCTGCCGGATTGCTGCCTGCGCCGACGACTTCCACCCGGCCGTGCTCTTCGATGAGGCCGCGCAGCCGCTCGACCGCGATCGGCTCATCGTCCACGAGGAACGCCCTCATGTGGCGGGCACACGCAGCCGAACGGTCATCGCACCGGGTTGACGATCGAACTCCATCGTAGCCGCGTCGCCGAAGATTCCCCGCAGCCGGCGCTGCAGGATATCCAGCCCGTGCCCGGCTCTCATCGCATCCTGATCGAACCCGGGACCATCGTCGGTGACCGTGAGCAAGAGCCGGTTGTCGTCGCGCCGCACGTCGATTCGCATGGCCAGTCCGTCAGGTCGACGGCCCGCGACATGCTTCAAGGAATTCTCTACGAGCGTCTGCAGTGAAAACGGCGGCAGCTTGCCTGATGCATCGGGGGCCACGGTGAGATCGTAGCGCAGCCGGCCGCCCAGGCGCGTCCGCTGAATCTCCAGGTAATCGGTCATCAGCTTCAGCTCCTCGGCCAGATCGACGACGGCTCTTTCATTCAGTTGGCCGTCGAGCGACGAGCGGAGCAGCGACGACAGATGCTCGATCATCGCTTCGGCCTGCGCGGGCTGCTCGCGGATCAGACCCGCGATCGAGTTCAACGTGTTGAACAGAAAGTGCGGCTGGACGCGCGAGGACAGCGATGCGAGCTGTGCCTCGGCGGCCAGCTTCTCGGCGCGCTCGCGTTCCAGCTGATGCGTTCGCAGTGAAAGTTCCGTCGCCTCGATGCGGGCGTTGGTGGTGCCGATCAGGATCATTGCGATACCCATGACGATCGTCACGGGCACCGTGCCGGCGATGTTCTGGAGAAACAGAATCGTGACGTCCGGCGGGTCAAGGACGCCGACGAGTAATGGCACCGTGGCTACGGCCGCCGTGCCCGCAACCGCGCAGAACACCATCGTCGCCACGTAGAGAATCCAGGCGGCCATGCGGGGCCATCCGGCCGCGATTCGCATCATTGCGGGAAACAGCGTCCAGGCGAAGTTGCCAATCGCGATGGACAGGACAAAGCCCGTCAGCGGGAGGTTGCGAACCAGGCGTGGCAGCGACTGCGCACCCGTATGCGACATCCAGGCCGCCATGGAAAACACGATCATTGTGACCACGGCCCACTGGAGTCCAGGCCGGAGCCACGCTTTTCGGATCGAATCCGGTTGACTGATCGCCACGGGTCACCTCCTACCCGCACGGTACTGGTGGACACAGTAGCGTGTCGTCGGCTTTCCGACCAAGTGGGCCAACGACGCGATGAAGTGCGTCCGGCTGAAGCCGGACCCTACGTACTATGGTTTGGGGGAAACAAGTACAGCGCCTCGAGGCCTCCCGAAAGCGTCGTCAAGAACCCACTCAAACGACCGCCGTCATCCGCGTGGCTCAGGTCGGACGATTCGAGCAGGCCCTGCGTGAAGCTCTCTGCGTCCACTGCGCTTTTCCCGTTCGCGGCGGCGTTCATTCCGCCAAACGCACAGGCGGCGTTGAGGTGCGCGGCGATGAGCGCGATTTCGTCGAAGACCGCTCGTCGTCCCGTGCCCAGGGTTTCGAAGCCCGCCCGCAGATACCGTGCGGCGATCGCGTGCACGACGGGATCGTCGAGCCGCAGCGGGACCGCGATCGCGCGGCCGTAATCGAAGCCGGCGGCGCCGGGTCCCAGCCCGTGAATATGCGCCAGCAGTCGAAACAGCAGCACGCGGAGCGCGATTCGACGCCGGGCGAGGGCAGGGTCGAGGTTCAACTGCACCGACAGAGCCGCGAGCAGAAAGCCGCGGAACAGCAGACGGGCCAGACGAGCTGGCGCGCGCGCCTGCAAGGGCTTCTCGTTCCTGATCGCGTATCCGCCTGTCAGCGTGATGTATTCGACGAGATCGTCCGGCGGAAGGGCGAGCACTCGCCGGCGGGACAGGTCCTCGAGCCACACCGCGATCCGGCGGAGATTCGCTCGCAGATCGGGCGCGCCGCCGGCCCCCGGCCGATCGAGGATTCGGCACAGCGTTGTCCGCAGCAGCGGTAGAGCCGCGCGCGGCGCGGGGTATCCACGCGCCAATTCGACGGTCGCGCCCACCTCGGGAAGCTCGCGCGTCCACGCGACGTGAAGCGCCTGCAGCTCGAGTTTCTGCGATCCGATCGTGGCCCCCGCGTTGGCAATCACGGTCGGACAGGAAAAGCTCGTTTTCACGACCGCATCGTTGGCGCCCGGGCCGATGGGATGAAAGCTGAACGGGAACAGGCGGCACGACAGCGGCTTTCGATCGCCGCCCAGCACTTCGTGAATACGGCAGCGGCCTTCCGGCGTGAGGAACCCGCACGCCCCGTCGCGTCTCTTGCGGATGCGGAGGAGGGACGCATGTCCGGGGATCGGCTCGAACGCGTCACTTGCCGACCCTTCGGCATCCTCGCCGCGCTCGCGGAACCAGCGCTCGACGCCGGCCTTTCGGTATGCGTCGGCCTCGTGCGCGGTGACCGGCACCGTTGTTCGGTGGCAGCATCTCCCGCATTCCGAGCACGTGAACCGTTGTTCGGGAGAGAAGAGAAACACAGGCAGTCGCTGCTCGGACCTAGCGCACCGTCTTCTGCAGGAACGAAATCACGTCCGGCCAGATTTGCGCGGCTAGTTTCTCGTTGCGCGTGCCGAGCGCGTTGTGCGGGCCCATGAACGCGTGGCCGGTGCCGGGATGAACCGTCAACGTGATCTTCTTGCCCATGCCGCGCAGTTTCTCTTCGAGCGCGCGAGCGGCGGCTGGCGGGAAGAAGCTGTCGGCCTCGGCCATGTGGCCGCTCACTTCGGCGGTCAACTTTGACCAGTCGGGCTCGGCGTCGCCTTGAGGGAATCCGTAGAACGGCACAAGCGCCTTCACTTTGTCGGGACGGTTCGCGGCGATGAGGAACGAGAGCATGCCGCCCATGCAGAAACCGACGACGCCGATGCCCTTGCTCGTGACGGCGTCATGGCTGGCGAGGTAGTCCACCGCGCCGCTCATGTCCTTGCCGGCGCGCTCGGCCGGCATGCTCTGCATCAGGTGTGCGGCCTTGTCCATTTCGTTGTGAGCCGCAAGCTCGCCGTGATAAAGGTCCGGCGCGAGCGCGACGAAGCCGGCCGTTGCCAGTCGATCCGCCATTTCCTTGATGCCGGCGTCGAGGCCCCACCACTCCTGGATGACCAGAATGCCAGGGCCCGAACCGCTCGACGGCTTTGCCAGGTAACCCGATGCCATATTGCCGTTGCTTTTGAACCAAACGGTTTCCGCCATGCGCGTAAGGATAGCGCATACTACCGGCGATCATGAGTGGTCGACGAGCTGCGGCGTTACTGATGGGCGTCGGCATGTCGATCGCCGCGCACGTCGCGCCGGCGCAACAGCCTCAGCAATCCCCGCCCACGTTTCGAGCCGGCGTCGAGTACGTGGAAGTCGACGCTCGCGTCGTCAACAGTCGCAACGAACCCGTCCGAGGATTGACGCTGCGCGACTTCCAGATTCTCGAAGACGGCATCAAGCAGGACATCACGACGTTTTCGGCCGTGAACATTCCAGTGCCGACGTCGACCATGGCAGCTCGATCGGCGAACGAGCCGTCGCTCGTGGAAAGCGTCCGCCCGGATGTCGCCAGCAACATGCGCCCGCGCCAGGAGGGACGGATCTATCTGATCGCGCTCGATGATCTGTCCATCGATCCCGGCAGGTTGACCGCCGTGCGGCGTTTCCTCGCCGAGTTCATCCAGCGCTCCATCGGCCCCGAAGATCAGGCGGCCGTTGTCAGCCTGGCGCAGGGAGGGACGTTTCAGAACTTCACAAACGACAAGGTGTTGCTGAGGAGCGCCGTCGAGCATCTGTCCGCCGGCAAGGGGGCCTCCCTGACGACGCAGACGCTTGCGTTCGATCTCGCGCGAAGGGGAAGTCTGGTCAGCGGCCGCGGCGACCGGACACCTAGCGACTCCGGTCCTCCCGCGACAGCTATTGCGCTCGGCGAGACGACGGACGCTCGCACGACGCAGGAGTCGCTGGTCCGGCTGATCCGCGCACTCTCCGGAGTAGAGGGCCGCAGCAAGGCGATCATCTTCGTCAGCGAGGGGACGCCGTTCGAAATGGTGACGAACACCGAGGGACTCACGCTGATTAACGATCTCCAGGCCACGTCGGATCTGGCGCGGCGCAGCAGCGTCCCGATCTATCCCGTCGATCCGCGTGGGCTGACGGCGCTGCATGAAGAGACGATCCTCGTTCCGATTGTCGACGTGTCGGACGTCCCGGCGGCCAGCCTGCAGAAGGAACTGTCGGAATCACAGCGGAAGCTTCGCGGCCTCGCCGACGACACGGGCGGGTTTGCAGTGGTGGGCGTCGCCGATCTGGGCGCCGGCCTCGACCGGATCGTCAGGCAGAGCAGCTCGTACTACGTGCTTGGCTACTACTCGAAGAACCCAAAGCGCGACGGCAAGTACCGGAAGATTGACGTGAAAGTCGATCGGCTCGGCGTGAGCGTGCTGGCGCGCCACGGCTACATGGCGCGGACTGCGAAGGAGCCGAAGGCTGCGACGCTGCCCGGACCTCCCGGATCGCCGGAGCCCGTACGAGCGGCGCTCAACAGCGTGTTGCCCGTGGCCGGAATCCGCCTCTCCACCACGGCCGCCTCGTTTCGAGAGTCGCGCGGCCGCACCGCATCCGTCGCGGTCGTGCTCGAAGGCGGCGGCGCGGATCTCGCGCTCACCGAGCGCGGCGGCACGCTCAATGGACAGCTCGACCTTCTGGCCGTGGCGCTCCAGCCGCACGGCGAGATCGCCGCCAGCGACCAGGCGCATCTGCAGCTCTCGCTGCCGGCGCCGACCGCAGATCGCGTGCGCCACAATGGCTTTCGCTGGCTGGCGCGTCTCAACAACGTGAAACCGGGACGCTATCAGCTGCGCGCCATCGCGGCGAGCGGCTCCGACATGCTCGGCAGCGTCTGGTACGACCTTGTCGTGCCGGACTTCGCCGACGGTTCGTTGACCATGAGCGATGTGCTCGTGGCGTCGGTGTCGGGCCTCCAGGTGCCGACGTTCAAGCCGGACAAGTCGATGCAGGAAGTCCTGCGCGGACCGGCGACGGCCAATCGTCAGTTCCGCCAGGACGACGGCATCGTCGTCTTTGCCGAGGTCTACGACAACCGCCTCGACAAACCGCACGATATCGACGGCGCGGTGGTCGTGAAGAATGATCGCGGCGCCGAGGTGTTCAGATCGGCGGAAACGCAGTCGAGCAGGCAGCTCGCGGGCTCGCAGGGGATATTGCGGTTGCGCACGCCAATCGAGCTGAAAGATCTTCCGCCAGGCCGCTACGTCGTGACGGTCGAGGCGCGCCAACGGCAGGACGGGGCGGCGTCCGTCACGCGAGCCGTCCCGATTCAGGTTGTGAGCAATGCGAGCAGGTAAGGCGATTCTCGTCGCGACGGCAATTGCCTGCGCGGCTGGCTTGCTTCGAGCTCAGCAGGGGCCACCGCCCCAATTTCGAGCCGACGTCGAATACGTCGAAGTTGACGCGCGCGTCCTCGATCAGCAGGGCCAGCCTATTCACGGTCTCACGCAGCGCGACTTCGCGGTCTTCGAGAACGGCGTGCGTCAGACACTGACGAATTTTTCCGTGGTCGACATCCCGGTGCCGACCGCGGCCACTGGTCCCGTAGGTCCGGCGCCGGTCAAGCCAGACATCGGCACCAACACGCAGGGCGGCGGTGAACGCCGCCGCACGTACCTAATCCTGTTCGACGGTCCATCGGTCTCCGTCCGGTGGACGGCCGAAGTGAGGTCCTTTCTCCGCGGCTTCGTCGAGCGTTCGGTAGGCGCGGATGATCTTGTCGGCATCGCGACCACTGGCTGCGACAGCGCATACGAGAACTTCACAAACAGCAAGCCTCGGCTGATCGCCACGATCAACCGTATGGTTGGCCAGCTGGAGTACTCGTGCTTCGGCGGCCCCAACGACCCGACAGATCGCTCGGGGTCAACCCTCATCCGCGCGACCGACGCCCGTCAGCGCCAGCGGCAACGCCAACTGATCGAGATTATTCACGCGATGTCGAGCGCGAGTCCTGGCAGCAAGGCCATCATCTACGTCAGCCAGGACGTCCCGTTCGACGTCGTCAGCAACACCGAGGGCCTCACGCTCATCGGCGACACCGAAGGCGTCGCGGCCCAGGCTCGTCGCGGCAACGTTCCGATCTATCCCGTCGATCCTCGCGGTCTGTCGTCTGGATTCGAGTCGTCGGCCGAGGTGCCCCTGGTCGGGCTCACTGATCAAGATCCGGCAATAGCGGCGCTGAACGAGGTGCGGCGAGGACAGGAGAATCTGAGGATCCTCGCTGATGATTCGGGCGGGGTGCCGATTGTCGGTGTGAACCGCATCGACGCGGGCCTCGATCGTGTCGTGATGATGAGCAGCTTTTATTACGTGCTTGGCTACTATTCGACGAACCATCGCCGCGACGGCAAGTATCGTAAGCTCAACATCACCGTCGATCGACCAGGTGCGCGCGTATTCAATCGCCGCGGGTACACCGCTGCGATCACCGGCGGTTCGAAAGGGCCCTCGCTTGCCGGTCCGCCGAAATCGTCGATCGAGCTTCGCGAGGCGCTGAACGCGGTGCTGCCGGCCTCGAGCCTTTCGATGCAGACGACGGCGGCGGCCTTTCGCGGCATGAACAACCGCGCGTCGGTGGCAGTCGTGGTCGAGATGCTGGGCTCCGAGCTGACGTGGCAGAACGGCGCGCTCACCGCTCCTGTGGAGATGGCGGCGGTCGCGATGGACAAGCGCGGGGGCATCAAGCAGGGTGAGGACGGGCGGGTGCAGCTCTCCCGAGGGGCCACGGCCGATCGGGTCAAGCAGTTCGGCTTGCGCTGGCTCGCGCGCCTCAACGACTTGAAGCCTGGCCGTTATCAGATTCGCGCGGCCTCCGCGAACGGGCCGTCGAAGCAGGGCAGTGTGTGGTACGACATCGAGATTCCGGACTTTTCAAAAGATCCGTTGACGATGAGCGACGTGATGCTGGCGTCGGCGGTCGCGATGCTGCGGCCGACGCTGCGGCCGGACAAACTCCTCGTCGATGCACTGCCGGGTCCGCCGACGACACTGCGCGAATTCCCGGAGGGCGGCAGCGTCGCTCTCTATGCCGAGGTGTACGATAACCAGCTCGATCGTCCACACGACGTCGAGACGACAGTCGTCGTCACCAACGAACGCGGAGAGACCGCGTTCCGCAAGGTGGACGTGCACACGAGCCGGGAGATCGGCGATTCGCACGGAGTCATTCCGGTGAGCGTCGGCGTCCCGCTCGTCAACATCAAGCCAGGGCACTACACGCTGACAGTCGACGCCCGGCAGACGACGAACCGTGCGATCTCAACGGGTCGCGCCTTGCCCTTCCAGGTGGTGCGTCCCGGCGGATCGTAGACACGAATCCACGAAGTCATGCTGTACAAGAAGAGCTTCGTGGATCTTTGTGACTTCGTGATGGGCAGCCGATCGAAATAGCTGGTTGTCGCTGAAAGTGGAGCGGTCGCTATTTGAACACTTCAGGATTCAGGAGATTCGGCGGCCGCTGGCCTGTCAGGCCGGCGATGCAGTTGGCCACGGCCATGTTCGCCATTCGCAGCCGCGTTTCGAACGATCCGCTCCCGATGTGCGGAGTGAGCGCTGTGTTCGTCAATGCGGTCAGTCCGGGCGCCGTCGCCGGCTCGTTCTCGTAGACATCCAGCCCGGCCGCGGCAATCCGTCCAGCCTTGAGCGCCCTGACGAGTGCTTTCTCGTCGACCACCGGCCCGCGCGACGCATTTACGAGGATCGCGCTCTTCTTCATCAGCGCGAGCTCCGCGGCCCCGATGTAGTGGCGTGTCTCCGGAAAGAGCGGCAGGTGCAGCGTGACGACATCCGATTCGCGCAGGAGCGTGCGTTTGTCGACGTACGACGCGCGAAACTCCTGTTCGACGGATTCCGTCGCGCGCGAGCGGCTGGCGTACAGCACTTTCATGTCGAATCCCATCGCGCGCCTGGCGACGCGCCGGCCGATGCGGCCGAAGCCGCAGATGCCGATTGTCTTCCCATGGATGTCCTGGCCGAGGAACTCCATCATCCGCCAGCGTCTCCACTTGCCGGACCGGATCGCCCTGTCGGCGTTCGTGAGGCCGCGGGCCGCGCCGAGGATGAGGCACCAGGTCAGGTCGGCCGTCGTGTCGTCGAGGACGCCGGGCGTGTTCGTCATCATCACGCCGCGCTTTGTCGCGGCAACGACGTCGAGGTTGTTGTAGCCGACCGCGACGTTCGACACGATTCTCAACTGCGGGTTCTTCGCCAGCACCGCGTCGTTGATGATGTCGGTGGAGAGCGTGACGACGCCGTCTTTGCCCTTCAGCTTTTGCAGGAGCTGCTTCGGGCTGACCGGCAGATCTTTCTGGTTGCTCTCGACGACGAAGTGCTGCTTCAGGCGGGACACGGCTTCGCGCGGAATGTCGCGGGTGACGAGGACTCTTGGTTTCATGAGGTTCTAGAGGTTCGAGAGGTTCGAGAGGTTCGAGAGGTTCACGGAAGGTTCAAGGGGTTCGTGTGGTTCAGGTTCGCGCGCTTCGCTCCGTGAATTCTATCGCAGCGGTCGCCGCACCTCTTGAACCTCCAGAACCGTCCGCGAACCTTTCGAACCTCTCGAACCTCTCGAACCCCTCGAACCTCTAGGATCCCTCGAACCTCTTGAACGACGAAATTCAGTGAAGCGTGTAATTAAGTAGCCAAACCAGAAACAGAACCGTTGGGACGTGGATGACGAACTGGAGAGCGGAGTACCCGACGATGTCGCGGGCTTTGAGGCCGAGAATCCCGAGCAGGGGGAGCATCCAGAACGGGTGGACGAGGTTTGCCAGAGCTTCGGTGGCGTTGTAGGTCTGCACCACCCAGCCGAGATGAACGTGAAGGGTCTTTCCCGCCTCCAGCATGTACGGCGCTTCGATGAGCCACTTGCCGCCGGCCGAAGGGATGAACAGCCCGAGGATAGCGGAGTAGATGCCGACGAGCAGCGGGTAGCTATGCTGCGTCGACACGTCGACGAAGAAGTGCGCCATGCGCGATGCGAGGCCCGACTCCGTCATCATCTTCACCATGCCGGCGTACATCGGGTACTGCACGAGGACGCCCGCGACCGAGGGCACGGCTGCAGCCATGCTCTTCACGAACGAACGCGGCCGCCAGTGAAGCAGGATGCCGGCGACGAGGAACAGGAAGACGTAGTGATTCAGCTCGAGAATGACCGAGGCGCCCTTCGACACTACCTCGCTCCCGAGATACGCCACGCCGAATAACCCGACGACGACGCTGAGCAGCGGGCTGTATTCGAGCCATTCGCCGGGCTTCTCAGGCGACTCCTGCGGCGCGGCGACGGCTTCGTATGTCACGCCCATGTCGGCCATGCTCCGGGCCTGGCTCGCTTCGGGCGCGGAGTAGTACGCGATCACCATCGAAATGACGACGATGGCAGCGGCGGTGAGCATGCTCTGCCAGAGCAGCAGTGTCTGGCTGAGGGGAATGACGCCGCTGATCGAGAGAATCGACTGCGGAAGCGACGCGGGCGCCGCCATGATGAGCGCGGCCGACGAAGACAGGCCAAGCGCCCACACGCTGCCGATGCCGAGATACGCCGCCGCGCCCACCGCGCGATAGTCCGCGCCTCGCACGCGATGCGTGACCTCGCGCGCCAGCAGCCCGCTGATAATCAGGCTGAAACTCCACGAGATGAGCGATGACAGCATCGAGAAGAGCGCGACGAATGCGACCGCGCTCCGTCCGTTCTTCGGGATCTCCGCCAGCCGGCAGACGATGCGATACACCGGCGGTGCGGTCGCGACCGAATAGCCGGTCATGATGATCAGCGTCATCTGCATCGTGAAGTTGACGAGATCCCAGAAGCCTGCGCCGAACCACGCGGCGGCTTGAACCGGCGAACTGCCGTTGGCGACGGCGGCGCTGAAGACGATGCAGACGGCGATGAGGGCGAGCGCGAACGCGTCGGGAAACCAGTGCTCGAACCACGCCGACAGGCCGAGGCCGGCCCTCGCCAGCCACGAGCCGGTGGCGCGCGGGTCGGATGGCGTTGTCATTGGCGGCGAAATAGTATCAGAGGCCATCAAATGGTCATCGGATGGCCGCGCCCGTATAATTCCGCGCGGTGCCGCCTCTTCTCGAGATGCGTGGAATCTCCAGGGCATTTCCAGGAGTCCGCGCGCTCGACGATGTCTCGCTGACGGTGGAGGCGGGGTCGGTCCACGTGCTGCTCGGACAGAACGGCGCGGGCAAGTCCACGCTCATCCGCGTCCTCTGCGGCGCGCATCACCCCGATGCCGGGGAGATTCTCATCGACGGCCGAGCCGTTCGGCTGCAGTCGCCGGCCGATGCGCGCAGGCTCGGGGTCGCCGTCATCTTCCAGGAGTTCTCGCTCGTTCCGTACCTGAACCTCGCACAGAACATCTTTCTCGGCCGTGAGCCGCGCGGGCGCCTTCCGGGGGCGATCGATCACGGCGCGATGCACGCGGCCGCGCGTCGCCTTCTCGACGGGCTCGGCCTGGCTCTCGACACGCACGTGCTCGCGCACACGCTTGGTGTCGCAGAGCAGCAGGTCGTGGAGATCGCCAAAGCGCTGTCGCAGGACGCGCGCATTCTCGTGATGGACGAGCCCACCGCGGCGCTCTCCGACCGTGAGATCGAGCGGCTCTTCGACCGCGTCCGCGTGCTCAGGCAAAGCGGCGTGGCGATCATCTACATCTCGCATCGGCTTCAGGAGATTTTCGAGATCGGCGACCGCATCACGATCCTGCGCGACGGCAGGAACGTGGCGTCGCTGTCACCGGCGGAGACCTCCGTCGACCACCTCGTCGGCCTGATGGTCGGCCGGCAGGTCACGACGACGTATCGCGGGCGGTTCCGCGATCGGCCTGGAGAGGTGCTGCTGGACGTGCGCGACCTCCATGCGGAGAACGGCATTCGCGGCGCCACGCTTGACGTGAGGGCCGGCGAAGTCGTCGGCCTCGCCGGGCTCGTCGGCGCCGGACGCACGGAGCTGGCGCGCGCGATCTTCGGCGCCGATCGGGTGGTGTCCGGCAGCGTGCGGGTTGCGGGCATGCCGCTTTCGCGAGGGCCGGTCGGGGCCGTGCGCGCCGGCGTCGCGTTGGTGCCCGAAAACCGCAAGACCGAAGGCCTCGCGCTGATGCGGTCGGTCCATGACAACGTGCTCGTCGCCGGGCTGCGAACCCTCTTTCCCGGCGGCTGGTACCGCGCGGCCAGAGCCGCGCGTGCAGTGGCTGACGTCATCGGCCGCCTGCGCATTGCGACGCCGTCGCCTGCTCGCCTCGTCCGCTTTCTGAGCGGCGGCAACCAGCAGAAGGTCGTCGTCGGCAAATGGTTCACAGCAGGGTCGCGGTTTTTCATCTTCGACGAGCCGACGCGCGGGATCGACGTCGGCGCGAAGGCAGAACTGTACGGCGTGATCGATGGGCTGGTTGCCGGCGGCGCGGCGGTGCTGATGATCAGCTCCGAGCTGCCGGAGGTGGTCGCCGTGTGCGATCGCGCGTACGTGATGCGCGACAGGAGGATCGTCGGCGAGTTGAAGCGCCTCGGCAGCAGCAGTGACAACGTCCTGACCGAGCAGAACATTCTGCGGATGGCCATGCACCATGGCTAGCGGACGTCAGGCTGAAGCCGGACGCTACGTACGACTGGTGCCAGGCGCGGGCTATCTGCTCGTCCTCCTTCTGATCGTCTTCGCGATTTTCGGCGAGGGGTTCGCGACGCTCCCGAACATCCTGAATATCGGCGTGCAGGGATCGGTCCTGCTGCTGCTCGCGCTGCCGATGACTCTCATCATCATGACCGAGGGCCTCGACCTGTCGATGGGCGCGGTGCTGAGCCTCGCCGGCGTCGTGCTGGCGACGCTGCTGATGAACGAGCGCGGTCTGGCGATCGGGCTCGCGGCCGCCGCCGGCGTCGGCCTCGCATTCGGCATCGCGAACGGCGTCCTGGTTGTGACACTCGGCCTTCCGCCCTTCGTCGCGACACTCGGCACGCTCGGCGTCGCCCAGGGTCTCGCCCTCGTCCTGACCGGCGGACAGAGCGTGGTCGGCATCGGCGAGGCGCTGCCGGCGTTGTACGAAAGCCGACGCTTCGGCGTGCCTTTCTCCATCCTGATCGCGGCGGGCGCGTTTCTCGTTTTCTGGCTGGCGGTGAAATGGACCCGCCTGGGTTCCTACGTGCCTGCCCTTGGCGGCAATCGAGAGGCGCTCGCGCTGGCCGGCGTCCGCGTGAACCTGGTCCACATCGGTATCTATGCCGCAGGCGGGCTGATGTCGGGGCTTGCGGCGCTCCTGCTGACTGGCAGGATGAGCGCTGGTCACCCCACGGCGGCCATCGGTCTCGAGTTCGACGCGATCGCTGCCGTCATCGTCGGCGGCACGTCGTTCGAGCGCGGCAAGGGAACGCTAACGGGGACGCTCGTCGGCGTGCTCACGATCGGCGCGCTGAAGAACGGTCTCAACGTGATGTCGGTGTCCTCGTCGCTTCAGGTCGCCAGCATCGGCGTCCTCGTCATAGCGGCGCTCGTCATCGACTCGACGCTCGCACTGCGGTCGAGCTTTAGGTGATATCTTCAAGAGCTGCATGGAACTGTCGATGATCGGGCACAGTTCCGTCATTTTCCGCGACGGAACCAGTGGCATCGGAATCCTCTGCGACCCGTGGCTGAGCGGGAGAGTGTTCAACAACGGCTGGGCCCAAAGCCCGGAGTCGGTGCTGTCCCCACGCGATCTGGACGGGGTGACGCATCTTTTCATTTCGCACGAACATCCCGATCATCTGCATTTCCCGTCGCTGAAGAGCTTCCCGGCCGCGTTCAAGGAGCGAGTGGTCATCGTCTTCCAGAAGCTGCATGAAAGAAAGGTCCCCGACGCGCTTGCCAAGCTGGGCTACCGGAACATCCGGTGCCTGGCGCACCTCGAAGAGCTGAAGATCAACGACCAGTTTTCGATCTACATCTATCAGCACAGGCACCTCGATTCGGCGCTGCTCATCAAGAGTGGAAGTCGGTTCTACGTCAACCTGAACGACGCCGAGCTCTCCTACGCGGAGTGCACCCATTTGCGCCGGCGTTTCGGGGATTGCGACCTCCTGCTGACCCAGTTCTCGATCGCCGGTTCGGACGGCGTCGACGA
>Ga0137395_10000309_pt1 | contig 19665 bp, 20 predicted proteins | sample czobulk216metaG_FD_108283 | JGI IMG/M metagenome (GOLD analysis project Ga0137395, IMG submission 108283) | Vadose zone soil microbial communities from Angelo Coast Range Reserve, California, USA - czobulk2.16 metaG | ecosystem: Environmental > Terrestrial > Soil > Vadose zone | place: USA...
AAGCTGGGACCCGCCTCCGCGCAGGTTACATCGCAACTGCCGATGCCCCGCTGGTGGCTCGCCTACGTGCAGCCGGAGCGATCATTCTTGGCGTCACCAATGTGCCCGAATTGCTCATGGCATGGGAGACCGACAACCTTCTCTACGGTCGCACCAACAATCCTTGGGATCTCACCCGAACCGCCGGAGGTTCGAGCGGCGGAGAAGCGGCCGCCATCGCCGCGGGCCTTTCCGCCGGCGGCGTCGGCAGTGATGGCGGCGGATCGATCCGCGAGCCGGCCCACTTCTGCGGCATCTGTGGACTGAAGCCCACTCCCGGACGGATTCCTTCGACCGGCCACTTTCCAAAATCCGGCGGTCCCTTTGCCCTGATCGGAGTCGTTGGACCGATGGCGCGCAGCATCGAAGATGTGCGAAGCCTGTTCGAAGCTATGGCCGGTTACGATGACGGCGACCCTTGCTCCGCGCCCGTCGACGTGCCTTATGGAACGCTCGCCAAGCGTGAAAAGCAGCTTGACAGGCGACGAACAGCCACTAGCCGCATTAACATCGGATTCTTCGAAGACGATGGCCGAACTCCTGTCACTGCAGAAACGCGATTGGCGGTGAAGCGGGCCGTCTCGATCTTGTCGGGTTCCGGATTTAATGCTGAACCGATTCATCTCGACGGCCTCGAGGAAGCACGCCAGGTGTGGTGGGACTTTTTTGGCACTGCCGGCGGAATGATTCTTGAGCCGATGGTGCGCGGTCGCGAATCCGATCGAAGTCCTATCCTGAAAGAGTTCCAATCTTGGACCCGCGCCGAGCCCGCACACACAGGCCAGGCGCTACTCGCTGCGTGGCTTGACCGCGACGCCGTACGCGAAAAAATTCTCCTGCAGACGCGCAAATATCCCGTGCTGGTTTGTCCCACAGCCGCAATCCCCGCATTTCGTCATGCAGAACGCGAGTGGCAAGTCGAAGGCAAGACGGTGAAGTATCTCGATGCGTGGAGCTATTGCGAGTGGTTTAACCTGTTAGGTTTCCCCGCCGTCGTGGTTCCAATGGGCTCGTCGGCAGAAGGCCTGCCGATCGGAGTACAGGTCATCGGCCGGCCCTGGCAGGAAAACATCGTACTCGACGTCGCCGCAAAACTCGAACAAGGTCGTGGCCCGTGGCAACCGCCCTTGCCGTTGGACTAACAACTCTGACCGGTACTGGCAAGTGAACGTGTTAGGCACGCCACCCCTACATCGGGGTCGCACTTCGTGTAAAATTCTGGAGGCGAGTACAGTGCACCGCTTCTGCGCGTGTTTTGATTCCGCTGGCCTGATTCGAGTGGGTCCGGCGATCCTTGATACTTCCCAATCACCAGGTAGAACCACGGCTGTTCGGGCCGATGGCACATTCCTGTCAGGAGAATACTGAATGGCGAAAATTGCAAAGACAGCCGACCGAAAGAAGGTCATGGATACCACTAAATCGACCGCATGTCCGAAATGCGGCAAGGATACCCGCATCGTGAAGCGCATGAAAGATCGCGAGCGCAATATCCCTGGCGGAATCTATATCTCGTGTTCAGGCTGTGAATTTTTTGAAAAGCTCTGAGCGGTCGATCCGATTGAGCAATATAAGGCGCCACCATATGTCGCGCTTTGCTTTTTCTGAGAACTGAGAACGGGGAACTGAGAACTCTTCCCTAGCCCAACCCGATCTGCCCAAGAATCGCCCGTGCCTCACCAGCCGGGTCCAAAGCCTCGGTTATCGGCCGGCCAACCACGATGTGCGAGGCGCCAGCCGCGATCGCTTCCGCTGGAGTAACACTGCGCGCCTGGTCATGAGGGCCGCTGCCCGCGGGACGCACCCCGGGAGTGACTATGGCGAAGCCAGACCCAAACTCTTCGCGCAGCGCGCCTGCTTCTAGTGCGGATGCGACTACCCCTTTGCATCCATTCGAGAGCGCCAGAGCGGTCAGCCGTAACACCTCGTCGAGCACGCTGCCGCGTATCCCGATCTTGCCTAACTCCACATCGTCGAGGCTGGTCAAAACTGTGACCGCCAAGACCAGCATTTTAGGGTTGGTCAACTGTCCCGCCTCGACGGCGGCGCGTAGCATCTTTCCGCCTCCTGCCGCGTGCACCGTCACCATATCGACGCCAAGCAACGCTGCTTGCCGGACAGCCCCACCTACGGTGTTGGGAATGTCGTGATACTTAAGATCGAGAAAGACTCGTCGCCCCGAACCTACCAATTCGCGAACAATGTCAGGTCCTTCGGCGGTGTAGAGCTGCATCCCGACCTTGTACGCATGGGCCGAGTCACCGACGGCCGCCACGATCTTCCGGGCGGCCTCGGCGTTGGATACATCTAAGGCAACGATGAGGCGTTGGCGGGGATCCGTTCCCATCGTTGCCGAGTGTACCGATTTTATTGGAGCTTGGCTACAGGTCGCAGCGCTGCCATCTCGATCGGGCGGTACAGGTCCAGGCGGACCTTCTGCAAACCGCGCTCTTTGAATCCCAATGCGCGTGCCGCATTGTAGGAGACGTCAATGATCCGGTCATCTACGAAAGGACCGCGATCATTAATACGAAGCACCACAGCTTTTCCATTGCTGAGGTTCGTCACTCTGACGAGAGTGCCCAGTGGAAGGCTCGGATGTGCGGCGGTGAAATCGCGCATGTCGAAGGGCTCACCGCTGGCAGTCTCCTTACCCTGAAACTGCTGGCCATACCACGACGCAGTTCCTACTTGATAGGCCTTCGGTGCGCGTGGCTTTCGCGGATTATGCCCGCTGATCGTAACCAGTGGCTTTGGTACCTTCGCGGCTTCCAGGCTGCTTGGCCCGGATGCGGCTCCTGCCCCCAGACTGGCTACCGACAAAACAACCGCCAGACTTTCGGCTAAACGTCGTCGCATTCGATTACCTCCCAATCGTGGAAAGTCGTTTTTTTTCTCGTATGCCTCCTAGGTCATAACGATCTTCAGATGCTACGGTGGTGCCCTTCTCATGTCAATCAGAAAAAACACCTAGTTTCGTAACTAAGTGGTAAGTAATCAATAACTTACGGGCGTAACAAATAGGTAGTGCCTACCTCCTACGTCATTGAAAGCAGGGCGACTTCGAGGGTTACTCATGATTACTGGACGTGCTGCCACGGCAGCAAAAGTAAGGCAACTCTTTCAACCTGCGTGATTTGCGAGTAAACGTATTGCAATCAATATGATAGACAGATTGTATGGTTACCGATGGGCGATAAGAAGGCGATAGAAAATGTCCGCCCCGGCCTGCAAAAGCTCCCTCGTTCTCGCGAGGCGGGATACAGATGTGTTCTTCCCCTGCTCAAAATTTCGGTTTAGAGTGAACGCCATGACTGTAACGCCCCCAGTCGTCCTAACGATCGCCGGCTTCGACCCCTCTTCGGGCGCTGGAATCACAGCAGACATCAAGACCATCGCGGCCCACGAGTGTTATGGCATTTGCTGCATCACAGCGCTAACCGTTCAGTCCACGCGAGGCGTGCGCAGAGTCGAGCCAGTTGACGCCAAAATGGTTGCCGAGACCCTGGGAGAACTGGTTTCAGACTTCACCGTAGAGGCTGTCCACATTGGAATGTTGGGAAGCGGGGAAGTCGTTAAAGCGGTCGCGGATTTTCTGGGCCAGGCGGCGCTGCCCCACGTCGTGTTAGATCCAATTCTCGAGTCCAGCTCCGGAGCAGACCTCTTGAATGCTGCCGGGACCCGCCTACTCATCGAAAAGTTGCTTCCGCTGGCGGAGTTGGTCACTCCCAACCTGGACGAAGCTGCCGCCATGACTGGGTTGCCCGTTACGAATGTGAGCGAAATGAGGGAAGCCGCTGCCCGCTTACACTCTCTGGGATCCGCCAACGTCGTGGTAACGGGAGGACACCTCGATAGAGCCATCGACCTCCTCAGCTTCACCACGGCGCGGGGCATAGAAACGGAAGTTTTCAAGGCCGACCGCCAGCGCTCGAATTCCACCCACGGCACCGGGTGTGCTTTTGCCACCGCGCTTGCATGTCACCTTGCACATGGTCGCGGATTGCCCGAGGCGGTTCTTCTTTCCAAGGCCTACATCTCGGCGGCGATCGCCAACGCCTATCCCCTGGGCCATGGAGTAGGGCCAGTGCATCACCTGTATCGCTCGGGGCAGCATAGGCGCACCAGCACTATAGTCTCAGAACCTGAGCACGCCCATTCGCGGAACTAAATTGTCTCTAGGTTGAGAGGAGGCAGAGCGGAAGCCGTTAGTGGCGCGACGGGCGTCTCGCTCGTTTAGCAGGAGTTCACCCGGGCGCGGATGCCCGCCTGTCCATGGCAATGCGTTGTTTACTTCTTAAACAGGCAGCCAGCGACAAAAGCTGCGACGGCTGCAACCAGCCATTCGATCCGCCACAATTGGATCGCCTGCCAGTCCAGGGTGGTTCGGGCACTAAAGCATACGCTCACAGCCAGCGCTCCCACCAGGCACATGGCGCCTAGCAAAAATGCAGCGACTGCCGGAGTCGTAAGCCCAAGCCGTTCCCCGAGCGCTGAAAGTTCGGCGAGTCCGGGAATTTCCAAATTAGGCTCGGCGTTCAGGGCTGGACGTTTAAGGCCACAAGAATGGCAGTAGACGGAACTCACAATGAACTCGGTTCCGCATTGACGACAAACTGTGGTTCGTTGAAGCTTAATTACAGTCTCGGCCCCCAACATCGGTGGCCGCCAGAATTCGTGCTGAGGCTGATTGGCTGCTTCTGCCATATAAAGAACTCTTCTGCTGCTTTTTATCTTTCGTTGTTTCTCTTAGCGCACGCGAATCGCCAAATGAATTTATTGTAAAGATTGCAGATGCGCCGGTTCGGGGGGTCGATCACAGCTTACGCAGAGCAAGATTTACGCTGTCGCGGCTCGAATTTCCCATGTTGGCATCAGCCAGGCGCATTCCGGACGTACCTGGTGCGGTTCCCCATTTTGGTAGCCCGCTTCCAATTCACGTAGGGATAGAGGGCTTGCCGGCTTTTGCGGAAATAATATGGCGCTGAGAGCCACGTTTTTTCCGGTCCGCCCCACGAGTCCCGGCACGTAGGAAACATTTTCGCCGTCATTGTCGTATCCTAGTAACAGAGGGCACTTTCATGTACTGCAATGCTTGTGGCAAGGCCATCGTTGATGACGGACGGTTCTGCTCCTATTGCGGAAATGTGGTAGGGAACCCGCCGATTCCAAAGAAACTGATACGCTCCCGGAGCAATAGAAAGATTGCGGGCGTTTGTTCCGGATTTGCGCATTATCTCGAACTCGATGTCTCGCTAGTCCGCATCTTGTGGTTTTTCATTATGCTTGCAACTGGAGTCGTTCCGGGCTTGATCGCATATATCTTGGCCTGGATCATCATTCCTGAAGAGCCGGAACTAAAACCAGTAGTAGCCGCTAATCAACCGATTACAACGTAGCCTGTAGAGACGGGACCATACCCCGTCTCCGGCCGTCATTAGCCCATGTTGCGCGAGCCGTGGTAGCCGACGCTGCGCGAGCCGTGCGTACTTCTAGTTCCAGTGCCGGCCCAGCCCCCAGCTACCCTACTGCGCTGTGCTTTAATCGTCTTCATGCAATATCTCCGCAGCGACGATGCCGACATTGCTTATGAAATTCGAGGAGACGGGCCGCCGGTCGTGCTGCTTCACCCATTTCCTTGCAATCATGAATTCTGGAATCCAGTGGCGGCAGCCTTCGAATCACGCTATCGGCTGATTCTCCCCGATCTGCGTGGTCATGGCGATTCAGGCATTGGAGAAGGTCCGGCGCTGATGCGGAAGCACGCCGGCGACGTCGCCCGCGTGCTCGATGCGGCCGGCATCGGCAGAGCGGTATTCATCGGGTGCTCTATCGGCGGATACATCCTGTTCGAATTCTGGCGCCGCTTTCGCGCCCGGTTGACCGCATTGGCGGTCTGCGACTCGCGCCCTCAGGCTGACGGCGCAGAAGCCCGCGCCAATCGCCTAAAAGCCGCCGCCGCCGTACTCGAAGAGGGAACCGAGCAGTTCCTCGATACCATGATTCCGAAGCTGATGGGCCGGACGACCGTCGCCACGCGCCCCGATTTGGTCGAAGGGGCGCGAGCCATGATGCGCAAAATGTCGGCCGAGGACATTAGCCTGGTCCAACAGGGAATGGCCGCCCGCCCCGATTCCGTAGCCGATCTCAAATCCATCAACGTCTCCACCCTGATTGTCATCGGCGAAGAAGATGTTTTGTCAACCGTAGCCGACGGCGAAATGCTGCGGCAGAACATCGCAGGCAGCCAGTTGAAAGTAATCCCCAAGGCCGGTCACTACGCCCCCTGGGAGCAGCCGGAAGCCGTGGGCAAAGTGCTGCGGCAGTTTCTGGATGACGTGGCGCAAAAATAACTCACGTAGCGACGGACGCATTCGTTCGTTCCGCGAGCCCAGCGCTATACAAGCTCCCGCCCAAACCACCAGAAAGTTTTGGGTGTCTGCTAGAATTCCTGCGTCATGTGGGAAGCTTTTCTGGTTCCTGAAAAAACGATGGTTAGTGCCAAAGGAGAAGGGCTGGCGCTCGACGTAAGCGTTTCCGAGGGCCGCATCTTTCTACTGACGCTCGAAATCACCGACATCATCGAGCAGGAGTCGCTCGACGTCAGCATTTTCGGGTCAGCAGATGGCGCGACGTGGGAAGCCAAGCCGGTCGCGGCCTTTCCGCAGAAGTTTTATCGCGAGGAAGTTCCACTGCTACTCAATCTGTCGGCGCGACCGGAATTGAGGTTTATCCGTGCCCACTGGCAAGTGAATCGCTGGGGACGAGGTACGCTAACTCCAATGTTCGAATTCTGCGTAAAGCTGCGAGAAGTGCCGCAGGAAATCCTGGCCGAAGCCGCCGGACTCATGCGAGGACGGTAGGCTGACCGCTGTTTACGGCCCTTATCTGCAACCAATCTCCATTAATATTAAATTCATGCCAGCTGACTCGGCGCTCAACCACGTGGCTCTCAAGCAATCGACGGTTACGGTTCGTCCGGCGAAGGCGGTGCGGGGAGTGATCCGCATTCCCGGCGACAAGTCCATCTCGCATCGTTACGCCATGCTGGCGGCCATCGCTGAGGGCACCAGCCGCTTCCATAATTTTTCAGCGGCACTCGACTGCGCCAGCACCCTCGATTGTGTAGCCAAACTCGGCTCTGAATGGACCCGTCATCAAGGCGAAATCGGCGGCGAAGGTGGAGTCATCGAAGTGCAGGGCGTCGGGCCTGTGTTGAGCCCTCCGCAGACGCCACTTGATTGCGGCAACTCCGGTTCGACCATGCGCATGCTTAGCGGAATTCTTGCCGGACAGCCGTTTTCAGTCGAATTGCGGGGAGACGAATCGCTCTCGAGGCGGCCGATGGCGCGCATCATTACACCGCTTTCCGAGATGGGCGCGAAGATCTCTTCGACTGAGGGAGGACGGCCTCCTCTTAAAATTCAAGGCGGATCACTCAGGTCAATTCACTACAAACCGCAAGTGGCCAGCGCGCAGGTGAAATCCTGCGTGTTATTTGCCGGACTGTTCGCCGAAGGCGAAACGGTGGTTGAAGAGCCGATCCGCACCCGCGATCACGGCGAAATTGCGTTACGCGCATTCGGCGCCGACGTTGAGCGCAAGGGGAACATGTCGCGAATTGCTGGTGGCCAGCGGCTGCGCGCAATCGAGGCCCATGTCCCCGGTGATCTTTCCAGCGCGGCATTTTTTCTGTGTGCGGCGGCGCTTTTCCCCGGCTCGCAGATAACCCTGCCCGGAATTTTGATGAATCCGACTCGGGCACGGCTGCTCGATATCCTGCTGCAGATGGGGCTGAAAGTTTCCGTCGCGCATCTGGAAGAACAGCATGGAGAACTCGTGGGCACTATCGAGGCGCGGGGAGCGGGATGGAAAGGCGCTGTAATCACGGGAGCCGACACGGCTGCGCTGATCGATGAAATACCAGTGCTGGCGGCGGTTGCCCCGTACTCCGATGACGGGCTGGAAGTGCGCGACGGCAAAGAATTGCGCGTGAAAGAGTCAGACCGAATTGCCGCCGTTGCCACCAATCTGCGCAAGATGGGCGCGGAAATTGAGGAGAGTGATGATGGGATGCGGATTCCGGGCCGCCAGCATCTGCATGGGGCGGAACTTGATTCGTTTGGCGATCATCGAATTGCGATGGCTTTCGCGGTGGCCGCGTTGCGAGCTGAGGGGGAGACCATCGTCCGGGGCTCAGACGCGGCTGGTGTATCGTACCCTGCATTCTTTGAGGCCCTGCGCAGCGTAGCTGGCTCCTAGTCGCCCCGTGTGAGGGGATGACAACGAATGAGAAGGTCAGGGAATAAGAGGGCGACGGTAGTAAGAGTACGTAGCAATTGTTTTCTTTGCTATTATTGATAGCAGTGCTATCATTGATAGCATGGCTGCCATTACTATCCGGCAACTCGAAGAGAAGATCAAAAGCCGGCTCAGGGTGCGAGCCGCCCATCATGGACGTTCCATGGAGGAAGAGGCGCGGGAGATTCTGCGCGCTGCGCTAACCGGTTCCTTGCCCCCGGAAGGAAATCTGACCGACGCTATTCGTAGGCGATTTGCAGCGTTTGGCGGATTTGAGCTTGAACCGCCACGACGGGATGCCTTGCGCAGCGCTCCGGAATTTGGCGATGATCGTTCTCGCGACAATCGTTCTCCAGAGAATCGTCCTCGATACGATCGTTCTCGACACCGATGATCATACTCGACACTAATGTGCTGTCAGAGTTGATGAGGGCGGTGCCGTCTCCAGAGGTCGCAGGATGGGTTGCAAAGCAGCCGTCCGCAGAACTTTTTACCACGTCTATCACTGAATCAGAAATCTTTTATGGAATTGAATTACTAACGAAAGGCAAGCGCCGCGAGGGTTTGCTGGCCGCGGCAGAAGCCATGTTTGCTGAGGATTTGGAGGGCCGAATTCTCGGGTTCGAAAGCGACGCGGCTCGAGCGTTTTCGAAGATTGCCGCTGGCCGCCGGACTCGTGGCAAGCCGATAAGCCATGCGGATGCGCAAATTGCTGCCATTGCTCGCGTGCGGCGCGCCACGCTGGCGACGCGCAATATTGAAGACTTCGAGGATTGCGGCCTTGATGTTGTAGATCCGTGGAATGGTGAGTAAACCAATTAGCGAGAGACCTTGTTTATGAGCTACGAAAAAGCGCCATCTCCCGACGACCGCCTGCAGCAGGAATTCAATCGCTGGGCCGACCAAGGCGAGGGCGCGAAGATGGAGCGCCACCATCTCGACATCACCGAGAAAGCAATGCGCCGCATGGATCTGCGCCCAGGCGAACGCGTTCTCGATCTAGGTTGCGGATCAGGATGGGCTACGCGTCTGCTGGCTCGCGTGGTCGGTGAAGGGCCGGACGGTTTCGGGCAGGTAGTGGGAGTCGACATTTCCGACGAGATGATTCGCCAGGCTCGGGCCGCTTCGAAAGAGTTCGATAACATAATGTTCGTCGTTGGTTCAGCGGCGCAGATTCCATGGGAAGAAAACTTTTTTGACAAGGTGCTTTCCATCGAGTCGTTTTATTACTATCCCGATCAGGAACGGGCTCTGGCCGAGCTGTTTCGCGTCATGGCTCCGCAGGGGCGGCTTTTTATCCTCATCAATCTCTATAAAGACAATCCCTACTCTTTACAGTGGGTGCCGAAGTTGAAGGTGCCGGTTCATGTCCGTTCAGCCGCTGAGTATGTCGAGATGCTAAAGCGGCACACTTTCGAAAATGTTGAATACGCGCTGATTCCCGATGACACGCCGACCCCCGAAAATTACCAGACAACATCCTTTCATTCGCTCGACGACCTCAAGGCATTCAAGCGAATAGGAGCGTTGCTTCTGATGGCTTCAAAGCCCGATGTGCGTAACCCAGCCCCCGGCTACACCATTTACTGAGTTGGTGCTGTGGTTGCTGCGTTACTTCGCGTCTTAATCTCTGCCTGTGTAATTAGGAACACGGAAAGAATCGTGATCGCGGGGTCTACCGGATGCCGGTATCGCGCATGCGGAAAAACAACGTAGTACACCAGCGGATAGAGCAGCAACAGCCAGAAAAAAAGCCACGCGTGCCGGCGCCGTTGCCGCAAGGCAAGCAATAATCCGAATAGCGTGAGTAGCGACGAAGCCGCGAACAGTGAATTCTTCACGGGTTCCAGCCACGCAGGATTCATATCCCGCGGTACGCCATACCAGAAGTAAATAAATTTTCGGAAGCTGATGACGAGAAAGCGTCCAGGATTCGCTTTGATCCAGTCTACCGCTTCGTCTCTACGCGCCCGCACGTAGCCTAATTCGCCCAGTTGCACATATCGGTGAAACTCGGCCACGTCATGCACGGGATGAAGATAGAACTGCCAGGTGCCGTCGGCGTAGGGGCCATTTCCCATGCGCAGCTCGGCGCCAAAATTCGTGCGCAAGAAAACCGGTCGGCCGAAAACGTGCTCATTGCGCATCAGCCACGGCGTGACCAACAAAATAAAAACTAAGGATGCCAGCACGATTCTACCTAAAGAACGCCGTCCAGCACGCGATCTGCGATACCAGCCATAAAGTCCCGACGCGGGCAAAAACGAGAGCAGGGACGGACTGTTGAGAGCGGCAATTCCCCAGATAAATCCAAAGCGCACCCACGGTTTCACAGCTTCGGTGTCTTCCATGGAAACCGCCAGCCAGAAAATGGTCAAGATTAAAAGCGCAGAAAGGCTGGTCTCCCACATCCATTTGATGTCCCAATAAATGACGTAGGGGAAGAGCGCCCACGTCCAGGCCGACGCGACAGCGACTTTCTCTCCGAACGAACGGCGCGCGACCAGAAAAATCGGAATGCAGGTGAGCGCCGACCAAACGCTATTTATCGTAAGCAGAACGAACGATGATGCGCGCGAGTAGATGCCGAATATCTTGAACACGGCTGCCATCAAGTACGGAGTGAGCGGGGGTTCCCACGCTGTCGGTCCGGTCGGCGTCTGGAAGGGGTTGGCAAAGCCATGCCCCGAGGCGATGGAAGCGCCAATGCGCCCCATCTCCCATCCAAATCCAAAATTATCCTCGGTGGTGCGTACCTTGTAAGTGTGCATTACGATGATGCACAGAACGCGGATGCCGAATGCGATGGCCACCATCCACGGAAACGATAAACGCACTCGCGACCAGAATTGCGAGAGACGTGGCGCGCGAGGAGTTATTGCCGTTGCGGTAAGAGAGGGCGAGGACATTTCGCTCTCCTAGTATAGGACGTGCGGTATAGCATAGCGGATAAGAGCGGGGAAGAGTCAGCGCGCTGATCGGACGGGCGAGAGCGGCCGTCGCTCCCTTTGTCTTAACTGTACGGGGCCAACTAAGAAAGGGTATCCTGTAAGCCGACGAGGCCGCATGAGCTGGCTGCAAAACAAATTCGAAAAGAATTTCATGATTTCGACGGTGGACTATGTCTTCAACTGGGCGCGGAAGTCGGCGCTCTGGCCCATGACGTTTGGTCTTGCCTGCTGCGCCATCGAGATGATCGCCTCTTCGACCGCGCGCTTCGACATCGCGCGTTTTGGATCTGAGGTATTTCGGCCGAGCCCGCGGCAGTCCGATCTGATGATTGTTTCGGGCACGGTTACGCTCAAGATGGCGCCCGTGGTGAAGCGCATCTACGACCAAATGCCGGAGCCAAAGTGGGTGATCTCGATGGGCGCCTGCTCGTCGGTGGGCGGCCCATTCAATACGTATGCGGTATTGCAGGGTGTTGACCGGATCGTGCCGGTGGATGTTTATGTGATTGGATGTCCGCTGCGCCCAGAGAATTTGTTTTATGCGCTGCTCAAACTGCAAGACAAGATTGACACCATGACCTTGGCCAAGCGTCCCACTGAAGTGCGGTTGGAAGAGCGAATGATGGAAGACTTCAAGCGGCAAGTGATGGTGGCGCAGACCGTGCAACCGAAGTAGCTGCCGGCTATCAGGTATTGGCCGTCAATCGAACGCTCTTTTAGAATTCGTCTTATCGATTAACCTGTGTATTAACTTGCCACGCTTCGCGAAGCGAAGGACCTGCTTTTGCCGCTTATCTAACAGCTATGTCATTCGTCAAAATTGCTACGCAATCGGAGCTCCCTTCTTCCAACGAAGCCAAAGAATTCCCCTGCGGAGACAAGACCATCTGCATCGCCAACGTGAACGGCGAAATCTCTGCCATGGATAACATCTGCCTGCATCGCGGCGGCCCGCTCGGCCAAGGAGTGATCGAAGAAGGCAAGGTAATCTGCCCATGGCACGGCTGGGCCTGGGACCCGAAGACGGGCGAGGCTGGGCCGATGGGGGCAAAGCTGGCGGTGTATCCGGTGAAGATTGAAGGTGGGGATGTGCTCGTCGAGATGTGAGGCAAGCTTACCGCTTCAACTGCGCCACATATGCTTTTCCGCTTTGCGATTTGCGAGCGGTTTCCTCGACGAACTTAAGAAATTCCCGCAGGTGTTGCTTTTCAGAAAGCTCCGCCTCCGAGAATTTAACCCGAACACCAAATGACGGAGACGTACGCGCGGCCACGCTATTGATGATTATGCCTTTCACCCACACCTTGCCATTGGCGACCCACAGCCCAATTTCCAGTGTTTTGTTGGGAGGCACGGCATTCGCGGTCTCTACCAGGCAACCCCCACGACCCACATTTGCCAGGTTGCCCCAGATCGGCTCTGTAATCCCTTCCACGTGAATCTCAACCGCCACATAACATTTAATCCGCTGGAATCGCCGACGATCGGATTCTAACTGAGGCGTTAACAAATCCAGTTCAAATGGAGGCGTGTCCTCTATCGGTTCTGGAGCGTGCAGGACGGCTTTCATGGCGGGCGCTGGCGCTATTGCGACATTGCCACCCGGTTCCCGAGCTGCAACTGCAGCATCTTTAATCTCGCGCATTGCCCGCAGAAGCGCGCTCTCGCGCAGCTCCGGAGCGACCTCGCGGTAAGTCTGCAGTAATTTCCCGAGGTGGCTGACCAGGTCGGGATCCGTGAGCAGCCGCGTCCAGTCTGATCCTTTAGGTTGCAGTTTGGTCCCTTCGCTCATACTCAAAATGCAGTCGCAAAATACGGCTTTTCAGTCGCAGGGAAGTGCTCGACTTGCATCTTAGAGTGAACCTTGGGAGGAAGGTTACGCAAGATGACCGAAGTTACTCTTGCCACGCCGAGCAGACCCGCCAGGCCGCTGCGGATCCGCGCGATTAGGTCGATCACTCGACAATTTGCATCGAATTCGGAGCAAAATAAATCGAAAAGACTTATTATTTTCATTTCGTTAGGAGAGAACGTACCTTCGATGCCTTCCGCTGACTATCGTTTCGCTGACTGCCGCTCCATTGAACGTACCGGTGAACGTTCTCGCCAATTCCCGGGTCTTCGTCCATTCTTTTTTCGGGCGGTTGCTTCAACCCTTATCTTTCTGTCCGCCAGCGTTTGCGCACAAGGTCCGCCGCCGGCGGCCGGAAATCAGAATTCTTCTTCAAGCAACAATTCGTCCAGCGGATCGACGCAAACGCAGACGCCCGCTCCGCAGCTGTCGACTTCGCAGGTTCAAACCTCGCTGCAGAATCCAGTGTTTGGCAGCGTTCCAGAGGCCAAGCCTACACCCGGCGTACTCTCGCTCACTTTCATCGACGCCATCGATCGCGCGCTGCGACAGAACCTGGCCGGACTTTTGTCGCAGTACAACACGATTGAGGCCCGCGGGGAAAAATGGAAGCAGCTGAGCGATCTGCTTCCGAACATCAACGCCGATGTGCAGGAGGTCGCGCAGAAGGAAAGCCTGCAGGCGCTCGGCCTGAGGAGCGGCGGTCCATTTGGAAAGGTGCCGGCCGTTATCGGTCCGTTCTCATACTTCGACGTGCGGGCGTATGCCACGCAACGTGTCTTCGATTGGAAGGCAATTCAGAAATACCGGTCGGCGGTGATTGGCGAAAACGTAGCCAAATTCAATCTCAACGACGCGCGCGACCTGGTTGTGCTCGCCACCGGCAATGCCTACTTGCAGGCAATTGCGGGTGCAGCCAGAGTGGAAACCGCGCAGGCCCAGGTGGAGACCGCGAAGGCACTCTACGACAAAGCGGTTGCACAACAGCAGGCCGGTGTCGCTCCCGCGATCGATACGCTTCGTGCTCAGGTTGAATACCAGACGCGCCAACAGCAATTGATCGCCGCGACAAATGATTTTGCTAAGCAGAAGATTACGCTGGCGCGCGTCATCGGCCTTGCGCTTCGCCAGGAATTTGAACTGGTTGACAAAACTCCCTATCGGCCTTTTCCAATCCCGGATCTTGAAGTCAGCGTGCAGCGGGCCTATTCCATGCGTTCCGACTACAAAGCCGCGCATGAGCGCCTGGTCGCCGCTCAGCTCGAGAAGGGCGCCGCTACTGCCGGATATTTTCCCACCATCGATTTCGCAGTGAATTATGGCGAAATCGGCGAAGTACCCGGCGATGTGTTGCCGACGTACGTGGTGTCCGGCACGTTAAACATTCCCATCTTCCAGGGCGGCAAAGTCCATGGAGATGTTTTAAAGGCCGAGGCCAGCCTGCGTCAGGCGCAGGCGCAAATGGCGGACGTGCGCGCCCTGATCGATCAGGATATCCGCAACGCGCTGCTCGACCTTAAGTCATCGAATGATCAGGTAGAGGTCGCCCAGAGTTCGGTGAATCTAGCGGAACAAGCTCTCACACAATCGCAGGACCGTTTTTCCGCTGGTGTCACCGACAACCTCGAAGTAGTCCAGGCGCAGGAAGCATTAGCGTCTGCACACGAGAATTTAATTTCGAGCATGTACTTAAATAATCTCGCAAAGGTTTCGTTCGCGCGCGCCTTGGGACGCGCCGAAGATGGCGTCCGTGAATATTTGAAAGGGAAGTAGCCCATGGATCAGAGCAGCAGTGCTGTAGACGAATCGAAGCCGCAACCGCAGCCGGATACTCGCGCGCAACAGCCTCAGTCGCCGCAGCAGCAACAGCGCGATGCGGAGCCCGACAGTGAAGCCCGCTACAAGCGCCGATCTGCGCTACTCAGCAACCCACGCACGAAGTGGATACTGATTATTGTCGCCCTGGTAATTCTGGTCGGAGTTTTCTTCCTATGGCGTTATCTCGGGAGCTACGAGTCCACTGACGACGCGCAGATAGATGGGCACGTCAACTCTGTGAGCGCGCGGATCAGCGGCCACGTCTCCAAGCTTAACGTCGACGACAACCAGTATGTGGAAAAGGGAACGGTGTTGGTGGAAATCGATCCGGCTGATTACGAAGTTGCTGCAGCGCAAGCGCGTGCCGAACATGCCGATGCGCAAGCGCAAGCTTCGGCAGCAGGAATTAACGTCCCCATAACGAGCGTGAATACGGAAAGCCAGGTAAGCGGCGCGCAGGCCGAAGTCTCCAGCGCACAAGCTGGAATCGCGGCCGCGCGGCAACAATTCGAAGCGGCCAAATCGCAAGTGGCGCAAGCGGATGCCAACAACACCAAAGCGCAGAATGATCTGGCTCGTTACAAGCAGCTGATCGACAAACAGGAAATCTCACAGCAACAATACGATCAGGCTGTCGCCAGCGCCCAGGCCGCATTCGCCACGCTGCAAGCTGCGCGCGCCACCGCTGATGCCGCCGCCGCGCAGATTCGGCAAGCGCAAAGCAAGCTGCAACAGGCTGGAGCCGACCTTCGAACCGCCGACACCGCGCCGCAGCAAATGCGGGTGACTCAGGCGCGCGCGCTTTCTGCGAAGGCGAATGCCGAACAAAAAAAGGCACAGCTGGATCAAGCGGAGCTCAATCTCCAATACACAAAGATTCTTGCACCCGTCAATGGAATCGTGAGCAATCGCACCGTCGAAGTCGGACAAAATGTACAGCCCGGGCAGGAGATGATGAAAGTCATTCCAGTCGATGACGGCGATCTCTGGGTAACCGCGAATTTCAAAGAGACGCAGCTTCGCAACATCAGACCCGGCCAAGCTGTCGATATCTCGGTAGACGCCAACGGCAAAACCTATAAAGGCAAAGTTGATTCTATTGCCGGAGCCAGTGGTGCCCGCTTCAGCCTGCTCCCACCCGAGAATGCCACTGGAAACTACGTCAAAGTGGTACAGCGCCTGCCAGTAAAAATAGTATTTAATCCGGGCGAGATCAAGGGACGTGAACTGCGCCCCGGAATGTCGGTGACGCCGAAGGTGTGGATTAAATAATGGGCTCTGCGGCAGTCACAATGAACAGCGCAGACGCCGCTGAATGGCGTTCGCCGGTTAATCCTTGGATCATTGCTCTCACCGTGACGCTGGCCACCTTCATGGAGGTGCTCGATACCAGCATCGCCAACGTCGCCCTACCACACATCGCTGGCAGTCTGTCCGCAGGCCAGGACGAGAGCACCTGGGTACTTACCTCTTATCTCGTCTCCAATGCCATCGTGCTGCCCCTTAGCGGCTGGCTCTCTTCAATCATGGGCCGCAAGCGCTTTTACATGAGCTGCGTTGCGCTCTTCACCATCAGCTCCGCCCTCTGCGGATTCTCGCTCAATCTCCCCATGCTGATCGTCTTCCGCATTCTTCAGGGTGCGGGTGGCGGAGGCTTGCAACCAAGCGAACAGGCAATTCTCGCCGACACGTTTGCTCCGGCCAAGCGCGGTATGGCCTTTGCCGTCTACGGAATCGCCGTGGTCATGGCGCCGGCTATCGGTCCTACGCTCGGAGGCTGGATTACAGACAACTTCACCTGGCGCTGGATTTTCTTCGTCAACATCCCCGTCGGTATCATCTCGCTTCTGCTTACTTCACGGCTCATTCAAGATCCTCCCTACCTTAAACGCCGCAAACTGAGCGAAACTCACATTGATTACATCGGCCTCGGCCTGGTTGCTCTCGGCCTCGGGACGCTGCAGGTGGTACTCGATAAAGGACAGCGCGACGACTGGTTCGAATCGCACTTCATTCTGTGGCTGACGATCGTCTCGGCCGCGTCTCTTATTTTTGTCATTTTTTGGGAATGGCGCCACAAAGACCCGATCATCGATCTGCATTTATTCCGTGAGCGCACATTCGCTACAGCGAACTTCCTGATGTTCATGCTGGGATTTGCGCTCCTCGGCAGCACCTTGTTGTTGCCGCTGTTCATGCAGACACTCCTTGGTTACACTGCGGAGCGGTCCGGATTGGCGCTAATGCCGGGCGGTTTCACGATCATGATCGCCATGCCCATTGTCGGGTTTCTGCTGTCCCGTTACAGTCCGCGGTATTTAATGCTGTTTGGATTATGCATGCTTTCATTTTCTCTTTTTCATATGACATCGTTCGATCTGGAAGTGGATTTCCGAACGGTGACGTTGGCTCGCGTCTACCAGGCGATGGGACTTGCTTTCCTGTTTGTGCCAATCAACACAACGGCGTATTCCTCTTTGCCGCGGGATAAGAACAACGCTGCATCCGGATTGATGAACCTCGCCCGAAATATTGGAGGCAGCGTCGGAATTTCCTTCGTTACCACCATGCTCGCCCGCCGCGCTCAGGTTCACCAGGTGCAGCTGGTTGAGAAGCTGAACCCCGCGAATCCGCAGCTTCAGTCGACGTTGAAAGGTATGACGGCAACCTTTTCAGGAGGCGGCTACGGCCCCGGGGCTGCGCTGCAGCACGCCTATGCCACGCTGCAGGCCAATGTGGAAAGGCAGGCAACCATGCTCGCCTACATCGATAATTTCTGGTTGCTCGGGGTCGTGATTGGGTGTTTAATCCCGTGTGTGTTTTTGATAAAGAAGGTCAAGCCGGGAGGCGAGATCGTGGCTCACTAATTGCATCCAAACTTATAGAAGTGGATAGCCGGGCGTCCTCGCCCGGCCTAGGTGAAGCTGGATCGTGAAAGGAGGTTCGCAATGTTTCGCATTGTGACGCTGGAACGCGAATTTGGCAGCGGCGGCGGCGGCATTGCCGCCGAACTGGCCCGCCGCCTGGGGTGGAAGTTATGGGACCAGCAACTGACCTGCGAGATCGCGAAACGCGCGGAGGTCACGGAAGCGGCGGTGGCACTGTGTGACGAGCGCGTCGACGGGCGGCTCTACCGTCTGGCGAAAACTTTCTGGCGCGGCAGTTATGAGCGTAGTATGTCGTTCGCTAATTCTCGAGCCTTCGATACCGACCGCATGATTGCCATGATGGAAGAGATTGCGGGCAACATTGCCGAACAGGGAAACGCTGTGATCGTAGGCCGCGGAGCGCCCTATTTTTTGCGCGATCGCGAGGATACCTTTCGCGTCTTCACCTATGCTCCGTACGATGAAAAGATTCGTCGCGTACTCGCCATGGGCAGAAAGCGCGACGAAGCGGAAGATCTGGTCGACAATGTAGACAAAGAGCGCATCGCCTACATTAAACATTACTTCAATGCTGACTGGCCGACGCGAAGTCTCTACCACCTTATGATCAACACCGTAGTCGGGGACGAAAACGTGATAGCGACGATTCTGGATAGCATGCAGATGCTGGAATCACGCAGCAACGAAGTGGCTCTCCACCGCGTCCGTTAACCACTGCTCCTGCAGATGGAGCGCCGGGCGTCCCCGCCCGGCCAACGGGAATGTCGTTTCTTAGTTCTCACGGCTTCGTGGGCTTCTTTTTCCCGAACATGCCCCCCAGTCCCCCTAGTGGGTTGTTGTTGCCTCCCGGTACCAGTCCCTTGAGCTTATTGTTCATCATTACCTTCATGTCCGGCGTAAAGGTCGGATTCGATGTCGTGCCGCCAATAGAGACCGGAACGCCGCCCGCTCCCATCCCCGCCGCTTTCGTGAGATCCCCGCCTACGCCACTCAGGTTAGCGATCATCTTAAAATCAAGCGCGTTGCTGGGACTCACTGTGCCCGCACCCGTAACCGTCCCGAGCGACGGGATCACCAGGCTAATCTTGTCCAGCCGCGTGCCGTCGGGCGCGTAACGAACATCAGAGCTCAGGTTCTGGATCTGCGTATCATTGCCCGTGCTCGGCTGCTTTCCTGTAAGCGCGGATAGGGCCGATAGCTTGGAACCGAGGTTGAAACCGGCGAGGGCCGTGTTGCTCATTTTTAACCAGCCCGTCGAAACCAATTTGTCGAGCGGCCCGCTGGAGTTGATTTCTACAGAAAGTGTTCCACCCTTCAGTTGCGATCCGCTTGGAAGAATTACACCTACCGCCGGAAGCACCGTCTCGAGATCATCAACCGGCATGCTCTGCCCAGAAAGTTTTGTCTGGATGGAGGTGGTTTCGCCGTGCATATTGTAGGTACCGACGAGATTGGCCGCCGCCTTGCCGATGCCGATGTCTCCTTGCACTACCTTTCCCGTCTCAGCTCTTAAGTCGTGCTCGACCGCAAAAACGATCTCTACGGGTTTACCGGCAGGTGAACCCTTCGGAACCAGCGTCAACTTCGTTCCTTTCAATGTTCCAGTCGCCTTCGCGACGCGACCGTCCGAAGTGAGAGTGCCATCGAAATCAGCCGAGCCCGTGATACCTAGAGTTGGATCGACCAGCGCCGACTGCGACAGATCCAGTTTACTGATGTGCAGCTTCGCTTGCACCGGTGTGAGCGCGGCATCCGCGGGGTCAATCGGGCCAGCGTTCCCCTCAATTTTTAGGCTCCCGCCCCCGGGCAATCCTAC